>OGVK01000104.1_pt1 | contig 11594 bp, 9 predicted proteins | sample 1575721 | NCBI WGS metagenome assembly OGVK01 (sample SAMN07581521, study PRJEB24739) | freshwater metagenome | place: Singapore | collected 2015-01 | reverse complement strand
ATTGATGACAGAATTTTTTTCTTAGCATTGTTTCCCAGTCACGATATATACCTCTGATTAATCAGGAACGATCCAAGTTAATGGAGCATTTGATGTATTAAATGCTTGAGAAAAAAGCTTGGTACTGTGCTCATTTAAACCTGTACGCTCCCTAACAATATCTTCTAAGCGTTTATATGCCTTTGTTAAGGCGGAGTCTGGATCTTGCTTAAATAACAATGCTAAGTCGAAAATTCTGTCATCAATAATCGAGTACGGTAGCTCTAGCGGATAATAAGGCTTTAACTTGGAAGTTTGGGCTACTTCATTTTTGAAGGGATAAATATAGTCATGCAGACGTATAGGGCGAACAATTTTTTGTTGAAAAATAAAATCGATATCCTGATCACTCAATGATGAGCTATTCAATTTATTGAGGAGCTTTGAGGATACTAGAATTTCTTCAGTTTCAATTCGATGCTTTCCCAAGAGAGTCAGAGCTTTTGCTAGACCTTTTGGTCCTTCTCCAAAATAACCTGATGTAAAGCCTGAGCGAATAACGTAATAATTGTGAGTTAAATCTCTGAGTATAAAGGCGTGAGTTTGATCATTTGTGAGTAACAAAGCGTAGTCTAGATCTTCATGAGTTTGGATTAAACTACAAAGGCTATAGAGAGATGTTTGAGTAACTCCAGCTTTGCCTAAATAATTAGTATGGTAAAAATTTTCTGTTTTGAACATTTTTATAAATAAAGTAGTTGTTGTCTGAAAAGATGATGGGGTAAATTGGGGTAAAAATCTAGAGCTTCAATTTTTTTAACGAATAGATTTCGTTAGAGATTTTGGATGAGTTCAATAGCCACTACCATACCACAAGCCGTAAGAAATAAAGATGATAGAGTTATTGTTAAAATAGGCTTTTTCCTTTTCTAAAACCCGACAACACATATTGATATTAAATGAACTATTGGCACATACAATTACACCCAGACTCAAGATTAGACGTTGATACGCTAAAATCCATACTTACGACAAAACAAGTTATTGGTATGGGTGAATCTTGGAATGACAAAATAGGGAAGCCTGTTAGCGACCCTAAGTTTTTCAAAGACGATATGAAAATTGACGATGTTGTAATGGTTCGTAATGGAAGTACGCCAGTAGCATTAGTAAAAGTAAAGGGCAATGCTTACATAGAACACGATATAGATGATGAATTTGATTGGTTCAAACTTAGAAGGAAAATTGAAATTTTGGGTTTTTACGAAGAAGATGAGAAAAAACTTCTTAAGCAAACTTTAGCAGCTTATGGTACGAGCCACATACAAGCACCAGGCACGTTAACCTATTGTAATCGAAATAATGCTACTAATAATTTTATTTTAGAATGGTATATGTTAAGTAATCAGAAAAGACTAATGGAAAATATAAAACTGTCAGAAGAGCGACAAGCTCAAATCAAAGCACTTTGGAACAAGTTTAAAAGTGAAACGAAAGAGGAAGAAAGGAAATTTAACAAGGACAAAGTTGAGAAATTAATTTCTGAATGGAAATCATATAAGGATAAAATTTTAAATGACACATTTAGTTTGGACGACTACACAAACATTTTAGAAAGCTCTACAGCAATAATGCCTGGGGGATACTTGTGTAACTTTTTAGAACGAACCACGAGAGTTGTTTTAGGTTCTTCAAAGCCCGGAACAGCATTCAACTTTGAAGTGAAATTGAATGATGACAATTCTACTTATCATATCAAAAGTGCAAACAAACCCAATGCTACTCGACAAGATGCGGAAGTTTATTTTAATGACAAAATAAAAGGTTTGCTGAAAAGTATTGTTTCAAAAACTGACCCGTTAGAAAAAATATATTTGATTGAAAATTCAAATTACAGTGCCAAGCAAGTTTTAATGAAATTGGCTGTATTGGATAATTTATCAGATTTTCTCTATATCTACTCTACACAATGGTTAGAAGAACTATATAATGAGTTTATTGATGGTGATGCCGAAGGAATCTTTAGAAAAAACCATCAAGTTTGTCTTGTAGCAAAGCAACTTTTAGACGTAAATGAACAAGACAAAAACGAACTCGTTTTGCTTTCACGTTTCTTATGGCGTTTTGTCAATTCCAAATCGATTGCAGACATAAACAATCCTAACGTTATTCTTTATGGACCACCAGGAACAGGTAAAACATTTTCTGTAAAAAGTAGTTTAGATTTTGTTTGCCAAGGTGATACTTCAAGATATGAGGTTTTACAATTCCATCCATCATTTACTTACGAAGATTTTATTGAAGGTATTAAACCAAAAGGCGTTTCAAAAGATGGAAATATTCGCTTTGAGTTGATAAATGGTATTTTTAAAAACTTTTGTATCAAAGCGAAAAAACACCCTGAAAAGGATTTTTATTTCGTCGTGGACGAAATAAACCGAGCAAATCTTTCAATGGTTTTTGGCGAAACCTTATCGCTATTGGAAAAAGATTACCGACAAGACACTGAAAATAAAAACCTGATTCGAACACAATACTCTGCGCTAATTGAAGATTTGATCAAAGAGGACAATAAGTTTAAAGATTTGGCTTATGAGATTGACAACAATGAAGTGAAGTTCGGAGTTCCTAAGAATGTATTTTTTATTGGAATGATGAATGATGTGGATAAAAGTATTGATGCTTTTGATTTAGCACTCCGTAGACGTTTTAAATGGATAAGAAAAGATTGTGATTACGAAGTAATTGAAGAGGAAACACGTTTCAGAGGAAAAGATCAGTTCAATAATATTGATCAGTATGTCAAAGCCTGCGAAAAATTGAATGACTTTATTTCTAAAGACTTGGGTTTAGGAAAATCATATGAATTTGGTCATTCATTTTTTATGAAGATTAGCGACATTGCTAAACGTAAAGATATTACAAATAACAATATTGAAATTTTATTTAACTTGTATTTGCGACCAACATTGAAAGAATATCTAAGAGCAGTATTTGCGGAAAGCGAATTGGAAAGTAGGTTAGATGAAGCGTTGAATAAGTTCAAAGAAACAATGAAATAAAATGAAAATTAGTATTCCAGTCAATCATAATTTTTACGAAGAAGCCCCAATTTCAGATTTAGGTAAAGCTTTTGGGGTAAAACAGTCAAGCGTAAAAAACTTGCAAGAAATTTTTTCGTCTGTTCATGAATTAAAACTTGGTGCAGAACAACTAAAACAGGTCAAAGTATTTCATTTCAAAAGCAAACGTATTTTTGAGCAAGATGAAGAACGTCTAATTTTAAAATTATATTCAAAAGAAAAAGAATACTTTATTCAAACTGGTTTGTATGCTGGAGTGCTTTTTTATAAAGGTTGTAAAATTAATATTACAACAAAATACGGCGACACTTTTCTAAAACGTATGCTCAACTTCGTAAATGACATTTACGTTGACAATGAGTCAATACAAGCAAAGAAAGACGAAACCGAAAATCAGTTCTTGTTTATTATTGCTCATTTATTTATTCAGTCATTAGAAAAAGCGGTTGTTTTAGGTTTGCCACAACAGTACCAAAAACAGCAAGAGCGAAGTCAAAAAGTAAGAGGAAGTATAAATTTTAATGATTATTTAAAAAGAGATATTCCATTTCAAGGAAAACTAACGACAACTTTCAGAGAGCGAATGTATATTCAAGAAATTATTGATGTTTTATATTTGGCATTGAAGAAATTAGAAAGTGTTTTCGGAAAAGAAATTCACAGCCATTTGCTTGGTTTAAGTCAATTTTTAAAACAACAATATTCTGGTCGTTTTGCGAGTTACGAAACAATACAAAGAGCCAAAACACACCAAACTATAAACAATCCAATGTATCGTGGTTTCAAAAAAGTTTTGGAGTATGCAGAAATAATTTTATTGAACAAAGACCTAATACCCAATAATAATAAGAAAAGTTTAGAGACAACGGGGTATTTGTTTGATATTGCAGAATTATACGAAATTTATCTTGAAAAACTTTTGAGTAGAAACTTTCCTGAATGGTCTGTAAGTGGACAAGTTGATATTCCAATTTACAAACAGCAATTTTATCGCAGATCAATATTTCCAGACTTAATAATGAAACATAAGGCAACGGGAAAAATTATTGTTTTTGACGCAAAATTTAAGAAAATGGGAATGCAAAATAATGACATTGATAGGTCAGATTTACACCAAATACATTCTTATTCAGGTTATTACCAAAATAACTTAATAGCAAGTGGGTTGATCTATCCATTATCAGAACAATTAGACGTTGATAAGTCTTACTCTGACACTTTATACGGTAACAACAATAATGATGTGCTATTTATAGTGGATGGAATTTATGTTTATGAAACACAGACAATGAATGATCTAATTGAAAATGAAGATATATTTATAAAACGCATGACAGATTTGATAGGTAAACAAGACGTAACTATTTGACAAAAATAATAAATAGCACGAGCGATCAAGAGACCGCTCAAGTTAGCGATCAAGTTAAACGCCTCATTGAAAAGATGGAACAGAAGGAATACAACCTTAGCGAGCTCATGTCCTTATTAGATCTATTACACTGTGCAACATTCCAAAGAAATTATTTAAATCCAGCATTGGAGGCTGGCTTAATTGAACGTACGCTCCCTGATAAACCAAAGAGTCCTAAGCAGAAATACAGATTAAAAAATGATGACTTCGAAAAGTATTGAGAAATGTTCATTAAAACAAATAAAAGTAATGTTATGGTGTAACATTTGGTATTGAATTCACATTTGTTAAAATCAGTACCAAAAGTTCAGATCCTAAAGACAGATTTGGACAAAAATTAGTTTTGGTATTTAATGTACTGAATCTAATTTGGGTACAAATTGGGTACAGAATATTTTAATTTTTGAAATTTATATTTAAAAATCATTTGTTTAAGTTTTTAGTTCAATTGACACCATCTCTGTAAGTTCTGAAATTTTACCTATTGCTTTACTAAGATGATTCTCAAAAGGACTGGATTAACTGGAATGAATGGCTATTCAGAATATGGCTTACTCTTTTGAGTAAGCCTTTGAGTGTATGTGGGAAAATTATAATTATTCAAGTGTTTGTTGCTCTTTGCATTAACAATAGAGATTGAATTTTTTGCCCCAATAAATGCACCATTAAACCCAGCATAACAATACATGAACCCAACCACTGCAAAGTATTTAATTGTTCATCTAAAAATAAATAAGCAAAAATCATACTTATAACAGGTACCCAGAGTGACAATGGGCTAATTTTAGCAGCAGGATAACGTGTCAGTAGGTAGATCCATAAGCCATATCCGACAATCGTGGCGAAGTAGGCGAGAAATGCGGCTGCGCCGAATCCTTTCCAAGTCAGTGCATGCCAATCGGCAACCACACCTTGCCAGCCAATATTCTGTACCGCTAAAAGTAAAAACCATAAAGGGGTAAGAATATTGCCCCATACGACTAAACCAATTGGGTGAACAGGTCCCATTTTTTTGACTACGATATTACCGCAGGCCCATGAAATTGCTGAGCATAATACCAATGCCAAACCCATTAATGGAACATGACTATGTTGTTGACCAAAGGCAATCAGCATTAAGCCCATAAAGGCAATCGCGATAGCCAGCCACTGGTTCCAAAAGGCTTGTTCGCGTAATAAAAATGCTGCAATCATGACAGTAAAAAAAGCTTGGGATTGCACCACCAAAGCGACTAAACCGGTCGGCATTCCTGTCGCAATTGCACTGAACATAAAAGCAAATTGAGAAAAGTTACTAATAAAGCCATAGAGTAATAACCATTTCCACCCGACACTTGGAATACGGATGAAAAAGAGGGCAGGCAATAAAACCAGTAGATAGCGTAAACATCCGAGGAGCATAGGGTGTATCTCACTGACCCCAACTTTCATAAAATAAAAGTTAATACCCCAGATGAACACGACTGCGAAAGCAGCGAGTTTATCTTTTAAAAGCATGTGTGATTTCCTAAAGACGAGGATGACCTGTACAAAGTACAGGTCATGGTATTTGGGGGATTAAATTTTGGTTTGTTTGGCAGGGATGAGCGTATTCAGTTGAGTACTTTGATGACGTAATTTAATCAGCTCTACATAATCTCTAATAATGAAGATACAGAATAGGATGCCTGCACTTGCGATACCGAACCAGAACGCTTTTTGAAGACTAGGAATAAAAGCCATAGCAGCAAAGATGGAAAGCATGCCGATGATTGCAAAATAACTCAGGTATGGGAAACACCACATACGAACTTTTAAACGTTCAGGTGCAACACGTTCTAAGTGGCGACGCAAACGAATTTGAGAGAATGCAATCACGATATAGACAAATAAGGCTACAGTTCCATAAGATTCGACCAAGAAAGGGAATACAGCATCTGGTGAGAAGTATGAAGCTAAAATTGAGAAATAACCAAATAAGGTACTGAACAGAATGGCACGAACAGGAACCCCATTTTTTGAAAGTTTGGTCAAACTACGAGGTGCATCGCCATTTTGGGTTAAAGCAAACAACATACGGCTTGCAGCATAAACTCCAGAATTTAAGCAACTGAGTACAGCCACCAGAATCACAACATTCATAATGTCCGCAACAAACGGAATATTCAATACTTTGAGTGCGCTTACATAAGGTGTCGCAATTTCTGCACTGTTCCAAGGGACGATACAGACCACCAATAAAATAGAGCAAACATAGAAAATCAGGACACGAGAAATCACGGATTGAGTGGCTTTAGCAACCGATTTTTCAGGATCTTTAGTTTCAGCAGCGGCAATCGTAACGATCTCAGCACCAAAGTAAAATCCAGTTGCGGCAACAGCACCTGATAAAACTGGTCCCCAACCATTAGGCATAAAGCCACCATGATTTAACAATTCACCAAATCCAGCGGCTTGATGGTTTGGCCAAAGACCGAACATATATAAAGAACAAAGGAAAATGAACAGACCAATCGCAGCAACTTTAATAGATGAGAACCAGAATTCGAATTCACCAAAGGATTTCACTGAGAATAAGTTAGTGGCTGTTAATAGGGCGAGTAAAACCAGACTGACAATCCATTGTGGTGTATCAGGTAACCAATAAGCCAAGAGTTTTGCACCGACAATCGCTTCTAATGCAATCACGATGACCCAGAAATACCAATACATCCATCCCGTCATGAAACCTGCGAGCCGAGATAAATAAGGCGAATCTTGGAAAGCATGGCGTGCATATGCATAGAAGGAGCCTGATACAGGAGAGGCGGTTGCTAGTTCACCCAGCATTCGCATCACTAAAATAATCAATACACCCGTAATCAGAAAGGACAAAATTGCGGCTGGACCTGCAGCTTGAATCACTACAGAACTACCTACAAATAGCCCCATTCCAATAACACCACCGAGTGCCATCATTTGGACATGACGGGGTTTTAAAGCACTTTTTAAACTTTGATTTGAATCTGAATCATACATGATGGATTCCCTCTTATATTTTTATAACTGAATCATTACAGATGATTGAATGTGCGCTTAAAGCACTTCATCTCTTAAGTGGTACCAGCGATATAACAATGCTTGCCCGAGTCGACGGAATGGTCGAAACAGATGTGAAGGCAAAGGGGATTGATAAATCGGAAGCTCAAATTGAGGGCGGTGTATTCCCATCACACGTTCTGCGAGACGGCGTCCTGCCATCGCGGAGAAAGACACACCATTACCACCATAACCAATAGCGTAATAAATGCTTTCCTCAGGGTCGGGTTGTACGATACGAGGCATCATGTCATGACTCACATCGACCCAACCCCACCAAGAATAAGCAATAGGTATGCCACGTAGACTTGGAAATTTGCGATAAAGCCCTTCTTTTAAACGTTCGAGATGGATTGGATTATCTGCATCCGCACCGGTTAAGGAACTTCGACTACCACATTGCATAGATCCATCAGGGAGTAGGCGATAATAGTGACGTAAAGTTCGAGTATCTGTAATAAATGTGGTGCTATGTAAGCCTGCTTCAGCGCGTTCCGTAGCAGTTAAAGGGCGTGTCACAATAGAATTGGATAAAATCGGCATGATTTTTCCAGAAAGATGCGGGTGTAAGCCATTAGGCGTATAGCCACCTGTTGCAACCGCCACACGTTTTGCTTTGACAATACCATTTGGAGTACGTAAATAATGGATGCCATGGCGCGTTTCCCAGCCAAGCACTGGACTTGAAGTGTGTACTTTGGCACCAGCAGCACGGGCACGTTTTAAATAGCCAAAAGCCAGTTTTAAGGGGTGTACGCCAACACCATCGGGTTCCAGCAAAGCACCGGCAGCTTCCTGATCAGCCACATATTCTTCATGCAGTTGCTCACGGCTCAGCATACGGGTCTGATATCCAAAAACCTCTTTCATGACGCGACCTTCATTTTCGAGGAGAGCCATTTTTTTTGCGCGATGAGCAATATAAAGATGCCCACCATCTTGAGCATCACATTCAATGCCGCTCACAAGGTCTTTGAAGTAATCAAAACCTTCCCGAATTTCAGCATCAAGACGTTTGGCGGTGTCTAATCCCCATTTTTCAATCCATTGGGATCGGTACAGACGACCTGAGGCATTTTGACCTTGCCCACCGTTACGGCTAGTACAGCCCCACGCTGTACGGTTTGCTTCAAGGACAAGTGGGGCAGCACCAAATTGTTTAGCTAGTGTTAGTGCTGTAGATAACCCAGTGAAGCCTCCACCAATAATCACGATGTCCGCTTCGGTGTCACCCATTAATGGACCATCATCTTCAGGTGGTGTACCTGCCGTGCCGACCCAATAAGTTGGCGCATAATTTTCATTACCTGATAGGACAGGAGTGGTTAAAGGGTCAAACTGTGAGTTGTAACTTTTAAAACTCTGTGGCGGTATAGATTTATGCGGTTCTAGGCGTTCGCGAAATGAACTTGCATGTTGGACAGATTGATTCATTGAATGACTCCTTATGCGATTGCTTGCACAGGTCTATTTTTACGGAATGCATTTTTGACCAGAATTTTTCCATCTTTAAATGTAAAGACATCAACCATATTGGCTTCAATCCAGCCACCATCAGCAGTTGTCGCAGTAAAGGTTGTTTCTGAAATACCAAATTCAGCGTTATCACTGATCCAGTGTTTACCGTTACGCCACTGAGCATCTGGAAAACTTTGAAAGGTATTACTAAATGCTTGACGAACTGCATCTAAGCCTTCAATTCTGGTTCCAAAAACATCATCTCCAGCCACAGTTTCAAACCGACATTCTGGATGCATGCATGCCATGAGTTGTTCAACATCATGTTGATTCCAAGCTGTTGAAAAATCGGTGAGAAGCTGGATTAATTGTGCTTGCTGCATTTGTATTGCTCCAAAATTAGGTTTTATAAGCTGATGAGATGAATGTACGGAAATACTGAAATATGGCGTAGTACCAGATTTAGAGTTTTGATGGAGCCAGTAATTAATGTGGTTAAATTATTGTTTTTAAATAATTAGTTTTAATTATTCAGAGTGGAATGCCTTTTGCTTTATATCGAGTAAGTCCAGTTTTAGCTTAAAGATGGACTGAAACCATGAGCTTTGCACCAGTTTGAGTAGGCAAGCATCAAAATGGATCGCAGCAATGCACAGATATAAGGATTAATTAGTGAGTTCAGCAATTTCAGCTACAGTTTGGCAGGCATTATTTTCTAATACGGCACAGAGTGGTTTGAATTTACAAGGCAGAATCTGCCGTATGATGTTTTCGGCTTTAGTACAAGGTTATTTAAAACCAGGTATGGCGGTACCTTCTAGCCGAGATTTAGCTGATCAATTGGGTGTTGGAAGAAATACAGTCACCATTGCGTATCAACAATTGGTTGCTGAGCGAATTTTAGAATCCAAACAGCGGAGTGGACATTTTGTTTGTTTAAATTTCCAGATTGATAGTAGTGAGAATAAAACCATTCGGACCACGTCAAAAGCGACGACTTGGGGTGCTCGCTTTTGTATACGACCTTCAGCACAAAGGCATTTGACCAAACCCAGTGATTGGATGAATTATTCCTATCCCTTTATTTATGGTCAGCCAGATGCGGAAAGCTTTCCTGCTTCAGCTTGGCGGGAATGTGCATTACGTGCCTTATCTGCCAAAGATGCCTCAATATGGTCACAAGACATTACTCAACAGGGGGACGACGCCTATCTCATTAATGCAATCCGTCAGCATATTTTGCCTACGAGAGGCATCATGGCTCAAGAGAGTGAAATATTGCTAACCGTGGGGAGTCAGCATGGCTTATATATGTTGGCAACGTTATTAATGCGGCAGAATCATGTGATAGGGGTTGAGGAACCTGGTTATCCAGATGCACGTAATATATTCATGCTACAAACCCAGAATATTGTTCCTTTAGCTGTAGATCATGAGGGGGTAACTTTAACTCGAGCAAGCGAGTGCGATTATTTATTTGTTACGCCAGGACGGCAATGTCCAACAGGTGTAACCATGTCACCACAGCGCCGACAAAATTTATTGCAGTTAGCAGAACAAAATGACAGCATAATTATTGAAGATGAATATGATGCTCAGGTGCTGGTACAAAATACGACGATCCCCGCGTTAAAAAGTTTAGATCGACATGGTCGCGTCATTTATCTTGGAAGTCTGTCTAAGCCATTGGCACCAGGGTTACGTTTAGGATATATCGTTGCTGCACCCGAATTAATACAAGAACTTCGACATTTACGCCGTCTGATGTTGCGACATCCAAATGTATTCAATCAACGTGTCTTTGCTTTGTTTATCGATCAAGGCTATTACCATAGCATGCTACGCCGTCAGTACCAGTTACACCGACAACGGGGCGAAATACTCAACAAGGCATTAAAACAATATCTTCCAACATGGAAACCTTATGCTTTGAATGGTGGTTCAGCATGTTGGATTGATACCGCAGCAGATATTGATACTACGGTTTTGTCTCATTATGCCGCAAATTTGGGGGTATTCATTGAATCGGGGCAGTCTTTCTTTTTAGATGGACACAAACATTTCCTTCGTTTGGGGTTTGGGTCAATCAGTGCTGATCTAATTAATAAAGGTGTTTTTAACTTGGCGAGGGCGGTTGAAGAGTATTATTTATACAACTAAATACATACGTACTAATTAGTATGGTGGGAGAGTGGTGGCAGTCTAGTCTATAAAATTGACAGCTATTTGAAGTTTATCAAGTTAAAGTTTCCATTTTTCAATTTTAAGAAGTAAGTGAACAGTTATTTCTTCGATTTCAGAGAGCATTTTGATTTTTTCATTGGGACATTCGATTTATAAAGTCAAGATACAACACTACTCTGTAGCTTTCACTGTAAATCCACTTTTCATTAGTGAATAGAAGAATACAAACAAAATTGGCAGGTACTTATCTAAGTATAAAAAGCGTGTTAAATTTTAACGGTATTTTTTACGGTATCTAGGGTCTGTTGAGAATTAGCCAAACAATAATTAAAAATCTATAATTATTCAATGGATAGATACATACTGACTGATGCCCAATGGGCAAAAATGGAGCCTCACTGCCTAGGCAAAGTTACAGACCG
>OGVK01000103.1_pt1 | contig 11598 bp, 3 predicted proteins | sample 1575721 | NCBI WGS metagenome assembly OGVK01 (sample SAMN07581521, study PRJEB24739) | freshwater metagenome | place: Singapore | collected 2015-01 | reverse complement strand
TGAAACAACTTATAAAATAATGCCTGTTATATCAGAAGGATATAACAAGTTGATCTAAATAAGCTTACATAAAAACTCCGCTTTTAATCCCCCCCGAATGAGAGATTAAAATTGGCCAAAAATTTTCAGCTCTAAGATCTAAAGACTAGTCCGATAGCGCAAAGTGTTTTTCCGCATCTTGCCCGAAATCGCTGTCGGCTCCAGCCTCCCACTCAGGGGGATCGTCTAAGACATTATGAGTCTTAATTCTCATAATTCTTGCGATCTGTGCTTCAGAAATTGGATGATCTACAATTTCCTTTAAGCATACACTAGGTTCATATAAATGATCCTCTAGTGTTAAAATAAATTTAGTAAACATAGTGTTCTGTTTACTTCCAATTACAAACGTATTTGGATTTGCTACAAATTGTTGTGCAATGTAGCTGTATCGATCTTTTGGGATCCATAACTCGTTAATTGGATTATCAAGAGCATCTGCTGCACGATTATAAATAGTACGTTCAGTCTCGTGTGCATCCATTCTCATAATCACACTGATAGGAATCTCAGTTAAAGCTCGTCCAGTGAGGGAACTAATAAAATCTTTAGCTGCTACTAAAAGCGTCCCCATTGTCGGATCTTTAATTTCATTTTCTACCACTGGTTTTAAAAAGTTAATAAATCTTGAAAGATCAAAACTTCCACCAAAAATATTTGGAGTAGCAGTAGGTTGTTCTTTTGGAGCATTCGAAGAGTCGACTCCTCCAATTAAATTCCCTAACAAATTACCCAAAATATTTCTTCCAGCATTAAGTGCGCCAGATAAAAGTGCACCACCTACAGGTTGAAGAGCAGATGTTGCCATTGATAAAATTGAGGACAGCCCAAAGATATATAATACTGCCTCATCATTCATATCTTGTGGTAACAAAACATGATGAATATCACCAGCTACATCAGTAGGTAATCTCACTTTAATCACATATGTGCCAACACTTGGTCCAAACACACCTTCACGCGTAGGTTGTACATGCGCAAATCTCTCAAACTTTTGAGTAATTGGATTAGTTAGCCCATCTCCAAATGAATCTACCACCACTGATAGATTTAATGGAATAGCTATCTCTTCGCCTACAGGTATAACACCTCGAAATACTTCGACTGCAAATTCATCTTGATCTAAAGTTTCGTTTAATCCCGATGTTTCATTAGTCTCTCCTATTTCTCCAATGTCACCTGCCATAGGCGCAACATAGTTTGTGGCGTTAATATTGTCAGTATCAACGTCCATTTGAAGCATCAAATTATTAATGCTTTCTCGATTTTCTTCAGAATCACAATGTAATTCTAAACAATCGAAAGTTTCGTCTATTTGGTCAAACAACCACTGAAACTCTACTAAACCTTGAGTTCGACGAGGTTTACGAGGACCTTGAAAAACAGTCTCTCCAACTCGCACCATCATAGTAAGTTGGGTGTCAGCAATATCACCATTACGGTTAACTGCCAATAGACGATATCTGAAATTTACAGTACATTCGTTGACTTTTAGCCAAGGATTGTTAGCATATCGAACCGGGGTTGGAGGTACAATAGCAAAATTCTTTGGAATCAAAGTCATTTCTTTAGTTTCACCATATTGTAAAAATATACGGCTACTACTATTATTTGAATCATAAATTTCAATAATTGCCGAAATTTGCGGTGCTCTTGGAATCGCAAATTTAATATCGATGGTTGTAACATAACCTTTCTTTCGACTACCAGATGACCATGACGATCTTTGAAAAGGTAAGCTCGGACTTTCTCCTTTTCTACGATCTGTGTAAGGATTATATGATAATTCTTTCCACACACCAACTTCTCCACTATTAATAGTGACATTTCGCCATGGAAACCAAGTAGCATTAAGAACTCCTGTTTGACTTTTACCAGCCGAAGTCTTAGACTTTGGTTTAGTAGCAGGTTTAGCTGCTTTTTCTACCTCAGTTGTAAGATTTCCAGTAGTTCCTAACTCACTAGTTATGTTGATTTTACCATCATTAGTAGCATCAGCAGTAACTTCATTACTCGAATGCCACTCAATTGTATCAAATGCAGCTGCTAAAGGTGTAAAGTTTAGACCAGGTACATTGATTTCCCGTTCATCAGGAATAAGACCACTACAATGTACATTATGTACACAGCAGAAAGCCACCATTTCCAAAGGAGTCCCAACCTCAGTTACAGTATTATCAAGTTGTGTTTCAATTACAACAGACAAACCGCTCTGGCCAGCTCTTCCAACGTTAGTTGGAATTACACTCAAATCATTACTCCATGGAATTGTAACCGCAATTGGTGGCGAAGACATAGGTCTCCATCTAACACCTCTCGTTTCAGTAGTAACATCAAATTCAGGAGCGTAAGCTCTTAACATAATACCAGTACCAATTGGAGCAGGAACGACGAAAATCCATGTCACATCAGCTTGTATATAATTATACATAGAAATCAATCTTTCTTGATAAGGCGTTACTCTAGGATTAATAATAACCTTCGAGCCAACTGCAGGTGTCTTCAGACGAATCGGAATAAATGCACTATAAGCATCGTTCAAGTGCATTTTACCAAAGACATGTCCAGGTAATTTGTACGCTCTCTTTTTACGTAATGTATATGCCTGGAATGGCTTTGAATAAGCAGGAAGACGCATCATTTTAGCTTCTCCTACTTCACTGATGACTGACTGAATTGTTACAGCTACATCAGTATCTTCTACTCCTTCGAGTTCAGAAAGCCCATCACGTACGCAATGTGGCATATCACGAATAATAATAGCCTGTGATTTATTACTCATTTTTATACAGTTTTATTGATATAGATTAATCTATATCCAATCACATCACTGTGACGAATTCCAGCTAAACCTTCCATTAAAGGCGCTGGCGCAGCTCCATTTACTCCTGGAATTTCTCTAATTGCAGGACCAAATACAGCTGTAGATAAACTTGAACCAATACGCGTTTGTACTGTTCGATTTAAAGGAACATAAGATCCAGTACCAATTATGGTCATCTCATAGGTTGTATATGAAGGAGACCAATTAAACCACTCAATAACTGAATATAATGTATTATATTTTATCCAATTATTTTGAGCAGCATTTGATTCAAGAACTTGGACCCTTGCATCAACAGTATTCAATCGTGAATTAATACTCGTTACAGAATTTTCTAGAACTATTATTCTAGTATTTTGAGAATTCAATGATCCTCGTATTGAAGATAACTCATTATTAATAGAAGTAATTGAACTATTAATAGTTAATATGTTATTCTCCAAACCAGTAACACGATTTCCCAACAAATTAATAGAAGCATTAATATTTGTGATATTATTATTAATTGTTTCTATTTGGGTGTCTACTCCATTTAATCGTGTATTAATCGTTACTAACTGAGCGTTAGTATCTGCTTGATAATTTTGAAGTGTGACACCTAATGTATTTAACTGAGTTTCTAAACGACCTAAATCCTCAGTCAAATTTGGAACATTTTGAGCATTCAAAACCTCCCAGAGCGTGGTATTTCCACCAAATACTTCTTCTTGTATACTCATTTTTTATAACAATTTAACCAATAATCTTGGATCTTGGATTGATAATCCACACTAATCATCGAAGCTATTTCTCGCAATAAATCAGGATTAGAACAACGTGATAATTTCTTTCTGAAACTATCATAATATTCTTCACCATGCAATACTGCTTCAAATAACTTCTCAGATATAATATTTTTCCAAATATCGAATTCATGATCTAAGACAGTTGTCCAAACAAATGGTGATTCTAGACTTCTCTCTAAAAGAGGAGCAACTATCACCCCATTTAATTCTTTAAATGTCCTTTTAATGAATTGAAGTTGGTCTATTGGCATAAATGCTGATTCCTTACCATCCTTTGAACCAGGTGTAATTTTATGGCCAATGGCTGTTAAGAATTTCTTTGATACAAGATAATTATATTGATCTTTATAAGTATCTGATACTCCTTCTATTTTATCATCCCCAAATGAAACAATACTAACATTTTTTCTAAATTCATCGATAGAATCAATACCAGTACTTTTAATCCATGTGTAAAACGATAAAATATCATTCGCTATACAATTTACTATAGTAGTCAAAAATTCACCACTTTTATTACCACGCTTAGTCTTGTATACCGTGTCGAAATCTACTACATAAGTTTCAATCGATTCTTTAGCTAGCATCTGACGAGCGGTATCCCAATCATCAGGTGCAACTATTTGTATAACTTTCGTTATAATATTGAAAACAGTTTGCATTAATTCGGCATGCAAATGTTTATCATAGTTCTCAAAATCACAATCGAAGAAATTTTGATGTTGTGTTAATTTATCGTAAATTTGAGACCAGCCTTTCGAATGAGGGTTCACTCCTATAGCATGATTTGCTTCTAGAAATAAACATTGGAACGCTTCCTTAAAGTTGCCAAACAAAGCACAATCAGCAATGATTTTATCTACTGGTATACTATGAAAGACACGAACTTTACCTATTTCTACCGCTTTTCGTTTGATCACAGCGTCTTTAACTTTGCTGTTGCTAAAACTAATTACTCTCTGACCTTCATTACTTTTCGTTAACTTATAGATAACTCTCTTTTTAAGAATTTGTCCTTTTTCCTCATTAAAGGTAATTACACCATCATTGTTGCTTAAATAGTCACTCTTCAATGAACCATCTTTTAAACTAGCCCATGGTATTCCACTAGCTTTATTTGTTCTAAGATTAGTAACAAATATATTGTTACATTCACCATTAAGAGCATTGTGTAAGATTTGTTCCATATCTTGCGATACGGTTCGAATCTTACCGCGCATTTTTGCTGCCAATTCATCAACCATCTGTTTCTCTATTTTAGAAAGAACAAATTGTTCAATAGGTGGTAATTTTGCGCACATTTTACTATTTTCAGCAATTAACAACGACGGCATTCCAATTTGATTTGTTGGTAAATCCACTAAAATTCGTGGATCTCGAGGCCCTAATGGAGAGGGCAATAATTGTTCTTCAAATTCACTAGCAAAAGGTGATAAATGCCAATGTTTTATTGAATCTGAAGAAACTGGTAAAGTAGTATAACGATATCTTCCAATAAATTCTACTTCTTCACCATCTGGTAAATCTTCCGGTTTACCTGGAACAATAAATTTCCACCACGGATCATCAGTTTCACGTTGCATTTCAATATCACTAACATCCTCTAAAGTTAAGAATGCAGCATACCAAACATTATTTCCACTTGCAGCATGAAATCCTACTAATTTATTGCTATATCTATCTCCAACATTAACAACTATACCCCCGCAATCACCAGCTTTAGCTAATGAAGCATTGATAGACAAATTGTTAACTTGCATAAGATTACGTTCACATTTACCTTCTCGGATAACATCATAGCGTTGACTACCTACCAAACGCGCTGTAGCTGGAACGTCTACTTTAGTATTAGGTAAATTAACCAATACTTCGCAATGTTCTAAAACTGTTGTTAATTGTTTTTCCGTATATAGATATTCTGCTATACTAGGAAATACAATATTAGTCATTGACATGCGATATAAACTTAGACCAGTCGCTCTACGAGCTTCATCTAAATTTAAAATACGACATTTTGCTATATCACGAACTGGATCATTTCCTACTACCATAGCAATATGATAATCTGATAAAACGTTAACTGTTGTTTGAGTTTTCCAAAAACGAATCAGTTCTCCTTTTGCAGCAAAATGTGCATTAGTAAAAATCATATTATTATGACCTATACCAAAAACCCGATCACCTACACGATCGTGATCTAGAAATTCTTTAGGAACTTTAGAGCACATGACTTGATGTTTGCTCTTTATTTTATGATAAACAGATATACCATCCGCAAAAGCTTGTTGCATAATAGCTTCTGCTGGCACAACTTCATCAATTATTTTAGTTTTATTAAAATTCCCTTTGAAATTTCTAATTGTTGCAATCTGAGCTTTGCTTATTATCTTTTTATTGCCCATCTTCTCCGCTCTCAGACAATAAATTGTTACATCGCAATAAGCTCTATCGCTCTTCTTTATAACTATTTCAGCAAAATAGTCACAAATATTGAGATCTTTATAATTATTCAATAAGTTTTTAATATCCTCTTCAAGATCATCACTGACCATTTGGAAACGAATACATAAAACCAATTCTTCATTAAAAGGACCCCTTCGACGTTGATTACACAAGATCTTATTCTCGGTGATATCTAAGTCTAAAGTAGATTCATGAACAGTTACCAAAGCACATTCTCTACGAACTTGTAGAATACGTGCAATATACACTTGATCTTGATCTATGTAATCATCTAAGATTCTCAAGAAATTTCCATCATAAAGATTTGTATCATCTTTATTATGAGAAAATTCAAATTCATCACCTAATAACTCTCTCACTTCTTGTTTTTCACAATCTTCACATTTGAGTGTATTAGAATTAAATTTGATCTTTCTTATCTTCTTCTCAACTCTCTTAGATTTTTTATACTTTGCTTGCGCATCGTATTCTGATTTATTTTGATTTTCAATAGATTTTGTTGGATATAAAATCTTTTTGACTAACAAATAAATCAAATAGAGTATTGTACTTACAATAGCTAAAATTGCTGTATGTAAAACAACATCTCCAATTACACTACCTATATCTCTCAACATGGGAGTAACATCCAATCCTAAAAGTTCACAAAGACTTAAAAACATATTGACAGTATGGTCTTTAAATATCTTCAATGACGCTTCTAATCTTACATAAACTTGTTCGAACTTTTCAATCAAAAATAATTGAGCTCTAACAATTGGATGAAAACGTAATGCTGGGGGTGCTATATCGATATTCTCTGCGATATCATTAAGAACATCAAATCCTCGCCACATAGCAGCCTGTAGAAAAGTATGAGATAAAAACATACCCATCTCCATTGGTGCTACTGTTATTGCTGTTATAGCAACTGCAAATCTAATAATGCCTCTTCTATTTCTATCATTAGTCCAGATGTCATATACATAATTCCTAAATCTTCTGGAAACTCGTTGAAACCTAGGTAGATTTTCAGAAATCAAATATTCTTTAAATGCATCTGATGTTGAAAATAGATAAGCACCTTGTAACACATGAGGTGTCCATATATATTCAGTTCCGAGATGATCCACAACTTTGAATCCAAAATTCTCCATAAGAGATTCTTGCATATCAACTTGTATAGGCATCTCCCAGAGAGATAAAGCTTGTAAGAAATGTGCTGAGTATGTGTCTTCGTACTCACCTATTACTTCTTTAAAAGTTTTACCATCTGCTTTTCTCACTAAATGATAAACCCATCTACCAAGATCTTTGGGTCTAACAATTACTGGAGCATCAAAAAGACGTAATAAATGATCTCGCATAGCTCGATCATAACGATATGTTTGTGTATTATTATTCCATTGAACATTATTTAAAGGTATAGTTTTTGGTAACTTAACCAATTTATCCTTAAATTTGTTCTTTATCGTGTCACGTCTTTCTTCTTCCATTCTGTCTTGTTCATCACTAACGAATTGTTGTAATACTGCAGAATAGATTTTAAATTGCTCTTCACTAAAACGAGCATCAACACTGAGATTGTATTTTTTCCTAACCGCATCATCTGCAAGTTTAACTAACTCAGGTAATCTTTCTCTCATTTTAGCGATTTCTAAAGCACGCTCTTCTTCTTCTTTAATTGCTTTAGATAATTGACTCTGTTCGATAAATTTATTGAGTTCATCTCTGCGTTTTTGATAAATTTCTTCTGAAAGAACTTCTTCTTCTTCCTCAGATATTTCTCCTAAAGAATTTTCCTCATCTTCTTCACAAAACTCTTCCTCCTCAATAATTTCATTCTCATCTTCATCAGAGTCAAATTCCTCCTCTGAGATATCCTCATATTTTGACTTGTTAAACCTAGTATAATCAAAGACAAAAGGTGGAGCATCATCAGATTGAGGTATCATAAACTTTCTCACCAGACACTGATATTGATCATAATTTTGTTTTAAACGGCGTACTGCTTCTGCTACAACACCATCAAAAGTAGTTTCAACTACTTGATTGTGAATTGCATCATGCATCGTACCCATCTTAAATTTAAGATGTGTAAAATCAAAATCAATATCTTCTTTTTCTGATAAAAGTTTCCTATTGAAACCAGGTGCATAATCGACTTTAACCGTCACCGGAAATCTTTCATGCAAAGCTGATATGTGATGTATAGAAGTTGTTTTTTCTGGCAACACATTACAAGTAGTCACAGCAAAGAGAGAATTGTATGGCTTTCCTTTTTCTTTCTCCCCAGCCATAACTGTTCCAATTGGGTTACACGAAATAAAGTTTAACCACATTGGATGATCACTAGTATCTTTTAATTGGAAAGCATCATCCATATAGGTGAATTGTTGACCAACATATCCAGTGTCAAATTCATCTCTATATTGAGCATACCATGTTTGCCAATTCTTAGCTGTACCAAAGTCTTCAATATATAGTTCATCAATTTTTGCACAAATTTTTCTTTTCAGAATTTCGTACATTTGCGATTTACCGCATCCAGATGGTCCTTGAATACAAATACCAACGGGTTTTATACGAACCCTTTGGCTTTGTATCATTTTACATTGAACTACTATATCTTTTCCTTTAATAACTAGGAATTGACAATCTAAGAATATTTTATTATTCTTAATATCAGGTTGATTTATCATTCTCAATTTTTCATCAATTGCAGATAGATTTTTTGAGAATTCATTAACCCTCTGAATCCCTTCTGGACTTAAGAGTTCTTTACCAGCTGTAGCTAAAGTAACTAAGAAGTAATCATATTCACCTCTTAATTTAACTAAGGATTCATTAATCTCTGTAATTAGAGAAAAGTTTCGTGGCAATACAATACCACTAACTTCCAATGCTTTACGCAATTCCTCATAAACAATCTTAGCACTTCGAATATTATCTGATTGCCTTTTAACATATGTGTCAAAAGGTATACCAGTAATATCTTTACCTGTCAAGGTCGCTACTGAAGCAATTAAAGGAATACAATCCTCTAACGATTGTTGTTCTATAACTGGTATAGCATTCGCAGCTATTTTAGCTGCTCCAGATGTAATAGCATTTATTATTGGAACTTCCACTCCAATGAATGAACCAATTTTTATAAGTTCAGATCCAATTGCTTTTGCATCCTGTGCATGAATTGCTGTATGTACACAAGCAGCAATTCCTGCATAATGGTCACCAAATTTAGCAGCTATAGTTCTCATATTGAAACCTACTGTGTTAGCTACTGCAATTTCAGTAAAACCATTTTTCATTCCCCTTAAGAATGAAACCCATAAGTTTGAAACATAAGGTTTAACTAGAAATTCAAAAATCAAAGATCCAGAAAAACCGTAAAAATATACATTCCAAGCACAATTCACTCTAAAAACAAATTGTGCAACTAACATTATTATTCCGGTAACTGCATAACAGAATAAGAATACTTGATTTCTTGTCAATTGTATATTCATTGTTCAAACCATTTGGGTTTAGGAGTAACTCCTGCAGGAACGAATTCCCTAACTTGCTTTCGCCAGATTTTAATAGCAGCATAAATGTCTTGATACGTTGGATTTTTGCTGATTGTTTCCCAAATATCTTTTGGACTACATAATAGAGGATTAATTGGTTTATATGATTTAATCCATCTTATTCTATATGTATATACATCAGATTTGAGGATACGCAAATATTCTCGCTTAACAGCTTCATCCAATTTCTCAGGATTATCTTTATGCTTCTTTTTTATAGCGATCCAAACAGGAGCGATAAAACCAGGTGGTGTATCATTAACTCTTTTAGCATTTTCACGTTGTTTAGGTGTGAAAGTGATAATAGTAGATGCTCTTTCCAATTTCGCTGGTTTATTTTTAGCAACACGAATTGTCTGATCTGACTGCTGAAGATCTTTACTGAGAACTTTATTAAAGTTCTCATCTAGCTTTTCAGGAGCTTTTGGAAATTCGCGTACGCCTGCGTTAATACGCTTTTTCTTTACATCTGTTGGTAAAGTATTATTAGCTACAACCTTTAATGCCTCTTTGGAAGACATACCAGGTTCAACTTGTAATTTAATATCTTTACCGTCATCAGTAAATTTTTTAATAAGTTTACGTCTTGGAACTTTCTTTGATTTATCTTTTTGTTCCGTCTGCGTTTCACTTTGTGAATGATCTTTAGGAGTTGTTAATTGTGGTTCTTCCTTGTTTTCATTCACTTTCTCTTCAACTTTTGTAGATTCTGGGATTACCTTTTCATCTTGTGAAAGAGCTGAAGTTGTGGATTGTGGTTCATCCACTTGTTCTTCAGCTTTAGGTTCTGATACTACAAAAGGTTCAGAAATTTTATTCTCGATTATTGCAGGAGGATTTTTAAGTTTTTCATTCTCCTGTTTTAACAATCGATTTTCTTCTCGCAGCATTTGAATTTCTTCTTGCAAAGCAGCCATTTGAATGGTCATAATTTGTATCTGCTGAAGAATCATACTTAATTTATCATCTTGAATAGATGATGATGAATCCATTTTTGGATTCTCGGTTACAGTATCACTATGTGATGTTACGTCTGGTAATTGTGCAATCACTTCAACGTTATTCAAATTTTCCTGATTTGTACTCATTTTAGTATCATTAAATTCATCTTTCGATGTATCTTCGTGAGAAGATATTTCAAATTTCTCTGTGTCAGCTTTAACAAACTGACTATACTGTATTGGTTGATTAACCCATACAGTTCCTGAAGATCCTGATACCGGTTCAATGACATCAATATCAAAATCGTCTGGTACAACCCATATGTTTGATTTAAGTTCTTTGTCAACTTTATTCAAACATACCAACGAAGTTATCTTTTTCTTTAACTTTGCAGGCATTTTATCCAATATTAAATTCATATCGGAATCATCAATAACCCATCTTCCAGATAAATAAAAGAAACCATTAATAGCTTCAACTTTCGTCACACTTTTATTTATTTGATAATGAGCCTTTGAATCCAATATTTTATTATCTGTGATAATAAAATTTCCCTTTAGGTCCGATAGAAAATTGTTCTTAGAAGTTAATTGTGGTGATTTATGCTTCACTTCATCAATCTTCTTAGAAATTTTTCCGATCTTTCCCTGAGGAATTGTTACACCTGAAGATGTAAGATTTTGAGTATTCCACTTCTTTTGATAAGAAATAGGATCGTCAACAATGTTTTCGGGGTTTTCAAAAAATGAATTCGAAAATTTAACGTCGCTATCGTACTTCATATTCGAGGCAACCATTACGGAATTACTATCAACCTTGTTGAGAACCGACTTTCTGGAATTACGTTTTCCCTCTTTTTTATTTGAATGAACAGCGCTCTCGTCTTTGACAAATGATTCACTGTAAGTCATCATTTGCTGCATGTCACTTTCCTTACGCGGCTGTAGCTCAGTTGGATAGAGTACGAGACTATCGTGACTGGGAAACAGATCGGAAG
>OGVK01000102.1_pt1 | contig 11606 bp, 10 predicted proteins | sample 1575721 | NCBI WGS metagenome assembly OGVK01 (sample SAMN07581521, study PRJEB24739) | freshwater metagenome | place: Singapore | collected 2015-01 | reverse complement strand
TTCCCAGTCACGATATGCAAGACTTAGAAAACGAACCCGTAACGACTATCGAAAGTTGGATTGGATTCAACAAGTAGAGTAGGCTTCAAGCGAAGTCGAAACGTGGGGCGCGGGTAACTCCGCGAAGATATAGTCTGGACTCTATGGGAACATAGAGAAAGATAACGGTTGCGGTTATCTTGCAACGTACAGGATGTAGAAAAAGTTAAGAGTATCACGCCTGCCAAGGGCGTTATCAGTGATATATGGGTGGAAGAATCAACTGAAACCGAATACGCTGACATCAAGCAGTTGAAAAAGCGTTTGCGCGGTCGGGCGGCAGTAAGCAAGCGTATCATTCTCAGCTTCAATCCGGTATATCAGACACACTGGATATATACCGAATATTTCAAAGGTCGGTGGGATGATACACGGCAGAGCTATCGCAACGATACACTGTCTATTCTCAAGAGCACCTACCGAGACAATACCTTCTTGATGCCGGAGGATATACGAGAGCTTGAGAGCGAGACTGACCCCTATTTCCGTGATGTATATTCTAACGGCAACTGGGGCGTTCTGGGCAAGGTAATCTTCAAGAACTGGCATACCGAGGACCTTTCCGAGAAATCCAAGATATTCAGCACGTTTGAGAACGGCCTAGACTTCGGTTATGCTGATGATCCTGCCGCTCCTACACGCTGTCACTACGACCGAGCACAGAACACACTCTATATTCTCGATGCCAGGTATCTGTATGGCATGACAAACGACCTGCTGGCGGCTGAATGTAAGAACATATTCGGCAGAGAGGTCGTTACGTGTGACAGCGCAGAGCCTAAGAGCATTGCTGAGCTTAGGCAGTATGGATTAACCTGTGTTCCTGCACAGAAGGGAAAAGACAGTGTTAATTTCGGCATACAGTGGCTGCAAAAGCTGAATATCGTCATAGACAGCCATCTCACCGAGTGTATCAATGAATTCACGGTATACAAGTGGCAGGAAGATAAGGACGGAAATGTACTTCCGAAGCCTGTTGACCGCGACAATCATATTATTGATTCCATCAGATATGCTACAGAGCAGGTGGCAGGATGGAACGGTAGCAGGAATATCGGTGGGAATATACCGCTTGCTGGTGCAATGTAGTGCATACAGTAGACAATATGCGGCGATATCACGCCGATATATATTCTATAGTCCGTGATATGCGGACAAAGGAAGTGAGAAAATGAAAATCAGCGATACCAAGCGAGATGAGATAGTCAGCAAGCTGCAGCAGGATATAGATGCGGCTAACGCTTATTACGAGGAAACGGTTGAGCCTAAAATCATCGAGCGATATCAGATATACAATGCGGATAAATCTTTCTACGCGAAGATGTTTCCGAAGCTCAGCAAAAGATGCGAGCTGGTCAGCACGGATGTGCAAGATACAATCGAAAGCACTATGCCATCGATGATGAAAACATTCTTCGGCAGTACAGATGTTGTCACGATTCAAGGAGTGGACGGAACAGATCAGGACGATTCACGAGCCGAGAAGATGCAGGAGCTTATCAATTACCAGCTCGAGAAGAACAAATTCTTCATGACGTTCTATCAATGGGCAAAAGATGCACTCATCACCAATGCCGGAATCATCAAAGTTGACTGGGACAGAGAATATAAGCCGACACAGCAGACGATTATGCTCGATGCGGATGCATATGCTCAGTACAGGCCACAGGCAGAGCAGGCAGGCATCAAAGTGTTGGATGTTCAGCCGACGATGGGCGGATTCCAAGTCACGATTGAACAGCAGAAGATGAGCAAGAATCAGCCGAGGATAATGAACGTGCTTGCATCAGAGTTTCGTTTCTCACCGGATGCCAACACATTAGATGATGCAGATTTCGTGGCACATCGTAAGATTGTCAGCCTTGACTACCTCAGAAAACAGCAGGAAAGTGGGCTGTATTCTCACGTAGAGGATTTGACGGAGAGAAGCACAGACCCACATTACACCACGCTTGACGAGCAGATTAATGATGATATAGATGAGACACCGAACACGACAGACAGCGGCAGGCGCAAGGTAGAGCTGTATGAGTGCTATGTCAATATCAATATGAGCGACAATCCTGATGCCAAGCTTACACCAATGATTATCACGGTGAGCAATGGCATTATCTTACGCATGGAGGAAAATACATATGAGCGAAATCCGTTCTTCATTCTCTGCCCTCGCATGGATCCGCACAAGATTTGGCCTGATACAGGATTCGTTGACCTCATTGCACAGCTTCAGCACAGCAAGACGGCTATTCTCCGGCAGATGATATATAATATCGCGCTGGGAAATGACAGTCAGAAGGCCGTCAATCCGTCAATGCTCGTAGATATCAATGACCTTTTAGAAGGTCGCTCAGTAATTCGTGTGAGTGGCAATGTAACTGATGCAATTCAGAACATCCCAGCAGCACCGTTGCAGTCATGGACGTTCGACATGCTCAACTATATAGATGAGCAGAGAGAGAACCGCACAGGCATCACCAAGTATAATCAGGGCATGGATTCAGATTCGCTCAATAAGATGCTTGATATCAACACACCTGTTCCAATGGCAGATGGTTCATATAAGATTCTCAAGGATATTGTTGACGGCGACATTATTGTCGGTCGCAGTGGTAAGCCAACGAAGGTAAAGAAAGCACATATCATTCATTATCCGGAGCGTGCTTATGATATTACATTCAAATCCGGCGAAACCATTTGTGCTGGTGGTGAGCATTTATGGACTGTAATCACGCAGCATGGCGTAAAGCAAGTAATGGATACCGATTCAATCTACAAGTACATGAAAAATACAAAAGCAACACTGTATATTCCTACGGTTGGAAAGGTTGATTTCACCGGTAACGATGAATTACCGCTTGACCCTTATGTATTAGGCGCTTATTTAGGTAACGGCCATAAGCATTCGTGTCGCATCACGGAATTAGATTATGAAGTGATGGAATATATCAGCGAATGGGCTGAAAAGCATGAATCCTACATTATCAAGTGTAAAGAGCAAAACGCAGGCAGAGCCACAACGTATGCCATAAACGGTAAGCTGTGGAAAATTCTTCATGATCTGAAAATCGTCAAGAAATATCCTTCCGAAGAAGCAGAGAAATATATACCGGAAGCTTATTTCCACGCTTCATATGAAGATAGGCTTAATCTTATGCGTGGTTTGATGGACACGGACGGTTGCTATCACAGCGGAGCATTATCAATATTCACGCAGAAAAATGGGCGGCTTTTGAAAGACTTCATTCGTCTTGTCAATACGTTTGGATGGCGAGCGCATACACATGAAGTATTCCCGCCACAGTGTAAGAAAGATTGTAAATACTTCCAGGTGACTATTTCCTCAACGGACAATCCTTTCAGATTGAGCCGAAAGGCAAACAAATGGAAGATGAAAAAAAGATGTAATGGTAAGCAAGCTATTGTAAGCATCAAGTCTGCAAGTATGCGCCTCATGCGTTGCTTGACGGTAGACGCTGACGATGGCTTATTTTGTGTTGGTAAGCATTTCACAGTTACCCATAATACCGCCACAGGCATCAACATCATCACTCAGCAGGCTAATCAGCGGCTTGAATTGATTGCCCGGATATTCGCAGAAACAGGCATGAGCGACTTGTTCAGATTCCTCATTAAGCTGAATCAGCTATTCATCAATGAGGAAACGGTTGTCAGATTAACGAATGGCCCGATGCAGATTGACCCTACAGATTTAGATGGTGAATTTGATCTGGTGGTCAATGCAGGCATGGGAGCAGGAGCTAAACAGCAGAACGTACAGAACATGCAGATTCTACAGGGGCTTATGACACAGATGTATCAATTGGGATTTGTCGGGCCAGAGCAAGCATATAATTTCGCCAAGAGATACATAGAGGAAATTGGATTCAAGAATACAGACGATTATCTGATGAATCCGCAGCAGGCACAGCAGCAGAAATCACAGAATGAGCAGAAGCAGGACAGCATGAGCGAATCGATGAGGGCGGCTATAACGGATGCGCCGTGGCAGGTTCAGATGCAATGGTGGGCGAAGCAGGGATTCCAAGTAACGCCGGATATGTTCACCGAAAAAGTTGCATCAGATGCGCTCAGAACTGCCGTGGATGCACACGCCAAGGCGGATGCAACAAGGGGGAGTATGAATGGAGCAGGAGCAGGAATTGGAGCTCAGACAGCAGGTGCAGGACGGCCTATTGGCAAAGAAATGTCTGGAATACCTCAGACCGATACTGGAAGATATCAGAGCGGAAACACTCAGCAGGCTGGAACTTCCGGTACCAGCCATAGCACTGCAGGACAATCTTCTGGACTGCCGGGCGGCTATAGTGGGATGCCGCAAGGTTGAGGATAGGATTAGAAATAAAATTGTTGCGGGTAAGATTGCAGAGAATAACCTGAAAGGTGGTGAATGATATGGCTAAGAAAGGTTGCGGCGGAAAAGGCGGCAAAGGTGGTCGCAAGGGCGGCTGCAAATAATTGATTCGGGCGGTGCTTCGGTGCCGCCGTTGGCTAATAGGAGGAATTATCATGGCATTATTTAAAGGATTTTCCCAGATTGACCTGCTGGAACGTGAGCCGCGCACATTATGCGCCATTCTCGCAGAGCAGTTGGCTCTGAGCAATAAAGCGATTGAAGCACAGGCAGAGGAAATCAAGCAGCTTAGAGATAAGGTAGATCATGTATCAAGTCAGCAGATGGCTGACACGATGTAAAGGAGAGATTAGAATGGGAGACCAAGCGATAGAGCAGTCTACATATACAGCGGCAGAACAGCCGCAGGAAACACCAGAACAGGCACCAGAGCAGGCACCAGAGCAGGCACAGGCCGAGACACAGGGAGCAGAGGGCACGGCATCCACAGAGGATAATGCCTTTGATTATTCCAAACTCGGCAGTATGAGCCAGCAGGAACAGCTTGCCGCACTGTCTAAAGCAGGCATATTCGGTGACGGCGACAAGCCAGCCGATAAGCCGCAGGAAACGCCACAGCAGACAGAAACGCCGGAACAGGAGAACAATGCAGGCCAAGGCACAGACCAGCCAGCAGAGACGAATGAGCCGGAATATGAGGTTGTTGTGGATGGGCAGAAAGTAAAAGTGAAACAGTCCGAACTGCTTGCAGGCTACCAGCGGCAGGCGGACTACACGAAAAAAACGCAGGAGCTTGCAGAACAGCGCAGGCAGGCTGATGCAATGATTGCGGCTCTCAAAGTTCAGCAGCAGACACAGGCACCCACAAAGGACAAGCCGGAGAACACTGTACAGAGCGAATATGAGCAGGCAGTTGCACAGGCCGAGAAAGAATTGGGCATCAAGCCGGGCGATTTCAACCAGTTCGATGCGGCACATAATTTCGCATTGCAGAAGGTGATTGCTCAGGGCAATGCCCAGAAAGCGGAGCGTGAATCTGTTAATCGCGAGATTGCAGAGTTTGTTTCGCAGGCACAGAAAGACCCTCTTGCGCAGAAGATTGACCAGAATTTCAACGTATATCTGTTCAAGATGGCGCAGGAATCGCCGGAGCAGGCGAATAAGGCAGCGCAGATTATGCAGTCAACTGGTAGGCTTCAGAAAGGACAGGCAACGAAAGCAGATACAAAACTGCTTAGGGAGCATTGGGAATACGTCAGAAAGGCACTCTCAACGCCACCAGCACCAACAGCACCGCCTGCACCACCAAAGCCAGAGCCGCCTAAGACAGAGACCCCCGGACAGGCACAGGCACAGCACAGCACGTTTGACCCTCATAAACTTCGAGGGATGAATACAACACAGCAGATTGCGGCCCTCAAAAAGGCCGGATTCTTTGGATGAAAGGATGATATAAATGGCACAGTACACATATAACGAGCCTACGAACCGTGAAGATCTTACGGACGTAGTAACCAACATTTCCCCGACACAGACCCCGATTACCTCCATGATTGGCAAAAGCAAAGCAAACGCCACCTATCATGAGTTCCCGGAAGACGTTCTTGCGGATGCCGCTGCAAACGCTCACGTTGAGGGCGAGAAAGATACGGCAGTTGCCGCTGCAGCACGCACGAGAAGCGGCAACTACACGCAAATCATGAAGAAAGGTTACATTGTTTCCAATACTCAGCAGGCCGTAAAGACTGCAGGCGTATCGGATGAGTATAACTACAACATGCTCAAGGCTATGAAGGAACTGGCAAAAGACCTCGAGCTGGCTATTACTACGCAGAAAACCAAGGCGGCAGGCTCTACGACAACCGCGCGTACAATGGCAGGCATTCCGGGCCTTGTTACAACCAATGTGATGGCAAATGGCGGCACGGCACGCGCAATCACGCAGGATATTATCACAGGAGCACTCAAAGCGGCATGGATGGCAGGCGGCGAGCCAAATAAGCTCATCTGCTCCGGCACGCAGAAGGTAGCAATCAGCGCGCTTACGACCAGCAACACGAAAAACATTGATGCGACAAAGAAAAAGGTTGTTGAAGCAATCGATGTTATTGATACAGATTTCGGGCGTATTGAGGTTGTTGCATCTCGCTTTATGGCAGATTCTAGCGTATTCGTGCTTGACCCGCAGTTCATTTCTATTGCATGGCTGCGCCCTTTCAAGAAGAAAGACCTGCCGGATGATTCTGATGGCAAGGCTGGCATGATTACTGGTGAAATGACGTTGGAGCTTCGTGGTGAGAAGGGCCAGGCAATCATTTCGGATTTGAAGTAACCGAATAAGAGAATAGGCAGGGGGTAAATGTCCTCTGCCTTTTTTCTATATGGGGGTGAAAATATGGAAACAATAGAATTTACAGATTTAGGCGATACAGAGAGAAAAATATATGTTGCGGATGGCACAAAAGAAAAGATCGTGACAATCGGCAACGATGATGATGTGCTTAAGGCAAATTATGAAGGGCGCAAAGAAGATGGATTCGACTTCACACGAAGTATCAGACGTGTTGCGCATATCGATATGGGGACGGTTCATCTGCTGGCTATACATCGCAAGGATGCTGATGCAATGGCGTATCTGCATCATCACGATACGGATGCACGCGACCGCATGATTCGCAGATATCCAGACCTCTTCAAGGCGTGCTCAGGGGGCGTATGATATGACACCGAATGATATATTTGCAAAAGTGAGAATGGCACCAGAAATCAACGACAATGCAGCAGTGAAGTATTCTGATTACAATCTCATCACGGCGCTCAATAGCGTACTGTCTATCGTGTATAACACACTGTCAAGCTCGAGCAATGACTTGCTCACAGAGAATATCAAGCTTGCGCTTATAGACGGAAAATCAGTCCTTCCGGACGATTTCTTGTCTGTTGTGAGCGTGAGCAATGGCACATACATACTCACACCGCAGAGTAAGAGCAATGACGTGGATGAGCGGACTTACAGGATTCGCGGCAACTATATCTATAGCAATAACGATACACTGCTAGTTGACTATAAGCCTTACTTCACGGAAATAACCTACGATACGATGGATGATGAATTGATACTTCCCAATTACTTCTCAGAGCTTCTCAAAAAGTACACAGTCATAACATTGCAGGGCGGCATCAATAAGCAGGATAGCACGATCGTATCGCAGGTTACGCAGGATGTGTATAAGCTGACAGCAGGCAGGGAGTACAGCGGCATTGACGTAACCGCCGCATGGAGGATTTGACATGCTAGTACAGAATTTGATTGACCTCATCAATCTGGAAGCGGATGAGCTTCTCGACACTGATACAGATAATATTCCATATATCAATCAAGCTATCGACTTCCTGTCGTTCACGCTGGCAGGTATGGGAGACCCAGAACTTATCACGACGGTAGACCTTATCAACGGCATTGATGTGCCTAGCGATTTCGTGGACTTCGTTCCTCATAACGGTTATCCCGTATTCATCAGTGGCGGCAAGTTTATCTTGTCGGGTGTAGAGATCGTGCATAAGGTGAAGTATTCAACGACAAAGCCACACGTTGTAGCCGTGACCGATGAAATGCCATTCAAGGATATGTACGCCGGATGCCTTGTTTTGATCGCCAGCTATCTCATCAAGAAAAAGACTTATATTCCTGTTGAATACTGCAACGAGGACAAGGATTTTGTCTCTGAACTGATTACAGCAATCAAGGCGGCGAAAGGTGTGAGCAGCTAATGGCAGAGTTTTCGGTGATGAACAGCCAGGGATTCCCGTACGGCATCAATTGGAGCCGACCGCCGGAGTCTATCGCAGATACGGAACTTGTAAAGGCTGAGAACTGCGAATACGACGAGGAAGATGGTTCCATCAAGACGGTGCAGGGCGTGACAATCAAAATCGATATGGGAACCAGTGTAGATACTCTTTTCTATGACAACCGGAACGCCTGCTATTACTTCACGTGTGGTGCGTTCATCTATAAGACGGAGGATATGAGCACCTATGTGAAGCTGGGGCAGACTACAGGCACAAGCAAGGCTGTCTATACGATGTATGGCGGTGTGTGCTTGGTGGCTAGTGGCGGACTCCTACAGGCTATCACGGGCGGCAATACGTTGACAACGGTGACTGGCAGCCCTGCACGGTGCGATTTCGTGACCGTCAGGACTGGGCGTGTGCTCGTCTATGCAGGTGACAGTGATGCCCTCAAATACTCGGCTATCGGTGATTACACGGCATGGACGAACGACCCGAAAGACAGCTCGTCCGGGCAGTCTATCAACGTCGGCTATAAAGACCCTGGCAACATCATAGCGGTGGACTTCCTCAGTAAGGCAATCATGGTCTATAAAGAGGGCGGCAGGGCTTACAAGATTGTCGGTGAGCCGCAGGACTCGGACTATGCAGTAGAGCCTGTCAGTCAGACGGCTTACTGCGGCAGTCAGCGTGCAACCGTCAGTGTAGACAGCAAGAGTTATTACCTCGGCACAGCAGGCATGATGTCGTTTCAGCCAACCAATGCTTATGGTGATGTTCAGCCGTTCGAGGAAGGACTCAATGTCAATGCGTGGATCGCTGGCAACATAGACGATAACTGTGAGATGTGGAGACTTCCGAACAAGAAGCAGATATGGGTAAAGACTCAGAACGATAACCGAATCTATATCTACCACTACATACCTAGATATCAGGACGGCAGGGGAGCTTTCACGGTGCGGACTATGACACATTCTCTGCACGATGTATGTTGTGTCGGTGCGCTCGTGTACGTCGCATACGGCAACAAGATAGGCGTGCTTGACAGCTCGGTTGACACAGATGACGGTGTGCAGATACAGACTGCAATCACCAGCGGCACGAAGCTGGCAAGCAAGCACAGCATTTTGGTCATGAGCCGCCTGTTCGTGTCTCAGAATATCATCGAAGGTACGGGAACAATCAAGTGTGGCAAGAAGATAAGAAACCTAGCGTTCTCAGCCGATTCTACCTACGCTTATGATGCTACGGGCTACGCGGCAGATGCTACGGGGTACGCATATCAGGAGTCGTATACGCGGTCGTACAAGGTCGGCGGCGGCAACAACAAATCGGTGCAGGTAGAAATACTCGTGCAGAGTGGGGCTATCAGCCTCAGAGAACTGCACTATGAATATTTGGAGGTGTAACTATGGCATATTCGAGAGACTATCCGAACAGCATCATCCCGAAGGGGAGCAAAGTTGTCGAATGTCTGCAGAATGATGATAAGGAACTCAAGAGAATCTTGGGGATATTGTCCGATATCGGCGTGATGAGTCTGTTCGGCAGTAAGCGGCAGTGTGTCCTCCATGCTGCAACAGGCACGGACGGTAAACCGTCATATCTTACCGCGAATGGGCTTAATGTCGCAATAAACGGCAGTGAGACTCCTGTTATCGTGACATTCGCGGGCGGCTATAACGCTAACGGCACGGTTGATAAGACGGATACTATCGTCGATACGGTGAACGCGTGGACAATGCCTGCTAACGGCACGTATTACCTGTATATCGACAAGGATATGAGTACAGGCATACTATCGTACGGCTGTACGACGATTCCTGACACGTACGCAACGACCGCCCCTGCATCACCAGTACTCGACCAGTGCTACTTCAACACGGTTGATATGAAGATGTACCACTACAACAGTTCAGCATGGGAGCAGAAACTACGTGTATTCGTGGCAAAGGCGGTAACTACGGCTGATACGGCAACTTTGACGATCTATCCTTTTACCAGTCGGACAACTGCGTCGAACTTCATTCAGTATGATGGTAATGGAAATTTACAGGCTGTAGATTTAGCCGGGGCATTGACTCAGCTTTCGGCGAGCAAGTTTATTGGCACAATCAAAGGTGATATTGTTGGTAATGCGGATACTGCTACAAAAGCTCTTGCCGCGGACACTGCTACAAAAGCAACGAATGATAAAAACGGCGCAGATATTGCAGATACATATTTACCTAAATCCGGTGGAACAATGACAGGAAACTTAACAGTTCCGACAATAACTGGTCATCTAGTTGGAACAGCAGATAACGCTACAAAAGCAACGCAAGATAAAAACGGAAAAGATATAGCTGACACATATTTACCTAAATCCGGTGGAACAATGACTGGTGACATTAGTTGGACAGGAGAGTATCGTGTATATAATTCGAATTTAAATAGTGGTTTCTATGCCAACCCTGCTGATACAGGCATTTATGATTGGAAAAATACTAGAGCGGTAATACAGTATGTGCAAAATACAAATACAATAAAAATTGGGGACACCTCAACGACCACTACATTTGCCGGAACAGTAAGCGCGCCAACGTTTTCTGGCCATTTAGTTGGAACAGCAGACCAGCTCAACGGCTACACTGCAGCCCATCTGATCGGAGTGACTTCTCATGATACAAACGGATACCATATATTTCCAGATGGTACCATTATACAGTGGGGGATAATTTTTACAAATACAAGCTGGGTTTCATTTCCGACAACTTTTCCAAGTGCGTGCTTAAGCATTATAATGCAAAAGAGTACGAATAACCCAAGCGATTGGAATCCAGCAGTAACATCTTATAACTCATCAGGTTTTAGTTGGAAATCATCCAATCATAATGGTGATAATAACTCAGATGCATCCAATAGTACAACAGGAAATCAATTTTGGTTTGCCATCGGATACTAAGGAGGTAACGAATGAAATACGTAACAATTACAAATGGTTCACTTGGGTTCTATGACACAGATATTCACACGACAATCCCAAGTGGTGCATATGAAATCACAGATGCCGACTACACAACGTTCTTCAGTGACCAAGGGAAATACACGTTCGAAGCGCAGGACTCTAAAGCGGTTCTCGTGGAGCTTACAACGGTTTACTTCGCAAGTAACTACGGAAGGACAGTAGTGTCTGCTACGAGTAACACAGCGACCCCTAGTGGAGCCGTGAAGTTCACGAGTAAGCCTACAGAATCTGACCTGACCGCAGCGTTCCCTTCAGTAGCATCCACAAGAACCTTTACAGTAACCACTAATGCAGTCACAGGTGATACTCTAACAATCCTTGGGCAAGTCCTTACGTTCGGCACGACAGTATCCGTAGGTGATACGATTGAAACCACCGTAGCGAACATAGCGACCT
>OGVK01000101.1_pt1 | contig 11751 bp, 11 predicted proteins | sample 1575721 | NCBI WGS metagenome assembly OGVK01 (sample SAMN07581521, study PRJEB24739) | freshwater metagenome | place: Singapore | collected 2015-01 | reverse complement strand
CTTTCCCTACACGACGCTCTTCCGATCTAAATACCTATAGCAATAATGAGGATAAACCAATACTCTTGCATCCATTTGGACATACCAACCACCATTTTGGTAAATGCGGGTAAGTCTGCACCAAATGAACTAAACAGATCTTGGAAAACAGGGACTACTTTCACCATCAAAATAATTGTAACGATCACAGCAACTACAATCACTGTAATCGGATACTTCATTGCTTTTTTAATTTTTTGTTTGAGTAACTCACTTTTTTCCTTATATACCGCGACACGATCTAGCATAGTCTCAAGAGCACCCGACTGTTCCCCTGATTCGACGAGTGAACAAAATAAGGTATCGAAGTATTGAGGGTATTTTTTTAAAGCGCCAGCGAAAGTATTACCACCTTCAACTTCACTTTTTAATCCTAATACGACCTCACGCATAGATGGGTTTTCTAAACCTTCTGCAACAATTTCAAAGCCTTGTACTAATGGTACACCCGCTTTCATCATTGTTGCTAATTGGCGTGTGAAAACCGTGATATCCAAAGTCGTTACTTTTTTCTTCATAAAACCTTCGAGAATATTTTTACGTTTTTCTCGAATGTTTTTAATCGTCACACCTTGTTTACGTAATGTGACTTTTGCTAAAGCCATATTACGTGCTGGAAGTTCCCCTTTAATTTTTGCCCCTTTACGATCGACCCCTTCATAGGCAAAAGTAGGCATCATTTGCGCTTTTTTCGCTGCCATGACCATTAATCCTTTTTATTGATTTTATTCACTTGTTACTCGGTTAACTTCTTGCAAAGAGGTGATCCCTTGCATGACCTTTTTTAAACCAGAACGGCGTAGATTATTGAAACCAGCCTTTTCAGATGCTGCTGCAATTTGTAATGCATTTCCATCTTCCATAATAATCTTGGAAATCTCGGGTGTCACTTTCATTACTTCATAAATACCGACACGCCCTTTATATCCTTCACGACAAGCATCGCAGCCGACAGGTTGAAAAATTTGAAAGTCTGGGTTAGCTAAATCTTGTTCAGTGAAGCCCATTTCTAAAAGGCTCTGCTTAGGAATCTCGATAGGTTGTTTACATTCCGAGCATAGGCGGCGAGCTAAACGTTGAGCAATCACGAGATTAACCGAGGTTGCAATATTGAAAGAGGGAACCCCCATATTGCGTAATCGTGTGAGTGTTTCAGGAGCGCTATTGGTATGCAGGGTCGACATCACCATGTGACCTGTTTGAGCTGCTTTAATTGCAATTTCAGCTGTTTCCAAATCACGAATCTCACCGACCATGATGACATCAGGATCTTGACGTAAAAAAGCTTTTAATGCTGCTGAGAAAGTTAAACCTGTTTTAGGGTTGACGTTAACTTGGTTAATACCTTCTAAGTTAATTTCGACGGGATCTTCTGCGGTCGAAATATTGGTATCTTCTGTATTTAAGATATTTAAACCTGTATACAACGATACAGTTTTCCCTGAGCCTGTTGGACCTGTAATCAGAAGCATACCCTGAGGCTTTTCTAATGCACTCATAAAGAGTTCTTTTTGTTCATCCTCATAGCCTAATGCTTCAATACCTAACATTGCGCTTGAAGGATCTAAGATACGAAGAACCAGTTTCTCTCCAAATAAAGTTGGAAGTGAGTTAACACGAAAATCAATCGCTTTAGTTTTAGAGAGTTTTAGTTTGATACGACCATCTTGAGGCATACGCTTTTCAGAAATGTCCATTTGAGACATGACTTTTAAGCGCGAGGCTAAACGAGTTGCGAGTTGTAATGGTGGATTAGCAATTTGTCTGAGTACTCCATCCACACGATAACGCACGCGATACATTTTTTCATAAGGTTCAAAATGTAAGTCAGAGGCGCCCATGCGAATCGCATCAATCAATAACTTGTTGATATATTTTACGATAGGGGATTCTTCTTGATTATTTGTATCCTCATCCTCAGTCGTGTTGTTTGTATCAGTCGTTGCAACATCAACATTATCTAAATCAAAGTCGTCATTTTCCCCAAAATCGAAACTGCCACTATCTCCAAACTGCTGTTCAATTAGTTTTTCGAGTTTATTGTGTTCAACAATCACAGGTTCGATATTCAATTTGGTATTGAACCTGATTGCGTCTAATGCATCAATATTCGTCGGGTTGCTGGTCGCAACATACAGAATCTGACCACGTTGTATAAGTGGAACAACACGATGTTTTTGAATCAGTTTGCTGTCAGTTATTTCACGAGGTAATAGAGCTGTATCAAATACAGCAAGATCAAAGAGTGGCTCACCAAACTCTAAAGATATGCTTTCCGCAATTGTCAGAGGTGATAGACGATGATGTTCAATTAAGTGAGCAACAATATCTTGTTGTGCTTTTTTTGCAGCATCAATCGCACTCTGCATATTTGATGCAGCAATGTGACCATCATCGACTATGCGTCGAATAAACCCCGAAAATTTTGGAGACGTATGTATTCCTGACATCTGTCCGCCTTATGACAATATGGTTATAATAGCTATATATCAAAATTATACTTTCGTTACGTAAAATTACTACCATTGAAAGTGTCGTTTTTGACTTGATTAAGCTTTAAAACTTTGAACTGATCGAATCTTTTGCAAATTTATTTTTATCATAAACTTGTAGTTATGATGTTTTGAATAAATAAATGTCTCAGCCAACCAAATCCACTTTGGTTAAACTGATAATACTCTTTTTCATCCCATAGTCACTGCTTTAAATTCAAACGATATAAAAAAACTGAATTTTCTAAAAAACTGTGTAAAATATGCAGCATTTTTTAGAATTTATTCGTAGGTTGGCGGAGTATGTCGAATTCGACCATTACCCCTTGGGTTGTTGGCAATTGGAAAATGAATCCAATGCATGCTGACGCTTTAAAATTAATAGAAGAATTTAAACTGTTATTACAACAGGAACCTATTTCTCAAGCGGCATGTCATATTGGTGTTTCTCCAGTATCGATTGCGCTTACAAATATACAAGCACATTTAGCTGAATTTAATCGAACAATCTATACGGTCGCTCAGGACGTTTCCAAAATTGCTGGCACAGGGGCGTATACGGGTGAGGTCAGTGCTGAATTGCTAAAAGATAGTCAAATCGAATTTGTACTGATTGGACATTCTGAGCGTCGAGAGTTATTCGGTGATAATGTAGAAATCATCAAGGCTAAACTCAACAATGCTTTAAATGCAGGATTGACTGTGATTTATTGTGTTGGTGAAAGTTTAGAGCAGCGCGAGCAGGGCGCTGCTGAACAAGTTGTATTACAACAAATTTGTGATATCGCAGCGATTGTGAAGCCTGATCAATGGCAGCATATTGTGGTCGCTTATGAGCCGATTTGGGCGATTGGCACTGGAAAGACTGCTTCTCCTGCTGATGCGCAAATGATGCATGCAAAAATTCGTGAAGGTTTAAAACAAATCACACCTTTTGGAACAAATATTGCTATTTTGTATGGTGGAAGTGTGAAAGCTGAGAATGCTGTTGAATTGGCTGCATGTCCAGATATTAATGGCGCTCTGGTTGGTGGTGCATCACTAAATGCGCAATCCTTTTTCCAAATCGCAAAAGCTTTTGCTCAAAGCAAATAACGAGGAATAGAAATGTATAGTTTTATACTCGTTGTACATATCATTTTGGCAATTTTGATTATTGCTTTGGTTCTTGTACAACAAGGTAAGGGTGCTGAAGCTGGCGCATCTTTTGGTGGTGGCGGTGCTGCCACAGTATTTGGTGCTTCGGGTGCAGGTGACTTCTTGACCCGTTTAACTGCTATTTTTACTGCATTATTTTTTGTAACTAGTTTGACCTTGGCTGTGTTTGCTAAAAAACAAACGACAGATGCATATACGCTTAAATCAGTTCAAACGACGACAACAGCTCCTGCCTCATCGTCTGAAACTTCATCAAACGCGCCAAAAACAACTGAATAAGTTGATTTAGGACTTTTCTTTTTTGCTTTAAACGAATAGAATGCGTCCCACAAAGCTGCGGTGGTGGTGGAATTGGTAGACACGCTACCTTGAGGTGGTAGTGCTTTCGGGCGTGGGGGTTCAAGTCCCCCCTTCCGCACCAAACTATAAAACCAGATAGTTTGGTGTATGCAGTGAATATGTTGATGCGGGATGGAGCAGTCTGGTAGCTCGTCGGGCTCATAACCCGAAGGTCGTTGGTTCAAATCCAGCTCCCGCTACCAATTTTAATTAAGATGCAACTTAATTAAAGCAAAATGGAAAAAGATTTTTCTTGAAGATTTTCTAAATTTTGTATATAATTTGCAACGTTAATGCGGGATGGAGCAGTCTGGTAGCTCGTCGGGCTCATAACCCGAAGGTCGTTGGTTCAAATCCAGCTCCCGCTACCAAGTTTCTAAAGAGGCTCACAATAAGGTGGGCCTTTTTGCACAGTGGACATTGATTTTCTGTGTAATAATGGGGGCGATTGCGCCCTTTTTTATTGGCTATCGTGTAGTGTCGACATCAATTGGTCAAATAGTCATGCTTCACTATAGTAGGTCTGTTTCATCGGTCAACATGGCCATTGAATCGCACAAAAATGACGAGAGTAAATGAAGTTATCAAATAAAACCCAAGCACTCCAAGATTTAATCGCTCCTGCAGTGCAAGCTTGTAATGTAGATCTTTGGGGGATTGAATTTATCCCACAAGGCAAACGTTCGTTATTGCGTATCTATATTGACAAAGCTATTGATGAAAATGTAGAACCAATTATCAATGAAGACGGTGAGGAAGAGCTCGGCCGTGGTATTGGCGTTCAAGACTGTGTGCGTGTCACTCAACAAGTGGGTGCTATGCTTGATGTACATGATCCGATTTCAGGTGAGTATGCGCTAGAAGTGTCATCTCCAGGTTGGGATCGTCCATTTTTCCAATTGGAGCAGATGCCTGCATATATTGGTCAACAAGTCGCATTACGTCTGATCAGTGCTGTAGAAAATCGTCGTAAGTTTCAAGCCAAATTGGTTGCCGTAGATCTGGAAAATGAAGTGATTCAGGTTGAAGTGGAAAAGCAACAGGTGCTTGAAATTGATAGTAACAATATCGACAAAGCAAATCTGGTCTATCAAGATTAATTCAATTTATAAGAATCTGAACAAATAGGTGACTTATGGCACGCGAAATCCTTACCGTCGTTGAAACGGTTAGTAACGAAAAAGGTGTAGGTCGCGAAGCAATTTTCGAAGCGCTTGAACAAGCTCTCGTTGCAGCGACGAAAAAGAAATTTTATGAAGGCACGCATTCTGAAGAAGCACGCTTACGTGTAGAGATTGATCGTAAAACTGGTGACTATCGTACTTTCCGTCAATGGGAAGTGGTTGCAGATGAAGATCATGAAATGCCTGCATGCCAAGATGCGATTTCTGATGTTGATCCTGCGAAATGGTCAATTGGCGACATCCGCGAATTGGAAGTGGAATCGATTGATTTCGGTCGTATTGCTGCGCAAATTGCGAAACAAGTGATTGTACAAAAGATTCGTGAAGCTGAGCGTGCTTTGGTTGCTGATGCTTATGAATCTAAAGTCGGTGAGCTGATTTACGGTGAAGTGAAAAAGCAAACCAAAGATGGTTTTATCATTGATTTAGGTGATAATGCTGAAGCGTATCTTGCGCGTGAAGAAATGATCGCAAAAGAGATTTTACGTCCAAAACAACGCGTCAACGCGATTTTGTTTAACGTGAATCGCGAAGGTCGTGGTGCACAATTGTTATTGTCACGTGCTCGCCCTGAAATGCTGATGGCATTGATGAAAAAAGAGATTCCTGAAATTTCTGAAGAAATCATCGAGATTAAAGCTGCAGCTCGTCAACCTGGTGTTCGTGCTAAAATTGCAGTGAAAACCAATGACCATCGTATTGATCCTGTAGGTGCATGTATTGGTATGCGTGGTACGCGTATTCAAGCTGTACAGCAAGAGTTGAATGGTGAGCGCATTGATGTGGTGGTTTGGTCTGATGATCCAGCACAGTACATTGCCAGCGCATTAGAACCAGCAGATGTTTCAGGTATCGTGATTGACGAAGAAGAACGTACTACGGACATTATTTTCGCGACCAGCGATCAATTGGCACGTGCCATTGGTTCACAAGGTCAAAACGTACGTTTGGCGTCTGAATTAACAGGCTACAAACTGAACATGATGCTTGAAGAAGAGTATCATGCACGTCAGCAAAACGAAGCTCAACAATACCTAGACTTGTTTGTTACACGTTTAGATATTGAAGAAGATTTGGCAATGGCTTTGGTTGAGATGGGCTTCACTTCTTTAGAAGAGATTGCTTATGTTCCAGCTGAAACCTTTGATGAAATTGAATTAGATGCTGAAACTGTTGAATTACTGCAAAGCCGTGCCAAAGAAGTTGCATTGGCGGATGCATTACAACAGCAAGAAAATATCCAAGATCCAAGTGCTGAACTTCTTGCAATGGAAGGAATGACACAAGAAATCGCGTATGCATTGGCTGCACGCGGAGTAGTGACAGTTGATGACTTGGCAGACCAAGCAACTGACGATATCTCTGATATTGAAGGTTTAGGGGCTGAACAAGCGGGTCAATTGATTATGAAAGCGCGCGAATCATGGTTTAACTAGGAGGTAATATATGACGGACAAGTCGATTCAAGAGTTAGCACTCAGCGTAGGACGTCCTGTAGACAAGCTCCTAGAGCAGGTTCGCGATGCAGGTTTACCGCAACGTAAAGCTGACGACATTATTTCCACTGAACAACAAGATACCCTCGTTAACCATTTGAAGAAAGTTCATGGTCAGGACGTAGGGCAAGCAGGACAAATCACGTTGAAACGTAAAACGACAGGTACGGCTAAAGTGGCAAGTACCTCAGGTAAGGCTAAAACGATTAATGTAGAAGTTCGCAAGAAACATACATTTACTAAGCCAGATCCTGAACAAATCAAAGCAGAAGCTTTGGCAAAAGCACAAGCTGAACAACAGTCGCGTACAGCTGTTGATTCTAAAGCGAAAGTTGAGACTAAAGCTGAAGCTCCAGTAAACAAAGCGGCTGCAAACTTAGAAGCGATGCGTGCTGCTGCGAAGCAAGAAACCACAAAGCAAGAAACAGCGAAAGCTGCGGTTGTGGTGAAGCGTAAATCAACCAATAAGCCGATTGTAAAAGCTCAAGTTAAAGTAATTGAGACGCCTGAGCAGAAAAAAGCGCGTGAGGCTCAAGCAGCACAGCTTAAAGCAACTGAAGAAGCAGCGCGTCGTAAAGCTGCTGAAGAAGCACAACAACGTACGCTTGAACAGATGCGTCAGATGGCTTCAAAATATTCTTCTGACGATGCAGCACCGACAATTCGTGTGATTGATGACTCTCCGCTTGCAGCAGGTCTAGTTGGTCAAGCCTACGAAGATTCTTTCGCGAAAGAAGACCGTGAAATTAAGCGTGGTACAAGCACGACGAATACACGTTCATCGAAGAAAGGTGGTCGTCGTGGTGAAGAGCAATCATTCCGTGATAACTCGCATAAGCGCGGTTTGAAGTCTAGCCAAGCGAACAAGCACGGTTTCGAAAAACCTGTTAAAAAACAGGTTTATGATGTAGAAATTGGTACCACGATTGTGGTGGCGGACTTGGCTGCAAAAATGGCAGTTAAAGTACGTGAAGTAATTAAATCACTCATGAAAATGGGTGAGTTGGTTACACAAAACCAAGCGATTGATCAAGAAATTGCTGCACTTGTGGTTGAAGAAATGGGTCATAACCCAGTTTTAGTTTCTGAAACTCAAGCAGAAGACAACCTATTTGAAGCAGCTGAAGAAGCGCGTGGTGTTCAATCGACTCGTGCGCCAGTTGTTACGATTATGGGTCACGTAGACCATGGTAAAACCTCATTACTTGACCGTATTCGTCGCTCGAAAGTGGCTGCGGGTGAAGCAGGTGGTATTACTCAGCACATCGGTGCTTACCATGTGACAACGGACAAGGGTATCATTACTTTCCTTGACACACCTGGACATGCGGCATTTACTGCAATGCGTTCACGTGGTGCGAAAGCAACAGATATCGTCGTATTGGTTGTTGCGGCAGATGATGGTGTAATGCCACAAACTGCAGAAGCAATTGACCATGCGCGTGCAGCGGGTACGCCAATCATTGTTGCAATCAACAAGATGGATAAAGAATCTGCTGATCCAGATCGCGTATTGAATGAATTGACCACTAAAGAAATTGTACCTGAGCAATGGGGCGGTGATGTTCCAGTCGCAATGGTATCTGCACACTCTGGTATGGGTATCGATGAACTTCTTGACCTGATTTCAATCCAAGCAGAAATGTTAGAGTTGAAAGCATCTGAAGAAGGTGCAGCACAAGGTGTGGTGATTGAAGCGCGTGTAGACACCAGCCGTGGTGCAGTAACGTCTATTCTCGTTCAAAACGGTACCTTGAAAGTGGGTGATCTTGTCCTTGCAGGTTCATCTTATGGTCGCGTTCGTGCGATGACTGATGAAAATGGTCAGCGTATTAAGTCGGCAGGTCCATCGATTCCAGTGGAAATTTTGGGTCTTCCTGAAGCACCAATGGCGGGTGATGAAGTTCTTGTTGTTAGCGATGAGAAGAAAGCGCGTGAAGTTGCCGATGCACGTATGGATCGTGAACGTCAAAAACGTCTTGAGCGTCAAAGCGCAATGCGTTTGGAAAACATCATGGCGTCAATGGGCAAGAAAGATGTGCCGATTGTCAATGTGGTATTGAAAACTGACGTACGTGGTACTTTGGAAGCATTGCACGTAGCCCTTGCTGAACTTGCGACGGATGAAGTTAAAGTTCGTATTATTGGTTCGGGCGTGGGTGCGATCACTGAGTCTGACGTTACCTTGGCTGAATCTTCAGAAGCGGTATTGCTTGGCTTTAACGTTCGTGCGGACAACACTGCGCGTCAAAAAGCCGATGCAGATGGTATCGACATTCGTTACTACTCAGTGATTTACCAATTGATTGACGATGTGAAAGATGCGATGAGCGGTAAGCTTGCGCCAGAACATCGTGAAACGATTCTGGGTGTGGCTGAAGTTCGTGAAGTGTTCCACTCAAGTAAGTTTGGTGCAGCTGCAGGCTGTATGGTTCTTGAAGGTCACTTACATCGTAATAAACCGATTCGCGTATTACGTGATGACGTGGTGGTGTTCCAAGGTGAACTTGAATCTCTTCGTCGCTATAAAGATGTGGTTGAAGAAGTTCGTGCGGGCATGGAATGTGGTCTTGCGGTGAAAAGGTTGCGTTTTCCGCCCATAGTGAATCCGCCATTGAAAGAGAAGCTGGTCTGGAACTCTGAGGGCAGAACTTCTTTAAACTTGGTTTTCCACGCTAGACGCAGCGCTACGTGATTAACCTGAAATGCGCCCTGAACAAACCAGTCGCCCGGGTTACGTTCAATCAGCGTTTTCCCGCCGTAGGTTGCAGTGACCGTGTTCTCTTCTTGGTTGACAACGATATTGACAACCGGGTGTTCGATCGCTGGTTTTTCTGCATCTGCTAGCTCGCTCATGCTGTCCAGCGCGATATGGGCGGGTGTAATTTCGAGAGGGCTCTTAAGATGAGTTGGGAAATTGGAATGATTCAGTGCTTCGACTCCTCCTAATACTTCTTCAGAAATAAACGAGGGGTCATCTACCGGAGTAGTCATACGCGTGAGTCCTCGTTCCGGTAGATTGCGTTTCTCCGCTATCGTTTCCGCAGAGATTGGACCTTCAACGAGATTGATTTTTTCTTCGTTCATTTTTTGTTCCTTATTACTTTATTGAGTTAACGACGACGTCTAACTTTAAGGGGTTTTGGTCGGGCTTTCTTTTTCACCGCAGTTCGACCTTTCGCGTGCTTCGATACCCGCACAGGCTCAAGCGTTTCAATTTCAAACTCATCCCGTTTACCGTCTTCAGAGATTCGGTTAAGCACCGTGATCTCGATGTGTTTTGATTTGACTTTCAGTAACGGGAAGTGTTTAGCGAATATTTCTGCAAGGATATCAAAATTGATCGTAGAGGTTTTAGGTTCTACCGCTTCGCGAAACATACTGTGGTGTAAAGCGTAGGAACCGATGCGCGCACTAAGCGTATTTTTAACACGTGTTTTCTTCATGAGATTCCTTTTGCTGCGTAAACATGTTTACTCCTTACGTGGCTTCACAATAGGGATATAGGTGTCAAAATAAATACAGGGAGTGTAATCACCCCCTGCGTATAAAATTAATTGACGAGGTAAATGATCGGATCGTTACTCAGTATAAAGTTAGCGAATAATGCTGCTATCGTTTTCTGTCGGCGCCATTTGGAGAAATAAAATAGTGAATCGTCGATATAAATCCGATCGATAGGGCGAACGCGCATCCAATCTTTAAATCCGCGTTCATAAGCTTTCCCGGCGATGATTCGAAGTTCTTCAGGAACTTCACCGTGACGGGCCTCAAATTTTCGTTTGAAGTCGTATTCTAACACCGGGCTACTGAGAAGAACTAATGACGTTTTAGGTTCCTTTACCACACGATCAATAATCCAGGTTGTTTTCCCGGTTTGACGCGTGAGATGAAAACCGATGGTTCTGAACTCGGTGAGAATAGATTCTCTCCGCCAATCGAACTCTTTCGCCTTTTGTGACCGCTCAGAGACTAAAGTGGATTCTAATGCCTGCGCTATCTGTTCAATGTTAATTTTAGCCATGACTTAATAGACCCTACAGTGAGTGAAACCAACCCCGGTTATCTGGTTGGTCTGGAAACGTAAATTTAATAACGGCCTCATCGCTCTTAAAATCGCGATAAACTTGTTTACCGAGATGAATCGTTCGATTGTGAACACGATACTCTCCTTTCGATACCCTCCTAATGCGAAAAGAGAAACGTTGAGTAGACCAATCTATTTTTGTTTCCAAAAATAACCCGTCCATCACCTCAGAGAAAAAGCTATTGAAACGTAATGATCCGTTACGAAATAAAGACGCTTGTCGTAACGGTAATCTGTTCTGTCGACTCTTTCGTCTTCTCGACAGACAGCGAATGGTACTCAAATCCAGTTTCAATAGTTATCCTTTTAAACGTCGGTGAAGATGATAGAAGACGTCCCTTCATTGGGTTCATGACTGATGAAGAAACGACGACCATGAGACTTGAGTATCTCTTTCAAAGCCCCTAAAGGAGAACTCTCGTCAGAGTGACCGAATAAAGGTTGATTGATCGTGTTTTGCAGCTCCCAGAAAATACCGCCAGCGGAACGCTTTCTTGTCCAACGTTTACGATAGACGACGGGGCGCTTTTGCCAAAGTTGAAACGTTCCAGTATTCGATTGAATAATTACTGCGCGAATAAAAACCGCATCGTAAACACGGCGCCCTAAAAGTAAATTTTTGATACGGTCTAACATCTAAATCTCCTTAGAAACATTCTGAGTGAGGATCTGAATACGCTCAAGTATATCAAGGTCGTTTTGAATTGAATCGACCGAAACACTGTAAAAGAAAGCAATCTCTTCTACTCGCATACCGTGACTGGCAGCGTTCTCCATCGTTCGGGCGATCTGCGGATTTTCGAGTTGTGACATCAGTTCGTCAAACTCGGCCAGGTAAGCCAGATATTTGTCACGTTGCATCCCTAGGTGCCTATCGTGACTGGGAAACAGATCGGAAGAGCACACGTCTGAACTCCAGTCACCTGAAGCTATCTCGTATGCCGTCTTCTGCTTGA
>OGVK01000100.1_pt1 | contig 11773 bp, 13 predicted proteins | sample 1575721 | NCBI WGS metagenome assembly OGVK01 (sample SAMN07581521, study PRJEB24739) | freshwater metagenome | place: Singapore | collected 2015-01 | reverse complement strand
TAAGGAAAACCAATGGCAGAGCTTGACCAGTTTAACGCAGGCGCAACTAATGATTTGGCAGACTTTCAAACTGACGACCAGCTTGCTGCTCCGGTGACGAATGCAAGCTCTAACCAAAACATTGCTGCCCATGTATCAATGCTATCATCCAATCCGGGGGATACGGCTGGTACATATAACACCATTCGTGATGAATACGACACGCTTGGCTACAGTCCTACAGCTGACGAAGTGACTAAGGCTGCTAAGGAAGACAACACGCAAGCCTATCGTCGCTCCTCTGTTGACTTCCTTACTAACCCAGCAGTGGCTGATGAATTTAAAGCTAATGCTCTTGCTCGTATCAATGACCCCAATTCTGACTTATATCGTCTACGAGCTATGGTTGGTACGCAGGAAGCAGCGAAGCCTGCTCCGAATGAGACACAAGAAGCAGCTTCCATGAGGGGTGTGTGGGCAGCAGGCATTAACACTGTCCTTGAATACCAGCGTGAAAAGCAGAAGATTTACAATCAAATCCAAGTACAGCAGGACGCTAATAAGACAGCAACATATGTAGGGATGGCAGAGGATTTGGTTCCAACGGTCAGTGGGTATAAGACCGCCTCCCTAGCTCAAGATGTAGCAGGGGGCGGCGTCCTTTCTCGTATTTGGGGTACAATCCTTCCCGGTGAAGCCACCCAAGATGCTGTAGAGAAATTCAACTCTATCCCATTCGAACAGCGTGCAGCTGCCTTGCAAAAGGTAGTAGATTTAGCAGCAGAGCGAGGGTCTACCATTCTTCTCCCAGAAGAGAAGGACCATGCAGACTTTGCTCTTGTACGCGATATGGTGGAGACTGGGGAATTTGGTGCTACAGAGCGTACTGTACATAACATCTTAGGTGTTCTGGATGTTACAGGGGTATTAGGGGCCATTAAGATGGTTGCTAAGGCTGCCTCCGACACCACCAAGATTGTTAAGGCGGAGCAGGCCCTAAAAGAAGCAGCGGAAAGCCCATTAGCAAGCAATGTTCAAAGACAGTCTACAATTACTGATGTTCAGCCTACTTCTCCTTCACAGGTAATCAAAGATGCAAATCCTGAGATGGCCCGTAATCTTCATCAGGCGGTTGAGAAAGATACTACAGGGGATATTGCCAATGGTGCTTTTGGTACTAGTCGCGAAGACGCTATTGCACATAACATTAGTCCTCAGGTTAGTTCCGTAGACGGTTCTGTCACTTCTAAAACCTCTCACCCAGAGCGTAACTCAGACTTTGCTTTCATGCCTGATGCTGACGTTATCAACTGGTATTCCAACAGTTCTGGCTTCTCCCATCTCACACTGGCTGAGAAAGCTGCCTTAGACGCTAACGTAACTAATGACTTCATGAATACGTTTGGCATGGTGGCGCGTAAAGAGATGTCCACTATCTCTGCTGATGGCGGCCCTCTGAACATTAAAGCTGTGTACGGTCCGGCAGACAGCGGGTGGTCTAGCTTAAATGATGCCATAGATAAGGCTAAATATGCATTACGCAATTACGGAATTAGCGAAGACAATATCGACATTCTTGTTCGTAATGGTGATGTATACAAGCCAATATCGTCTGATGTTAAGAACCAATTGCTCAACGCTAACAATGTTCAACTCAAAGGTGATTATCTCCTCCAAGTAAATCATAAATATAACTATGACTTCTTGGATTTAGAAGCTCCTCAGTTTAGCTCATTAGACGTTAAATGGAACTTTTTAGACCGTTTTTCTAAAGCCCCGGGCTCTTCTGGAGAAGGCTCCTTAACCACCAACCTGTTTACTATGGATTCCATCTACCATCCTGATTTGGTTAAAGGAGCGGTAGTAGCAGGTACTCGTGGGGCACGTCTTGAGAAGCTTATGCATGAAGCAGCTGACAGCTTTATCAAAGGGACTCAGACTCTGGATTGGGGACGTGTACGCGCTCTGGATGATAAAATCAAAGAGCTTAACTTTAAAGGCCAGCCTCTTAACTATGCTTCTCTTAGGGCTGAAGGATTCAATCAGAAAGAGATTGAAATGCTGGAAAGCTGGAAGAGCGTACAAGACACTAACTGGTGGCTTAACAACCAAGCTGTTGTGCGTAACTACCAGAAACGTGGGTATGGTCTGTTAGAGATTCCAGAAGTAGGCTTCAAGAAAGCGGCCCGTGACTTACCATCTCGTAGTGTCCCCGAGAATACAGCTGTGTATGATGCAGTGACTGACACTGTTCGTAATCTGTCTCGTAAAGATATTGATGCTATCTACGCAGAAGGGAGAGCCATTTCTAAGATGGCTCATTCTATGGAGTCCAATGGAGTTAAAGCGCTACATGTCATCAACCCTAATGTAGCCGGGAAGGGCTATATTCGTCAGTTCCGACAGGATGATGTGATGCTCAACTATCGTCATGGCTATTATGCTGTACGATATAAAGACCCTCACTTCATTGAGCGTAAGGTTGTTGATGGCAGTGGGAATGAGAGCTGGGAAGCTATTGCTACAGCTCCTGACGCTGTTAGTGCCAATAAGTACATGGCAGATATGACTACCAAACAAGGTGGGGAATATCGAGTACGTGGTGACTACCGTGGGGGAGATAGGGATAGGGCAGAAGGGCAGGTGATGATGTCAGGAGGCCTGTCAGCTGAACGTCTTCGTGGGAAGCGTCTGGAGAACGCATTCGGGGCTAACACTGGAATGGAGCATATGCACATCCAGTCTCCTTCTGAAAGCCTAATGTCTTCCATCCGTGCTATCTCTGACCGTGTGTCCTTCCAAGATTGGTCTGACACAGCCAAAGCTCGTTTCATGGCTCATTACAGTGAGGTGCTGCCGACTGTCAAAGGTCAGAAGAAGTTCCCACGTACTGTAGATGAAATTGAAGGAACTAGCAAACTGGCTGCCGATGCCCGTACTACTTGGGAATACATCCGTGCTATGGACAACGGGTATACTAACCGAGTGGATGATTTATACAAAGGGATGGCGAATGGTGTAGCCACAGTGATGGGAGAGAAAGGGTTCGGTGCAATGGAGCGTGCTGTGCGCACAGCTTCTGACTGGAACCCGACAACGACAGCCAAGTCTCTTGTATACAATCTCTACCTTGTTATGTCCCCATTGCGGCAATTGGTGGTACAGAGCGCTCAATCTATCTCTCTGTTTGCTATTAAGCCGACAGAAGGTCTGAAGATGGTTGATGACTTGATTCTCTATTCTCTCTATAACGCGCGTAACGGCAATATCTCTGACAAAGTGTTGAAGATGTATGGACGTGACCGTAAGTTCTTAGAGATGATTGAGGATTTCCGTAATAGCGGGATGGCGGACGCAATTAGCCACAACGAGTTTATCGATTCAATGAAAACTTTGACAGCTGGGGGCCGTAGCACCAGGGCAGCTGCTGCTTGGGACATCATTAAGTCTCCGGGCCGTAAAACTATGAATGCGGCTCGTAAATATGGCTTTGACTTAGGGGAGCATGTTAACCAGTTTATGGCGTTTAAAACTTTCTATTATGACAAACTTGGTGCTAAGGCAGGACGTGCCACCAATGCTGAGATAGAAAGTGTCATCCATGAGGCTCGTAACTTCACGGGTAACTTTGACCGCCGTGCTGGTGTAATGCCGTACACTCGTGCTTCAGCGGCTATGGTAACTCAGTTCTTGAACGTTCCTCATAAGTTTATTAGCTTAGTTACTACCAACCGCCTCCTTTCTGCAAAACAGAAGACAGCCGTAGCGGCCTCTTTTGCTTTAATGTATGGGGTAGGTACTGAGGATATATATAGACTGTTCTCTGATGAGCTTCCTGAGAACCCTGTTCTTCGGGAGATGATTACTCAGGGGCTGGTATCAGCTTTCATCAATAACTCGTTAGGGCTATTGTTCAGCGGTGGTAAGAGCCCAGAGATTTCCATGAAGGACAGCATCAACCCGATTGACCCACAAGGTATTATGGACATGGCTAAGAGCTTGTTCGAAGAAGGTCCTGGGGCTATGGTGGCGGATTCACCAGCGGGGAGTTTGTTCTTTGGCTCAAACCCACGAGTAACTAACCTGTTGAAGACACTGGGGTCTTTCATGGGACTTGGTGGAGAAGCAGACAAGGCCCTGCCAGTGCGCTATGGTAATTTAGTAACCGATGCTGGGAACCTATTCTCGGGTACGTCTTCCGCTTTCAAGGCTATGCAGATTCTTAAATATGGACAGAAGCTTAATTCATATGGCGGGGTAATTGTAGATAACATGACTACTACTCAGGCCGTTGCTCAGGCATTTGGCTTTAGTACGCAGAGTGAAACCAATTACTACGAACTCATGAAGAAAGCGTCTGACCTGAATAAGAACATGGAGAAAGATGTTAAGGAAGTGTATAAGCAATTCGCTCTCAGAGCCTCGCAGCAGGGCTTAACTAGGGACCAACTGATGTACCAAGCCCAAGTGTTTAATGCGGCTATGTCCATCTATGGGAACAACCCTAGGGCTCAGCAAATCTTCATTGGGGAGCTTAAGAAGTCTATTGCGGATGGGGACCTGCGCACTTTCAATGTCATCATGCAGATGTCTGAATGGGCTACAAACTCTCAGGTGTTAGAGCTTCTGGATAAGGCTCCTATTCCTCCTGAGCAGAAGGACAATCTCCGTTCAATTGTTAACATGAATCTGGAAGCTCGTGCAGCTCTGGAAGAACAGGATAAGAAGGGTAAATAATGGCTCAAGGACTTTTTGATACGTCAGATGTTAGTGGAGTGTCTGGAGGTGTGCAGCCGCAGCAGGCGGTTGCCCCTGCCCCTTCCACAGCAACAACTATTGTAGGGAGTGGCCTGTTCCAAGGGATTGGTAATTTGGCTACAGGTCTGGTTCAAGGCTTTGCTCAGGGAGAGAAAGCGGCTAAGAAGGCTCAGGCAGATAAACAATTGGCTGGGTACGCCCGTCAGGTAAGTTCTCTTAACGCGGCAGTAGAACAAGGATCTATTAGTCAGGGGGATGCTCAGCGTAAGCAGCGTGCCCTGTATAACCAAATCTTAGCTAACCGTCCAGACTTGGCTGAGCAGCTCACCACCTTCTCTAAGAACCTCTCAGGCACTGAGGGGATTGGTGACACTCTGGCACAGGGCACAGCTGTAGACCAGCAGATTAAGGCAGACACTAAGGCAGCTACGGCTGCTGGCTTCATCAATCAGGGAATGACTCCAGAGCAGCAGGCTGAGGGCCTTAATCAATATAGGGCTCAACAGCATCAGATTAACCAGATGGAATTCTATTCCAAACAGCTGGGAATCACTCAGCAGAAACTGTCTATTCAAGCTTCTCAGGAATCAATTGCGGCTTCCCGTGTGTCTCGTGCTAACGCTGCTATGGACTTACAGCTTAAGCGTAATAAGATGCGTGTGCAGCAGGCTACGGCAGATGTTGCCACTTCCTATTTCGATAAGACACGCTCTAGCCTAGAGCAGCTCTCCAATGATGTAGCAACAGGGAAGATTTCTCAGGAAGCGGGACTTGCTCAGCTTGAGAAGATGAAGGCGGATTTCGCATCTCTCACTATGCCAGTTCGTGGTGTAGCTGGTGCCGATTATGTCGATGCTATGACTAAACCCATCAATGATATTATAGACGCACAGAAAGACTTTATGTCTGGGAAAATTAGCAAGGAAGTATATCAGAACCAGCTTGATGTTAAAACTGTCCATGCCAATCTAGAAATCATGAGTGACCCTAAGATGGCACAGATTGTGTCGCTCTCTAAGCTCATGGGAAGCACTTTCAACCTGGATATCCTAGCAGGGACTGGAAGGACAATGGTGGATTTCATTGACAGAACCCTCAAAGGACGACCTGCTGGTAATATGACCCCCGATGACCCAGCAGAGCAGGCTCAGACTAAGAACTTCTTCAATACCTTGAGGGAGGCCACCAAGAACTTGGGTAATAAAGACCCTCGTATTGCTGACCCTAAAGAGACGTTCAAGGAAGTGGAAGCTCACGCTAACCAAGTGTTGCAAGGCATCTCAGACTTCTCCTCTGCCCAGAAGAATCCTTCCCAGCTTAATGCGGTTGTGGACTATCTGGCTTCTCCTGAATTCTACGCGTTACAGGCTAATGGTGCTAAGTTCAACGTAGATGCAGTGGAAGGGGCTAAGAACGCTGTACAGATTAACTACAACGATAAGCTCATCCCCGCTGTACGTGATGAATGGGAGAAGAATAAAACTGTTCTTTCTTCCTCCCTCCCGGCAGGTGGCTTCCCAGCAATGGGGGGCGCTTCTCCAGTAGGCTCTGTCACTCAGGAAGCCACCCCTACAGCTGTTCGTTATGCATGGACAGGGAACAGCATCCGCTTCTCTCCAGCTCCCGGCTATGAGCGTAACCCTGGCGTTATGGCTAAGGCAAGAGAGCTACAGAAGAAAGTGGCCCCTCTCATCAACAAGAGCATCCGTGCAGCCGCTCATATGGACGGTAGCCAAGACTACTCCAAATACTTTAAACAGAATGAGGAGGCGTTCTTCGGTTCTTCTCCTGACAACATCCAAGAGGTACAGTGATGGAGAATAAATATGTAGTGGCAGGACAGGCCAGCTCTGGAGGGATGCTTATCTGGCTAAGCAATCTAGACCTCGCATCATGGAGCTACATTGTTGGTATTTTAGTAGCGCTCATTGGTCTGGTGGGTGGTGCCTACTGGCAATGGAAGAAGGACAAGCGGGACGCAGAGATGCACAAAGCTATTCTGGAATCCATTAAGACACGTGGGGTTAACGTAGATGAACACTTGGATTAAGCGGCTCACTATCGGTGGCGGCCTTCTGGCTGCCTCTGCAGTGGGAGTGGTGAAACATAATGAGGGGTATAGTGAGAGGACATACTATGATGGGGCTGGAGTTGCTACGATATGTTACGGTGAAACCAAAGGTGTTAAGCTTGGTGAGGTCCGTACTAAATCACAATGCGATAAACAGTTACAAGAAAGCCTTGTTGCTCATGCAAAAGTGTTTGATGGCATCCCTTCCTCCACTCCTGATGTGGTGGCTCTTGGTGTACTAGACATGGCTTACAACATTGGCGTAACAGGCTTCAATAATTCTAAAGTGAAGAAAGCTATCATCAAAGGTGATTATCGGATGGCAAGTAAATACGTATTAGAGTGGAAGTATATTACGCGGAATGGTAAGAAATACGATTGCTCTACACCTGGGAATAAGGTGTGTTATGGGCTGTGGAAGCGTAGGCTGTGGCAGAGCCAAGCTATAGGCAATCAGTTTAAATCTCCACAGGAGGCTGTCAATGCTCTCCATTAAGCAAATCGCCATAGGAGCAGCTGTAGTGGCTTTTGTATTGATGGCTGTAGGGTTGGTATACCAGCACTCTATCATCGCCTCACAGGACGCTGAAATCGCTTCTCAGCAGCAAACCATAGACACTTTCGAGAGAGATAAGAAGGCACAGGATAAAGCTGATAAACAGCTCAAGGCAGATAAGGAGAGGATTGCTAAAGAGCGTCAAGACTGGAAGGAAAAACTAAATGAAGCGCTCCAAGGCAATACTTGTAATGATGTGCCTTTTGACGATAACACTCAGCGGATGCTCAACGAACTATACGGTAATCAAGGTTCCTGACCGCTATCTAGAACCTACACCATATCCAGAGAATGTTCCCACTACGTTTGGTGAAGCAGTGAAAGCACTGGCAGACTGGAAGGCCGCATTGGATAGCGCTAATGCAGATAAATCAGCAGCTAGGAAATATCAAGAGGAGATGAACTAATGCCTGCAAAGGGACAATATAAGAAGGGGGCTAAACCTGACAGTGTACGTCAGCGTAAGTACAACGGCTCCCCGGAACAGAAGAAGAGACGTGCAGAACGGAACGCGTCAAGACGTAAGATGGAGAAGGCAGGGAAGGTGAGGAAGGGGGACGGCAAGGACGTAGACCACAAAAATAAGAACACGTCAGATAAGTCTAATGGCAACCTGCGTGTCCGTTCAGTGAAGGCCAATCGTGCTGATAACCGGGGAACCGGTGGACGTAAAAAAGGAAAATAAGTAAATGGCAAATAATAACTACCGCACTGAGTCTCTTAAGTTTTTCAATGCACAAACCTCCGGGAATCACCGGGCTTGGGCTAAAGGGGCTACTGCCTATTACCGTCAGGTTGGTTCTACTACCAAAACTAACTTTGTAGACGCAATGGCGGCTTATTATGCAAAGATTAATGCTGGTACTATCTCTGCTCCTGTATCTCCTACTGCTACTCAAGCGGTTGTCAGCAATGGGGGTACTGTAACAGCGGCTAACTCTGCTAACACTAAAACTGTTAGCGCCACCTATGTCATCTCTGGAAGCGCTGTACAGCGTGTAAGCCTCCCAGCTAACGCCGCCATCATCACCTCCTCTCAAGCCCTCACAGGTGTCACTCCTACTGGCACCTTTGCCACCACAGTTACATTCACTGTAGCTAACGGTGTCATCACAGCTATCGCTCTTAGCTAAGGAGGAGGAATGGCTAACGTTCAACATTCGGGGTTGACGGGCTCAGACCTCCATGAGTGCAAAGGGGCAGCTTCGGCTGCCTCTGGTCAAGTTCCTGTAGCTAATGGGGGGGGCTCTGCTCCATTCGGATATTTGGCGTATTCTACGCTAACTGGCAAGCCCACTGTTCCTGTTGTCACTCTTAATAATGCCAGCATTGCTTCTACTCCTCGTGTACAGCTCTACACCACTACAGCTTCTTCTGGCCTATGGTCTATCTCCATTTCTGGACTCACAACTTTGCATGGCATTCAAGCCTCTGTGATATCTGGTGGGACAGCTATTGGAACGGCTGCTGTGGCCACTGTAGCGGCTGCTACGACTTCTGCTGCATCTGGGAGTGTGGTGGTATTGGGAGCATCTGGGAACACGCTAGGGGATTCACAGACCGTTAACGTAGTAGTGTGGGGGATTTAATGGCTTGGAATGAAGGGTATTTATAATGCCGTATACAGGGGCCCTTTATGGGCCTCTTTTTTTAATTTAAAAGGTCGTAACATCCATCAAATCCATCATGATTGCCGTCAGAATATCCCTCCTCATATACACACTTCAACCACCTTCCTACAAATATCTGAGCAGACGTGTTATTCACAATCCCCAGCTCTAGTAACAGCTGCTTACCATCTTCACTCCAATCTTCATCACTCCAATCTTTCATAAGCCTACCTCCCAAGACTTAGTGTCTGGATGAAATCGAACTTCTCTCAAGCGTCTTAACCAGATATCCTCCCCCCTCAAACCTATGCACATCCAAGTGCTGCCTGTAAGCGTTTTAGACAAGTCCGGCCTAAACCAGAACAACCCATGCCTATTCTCCATATAAAGATCTCCATGCAACTCATGCATTACGTCGTACATATTCCCTCCTAATAAAAGAAAGGGGCCCCGCAGGACCCCAACGTCTCGTAACCCTGAGTGGGAGATAAGGACCACCTCCAGTTAAATAAGATATTCATCACTGCGTGTTAACACTCTTGACCCCCTTAACTCGTTTAGTGGAACGGAATGAATGCCCGGTAGGCCCCTTGTAGCTTTGGAACTTACTCTGAGCGGTATAAGCAAATCCGTCTTCTACTATCTCCGTGCTCCCAGTCACTGGGTCGCGAAGAATATCGTCATCAAAATAAAGAGCAAGGTTAGGAGCGGACTTATCGTAAGAACGCAAATGGAGATAAACTTCTTCAAGCAGCTTAACGTCATATCGGTTATACTCCACCATATATTCCCACGCCTCTTTCTTCCCTTCCATACAATCAATCCAGAGCTGGAAATCAGTGTCTAGCTTAGGAACCTCAATCCCCAAATAAATCCCAAGCTCTTTTAGCGAGTTAGCTGGAAAGCGGAAATACTTCTTCGCAATCTTGCAAGTATCCACAACTTTAAACGGCGACGGCATCCCGAGATTGTGATAAGCAAAACGGCTATTGAGATAAGGGAGGTCGAAGCGAAGCCCATTGTGTGCAACAACCACATCAGCAGCATCCAGATACTCCCACATACTAACAACCACTTCATAGTCATCATTCTCCCCATACCCGCCTTCTGGGACACCCCGGCTGTAGAAGATGGCGTCATCCACTACCTCTTCCTCCCCCAGCCACTTAGCACTCCATGTTAACATAAAGCTTCGTTGCTTTACTTGAACAGGAGCAAGGAATTGCTTGAAGCGTCCCCATACATACCCCAGCTCTGGGCTTGTCTCAATATCAAAGATTAAGATGCGTGGTCCCTCTTTCTTCTCCTGTTTATTGTAATAATATTCATTAAGGATGTACCACACAGAGGACGCTGCTGTCTTCTTCCCAAACACTTGCTTAGCAATACTACGGTGTGTTACTCCTGCTTTCTTTAGGGCGATTACGGCTGAGATTGTTTCTTTCGAATAATTCATAGTCTCTCTCTTTTTTAGTATTATTATATGGAGTATTTTTATAACATTCCCAGCGAGGGTCCATCCCCGCCCTTTGCCAATTATCTACGCTCTGCTCCATCTCTCCACTTCCCATTTATAGGATTTAGCTGGTGCTTCCAGCTCTACAGCTCGCTTAGCGCTCTCCAATATCTCAGCCATGTCCTGAGCCTTGTCCTTATGGCCCCTCAGCCCTGCACAGAGGGCTTTCTTGACTAGATGCTGTAGGGCAGGGTTGGTTACATTAAAGGCCGCCAGAATGTCATACACGTCGATTGTGACGCCCTTACATACACGGTTATACTTACTCATCTTTCTTCTCCCTCTGCATCCACATCTTGGCCATTTCATAATAGACTAGAGCTCCTTTCTCGTCCCCTAGGTCTAAACATTCCTCTTGTTTCCTGCGGCAATATTCTACAGGGGTTTCCTCTTTATTCAGCAATGTCAAACCCCTCGTCTTCCATGATTTCCTGCAAGGATTCTGGAGACGTGCTTTTATCCTCCACACGAACAATTGCCACTTGTAAACCGTCCACTCCATCATAGCTTTCTTGCTTTAGCTGGTTGACAACGCTGGCTGAGGCCTTAGCAAACTTCTCAGCCACTTCATCACTCACACCTTCGAATTTAAAAGACAGAACGTAATTAGACATACATACCTCCGATAAGAATAAACATAGTAGTGAACACAGAAAACATAAGCAGATTATTAATGAGCTGTCGCATCTACTCCTGCCCCCACACGCTTCTTAGTTTCATCAGCATCTTTCTGAATGGACATAAGCATGGCTGCTACAGAGAGACGCTCTTGTTCAGAGAAGTTCTCAAAATAGCTGCGTGTAGCTCGTTCCCCTTCTTCTTGATGGATGGAGACCGCGGTGATGGCACGATTGTACGCACGGAGAATAGGATTCTCAATATCATTAAATAGTTCAGGTTTTTTCATTGTATTAAGCCTTTTTATTATTATTTTTATATAGCTTACGTTGGGATTATCGTAGGTTAAACTTAGCACAGATTCTAGATATCTGAGAGGGGTGCATTTCTAATGCCTCCCCAATTTTTATCTGCGTCCATCCCTCCTCCAATTTATCTCGGATAAAATTAATATCCTCTTCAGTCAATCTCCCCGAATAAAGCTCTTTGGGTCTTTCCTCTTTTCCCAGAGCCTGCCCCACGGACCAACCCCTACGCAGCCTAGTAAGGATTGTGTTTGGGATAATGCCCAATTCCTCCCCCCACTCTTGCAATATTTTGAATTCCCCTTCATACTCTAGCCAGTTATTAAAACTTGTATTGCGAGCATATCGTGACTGGGAAAC
>OGVK01000099.1_pt1 | contig 11829 bp, 7 predicted proteins | sample 1575721 | NCBI WGS metagenome assembly OGVK01 (sample SAMN07581521, study PRJEB24739) | freshwater metagenome | place: Singapore | collected 2015-01 | reverse complement strand
TTTTTTTTTTTTTTTTTTTTCTTTTTTTTTTTTTTTTTTTTTTTTTTTTTTTTTTTTTTTTTTTTTTTTTTTTTTTTTTTTTTTTTTTTTTTCAAAACAATGTAAATATCACTAAATCTGGGTATTGACTATTTAGTTCTAGCTTTATATTTTTATTACTACAAATACTGTTAATTATTGTTAACAGTGTGTATTGTCTAATTTTAATTGAAAAGCCTTTGAAAATAAAGAATACCTTGCTCTTACTTTTAGTTTTTAGTTTTAGTTGTGCTTCCGTTTTTAGCCAACAAGGAAAAGTTGACCCTACTTTTAATACCTATGATGATGGACTTTTGGGCGATGGTTTTGACAACACGGTCAGAACATTATCCGTACAAGATGATGGTAAATTAATCGTTGGTGGTGATTTTCTAAATTTCAATGGAGTGGCGACACCTTATTTATGTCGGCTGTTGCCCGATGGGTCCAAGGATGCATCTTTTTTCTTAGGAACGGGCTTTAATAATAAAGTCTACACTTCTTTGCTTCAACCTGATGGTAAAATTTTAGTTGCAGGTTCTTTTACTCAGTTTAATGGTACAGCAGTAGGACGTTTGGTTCGTTTGAATCCAGATGGAAGTCGTGATAGTTCATTTATTGCAACACCAGGCGCTAGCAATAACATCATTTATAATATGGTATTGCAATCCGATGGCAGTATTTTTTTGGTGGGAAGTTTTACTAATTTTAATGGAACAGCCGTCAATAGAATAGTGAAAATTTTACCAAACGGAGCTGTTGATACTAGCTTTGTTATTGGTTCGGGCGCTTCTGGTTTGATTGAAAAAATTGCACGCCAGTCCGATGGAAAAATTATTATTGGTGGAGGTTTTACTTCGTTCAATGGTAGTAGTGTAGGTAAAATTGCTCGATTGAATACCGATGGTACTTTGGATACAAGTTTTATAACAGGAGTTGGTTTAGACGACAATGTCAGTGCCATAGGTGTTCAAGCGGATGGTAAAATAATTTTGGGAGGCTCTTTTACGACCTATAACGGCAATGTTGCGAATAGAATTGTAAGAGTAAACACTGATGGGACTTTAGATGCTTCTTTTGCCTCTGGGACAGGATTTAATTCAGGAGCGGTGGAAACAATTAAGATGAATTCTACTGGAGCAATTATGTTGGGAGGTTCATTTTCTGGAACTTATAATGGTTTTGATGTCAATAGGGTACAACTTTTTCATCCCGATGGAACTATCAATACTGGATTTGATATTGGTAATGGTCCCGCTTCTGCCACCGTTTATGCTTTAGAAAATTTTATGGATACTTCTTGGTATATTGGCGGTTCTTTCTCGGTTTTTGATGATCAGAATCAAGGCAAGTTAGCCAAAATTGATATCCAAGGCACTTTAGATATTGGATATTTAACCTCGGGAGTGGGTCTGAATAACAGTGTTTCGAAAGTACTTCCATTAGTAGATAAAAGTGTAATTGTGGTTGGAAATTTTACACAATTTAATGGTGAAGCAGCCCCAAGAATAACCAAACTTAACGAGGCAGGCGAGAAGGACAGTACATTTAATGCTTTGGGACAAGGTGCCAATGCTACTATTCGTAATGCGGCCCTACAAGCTGATGGGAAGATTATTATTGTTGGAAATTTTACGGCATATAACGGAACAGCCGTCAATCGAATAGCTCGTTTATTACCCGATGGAAGTTTGGATGCTACGTTCAATATAGGTTTGGGTTGCGACGGACAGGTGTATGGAGTAGCGATTCAGTCGGACGGTAAGATTGTTATCGTGGGTAATTTTTCTACTTACAATGGAATTCCTGCTGTAAAAATTGCTTGTTTATTACCCGATGGAACTTTAGATACTAGTTTAGTTACAGGCTCAGGCGCCGAAGACGGAATAATCGAAACAGTGGCTTTGCAGTCGGATGGGAAGATGATTTTGGGTGGACATTTTACATTATTCAATGGGATTTCATCCTCAAAACTCATTCGTTTGAATGCTGATGGGAGTGTTGATTCCAGTTTTTCGGTGGGTACTGGATTTGATGCAATTGTTTATACTTTGACATTGCAATCGGACGGTAAAATAGTGGTGGGCGGTTCTTTTTCAAATTTTAATGGAAATGCAAGACGAAGAATCCTTCGGCTACATCCTGATGGTACTTTAGATACGAGTTTCGTCATCGGGTCAGGATTCAGTAACGGAACGGTTAGAGCTATTTTGGTGCAACCCAATGGTAAAATACTAATTGGAGGGACATTTTCTGGAACGTATAATGGAGTAGGAGTGAAAAGAATGCTTCGAGTACAAGCGGATGGAGTGTTTGATGGAAGTTTTTTAGCCAATTTGAATGGTACACTGTCCACTATGGCGATGACTTCTGATGAGAAAGTGTTGATTGGTGGTGCTTTTAATTCTGTTTCTGGCACTACCAAACATCGAATTGCTAGATTGCTGCTGTGTGTAGATTATACGAAACGAGTTGCAGGGGCTTGGAACAATGGCGCACCAACACCTGGAAAGGAATTGCTTTTTGAAGAGGATTACACTATTGCTAATACAACTTATGCGTGTAATTGTGCTATTGCTTCTGGTGTTGAAGTAAATGTGAGTGCAGGAACTACTTTAGCCTTGCGGTACCAATATGAAGGAGCTGGACTTTTAGTTATCGAAGATGGGGCAAGTTTGTATCAAATAGATGATCAAATTAGTAATTCGGGTGCCATTCAATTAAAAAGGAAGACGACTCCCATTCGGAAAATGGATTATACCTATTGGTCTAGCCCTGTTCAAAGTCAGCGATTAATTGATGTTTCTCCTGCAACACTTTCTGATAAATTTTTCTCTTTTGATGGAGCAAGTGATACTTGGAAAAACGAATCGCCTACTTCTGTAATGACTATTGCTAAGGGCTATATCATCCGAGGGCCTCAACACTATTCTAACACACTGCCCTCGGTGTATGAAGCTTTTTTTTCAGGAATTCCGAATAATGGAATATATGATTTTCCAGTAGGAAGTGACCAATTCAACTTGATTGGAAATCCCTATCCATCTGCAATTGATGCTGATTTGTTCATGACCGATGCCAATAATGCTGGTAGTATTGATGGGGCTTTATATTTCTGGACGCACAATACGCCTATACAACAAAGTGGTTCGGATTATATATATACTGCTGATGATTATGCAACCTATAACCGTACAGGTGGTACAGGAACAGCAAAAGGAGCTGCACTTTCTGGCGGGCAAGTTCCTTCTGGCAAAATCGCGTCAGGTCAATCTTTTTTTGTTGGAACCGCCTCAGGGATTCCCGCTAACAGTCGTTTTCAATTTAAAAACAGTATGCGAGTTATTGAGCAAAACACTCAGTTTTTCAAACAAACTAGTACCAAAAAAACAGAAGTTATCGAGAAAAACCGAATTTGGCTGAACTTTACCAATAGTGGTGGCGCTTATAAACAATTGCTACTGGGGTATATAGAAGGCGCGACAAACGAATGGGATAAATTGTTTGATGGACCAAGTTTTGACGGCCAAGAATTTGTAGATTTTTATAGCATCAACCAAGGACAAAACCTCACGATACAAGGTCGAGCATTGCCGTTTGTAGATACCGATGTGGTGCCTTTAGGCTACCGTAGCACAATTGCTGGACCATTCGATATTAGCATTGACAACAGAGACGGTGCTTTGGCGGGTCAAGAGATTTGGTTAGAAGACAAAAAGACGAATACGCTACACGAGTTGAGCAAAGGTGAATATACATTTACCGCCATCAATGGAGTAGAGAACGATCGTTTTGTGTTGAAATACACTGGCAAAACCTTGGGCACCGATGATAATGAAGTGGCAGATAAATCGCTAATTGTAAGTGTGAAAAACAAAAAAATCACCCTTACTTCTTCAGCAGAGGCGATAACACAAGTGCAACTATTTGATTTGTTAGGCAGGAAAGTATACGATAAATCCAAAATCAACGCGCAAGAATGGTCAATTTCGAATTTGCCTTCGAGTGAACAAACCTTGATAGTAAAAACTACTTTGGCGAACGGCGCCATCAGTAACAAGAAGATTATTTACTAAAGAAATAGCTTTTCAACTAAAAACCCTTTCAGAGTCAAGTGCTTTGAAAGGGTTTTTCTTTTACAGATAGATTGGTTAATCGTTTAATTGGTTAACTGATTAACTGTTTAAACTTTGTGCGGTTAAGTTTTTTACCACCAAGAAACACGAAGAAGTCACGAAGCTACACAAAGGAATACTCTTGAAATTTGCGTCCTTTGCGTAAATCTTTGCGAACCTTGCGGTTAAATTTTTTTACCACAAAGGAACACTAAGAAGGCACTAATCTACACAAAGTAAAAGTGTTTTATTTTATAGGAATCAGCTAAAAACTTCTATGTCCTTATTTGTCTTGTATGGTTTAAAACACGGAGCTTATTCCCAAAAAAACTTCTTTGACTTAAATTTTTTCGGTGTCTTTTATGGCTTTTTCGTTTTTGTAATCAATCCATGCCTGTCCTTTGACTTTTCTCATAATGCTATCAAAATAGCGCATAAAGAAAACATTATAAACTGCTTTGGACAAATTAGGGATTCTTCTTGGAAACGCTCTTAAACTCATTGAAAATCCTGGAGTGAGGTATTTCATATAGTGCCAATACCCTTCAGGCATATAAAGCATTTCGCCATGTTCTAAGGTTGTGATTAATCCTTTTGCTTTTTGTAAAGCAGGGAATTTATCAAAATCAGGATTGTCAAAATCGATGTCTTCTCTAGCTATAAGTGCATGAGGGACTTTGTATAGAAAGGGAGTTTGGTCTGGAGCAAAAAGCATGCATTGTTTTTTTCCATGAAAATGAAAATGTAAAATATTGGAATAATCAATATCGTAATGCATAAACACCTTAGAATTTTCTCCTCCAAAAAACAACATGGGCAATTGTTTTACTAAACGTAGCCCTATTTTAGGCCATTTAAAGTCATTTTGAAGCATAGGTACTTCTTTCATTAAGTCGTATAGAAAAATGCGATAATTTGTGGGTTTTGATTGTAAAAGGTCGATGTAGTCGGCCATTTTCATAGTGGCGTGCGCTGCGTTGAAGCCATCCTTATGAGAAACTGGACGATCATCATACAATGGAACAATTTTGTCGCCAGCAATAGTTTTGATGTAATTGAGGTTCCACTTTTCGTAAGCGGGCCAGTCTTTGGTTAATTTTTGGATTACTAAGGGTTTTTGTTTTTTAATGTAGTGCTTATAAAAATCCTCTTTTGAAATGGTTTCAACACGTTCAATTTCAGTAAGATTCAGTTTCATAGAAGGAAATTAAAAATTAAAAAAAAAGCTCTTAGTTTTTTGGACTAAGGGCAAAGTTAATAAAGCTTTAATTTATGGTAAAATATTTTCTACTTATTCTTACTACTAGCTTCTACATTTCTTTCGATAGTATGACCAGGTCTAGACCATTTTGGTTTTTCACCAAGTGCGTTATACTGAGAGTCTTCTGCTTCTACTGTTTCAGGTTGCATGATTTTTATAAATGGTTTTTGCGGATGCAATCCTAACATTTCAAACATTTTCATGTCTTCGTTCACATCGGGATTTGGTGTAGTTAGCAATTTATCTCCTGCAAAAATAGAATTTGCTCCAGCAAAAAAGCATAAAGCTTGTCCCTCTCTACTCATATTCATTCTTCCAGCAGATAAACGAACTTGGGTTTCTGGCATTACAATTCTTGTTGTTGCTACCATTCTGATCATTTCCCAAATTTCAACTGGTTTTTCTTCCTCCATTGGAGTTCCTTCAACGGCAACTAAAGCATTGATTGGCACAGATTCTGGTTGTGGATTTAAAGTAGAAAGTGATACCAACATTCCTGCACGATCTTCGATACTTTCTCCCATTCCAATAATTCCTCCACTACAAACGGTAACATTCGTTTTTCGAACATTTTCTATAGTTTGTAAACGATCTTCAAAACCTCTTGTAGAGATAACTTCTTTATAGTATTCTTCAGAAGTGTCTAAATTATGGTTGTACGCATACAAACCAGCTTCGGCTAATCTTTTGGCTTGATTTTCAGTAAGCATACCCAAAGTACAGCATACTTCCATATCTAGTTTGTTGATGGTACGAACCATTTCTAGTACTTGGTCAAATTCAGGACCGTCTTTTACATTTCGCCAAGCGGCTCCCATACAAACTCTTGAAGATCCTCCAGATTTTGCTCTTAAAGCTTGTGCTTTTACTTGACTTACAGACATCAAATCATTTCCTTCAATTTCTGTATGGTATCTTGCTGCTTGTGGACAGTATCCGCAATCCTCAGGACATCCGCCAGTTTTTATTGATAGCAAAGTAGAAACTTGTACTACATTCGGGTCATGATTTTTTCTGTGAATAGAAGCTGCTTCATAAAGCAAATCCATTAATGGTTTATTATATATCGCAATGATTTCTTCTCTTGTCCAATTGTGTTTTGTACTGCTCATAGGTGCATTTTTAGTGCCACAAAAGTAATCAATTTGTTTTGAAGTAACAATCTAGGCGGTCTAAAAGCGGTATTATTTGGAGAGAAGTTAGTCCGTTACCAATCGATTGTTCCAATATAAGAGAAGTAGCATTGTTACTACAACGGTTGAGGCAATTCCTTCAAATAGCAAACAAATACTATAGGTCATCACAGATGGATTTCCACCAAAAAGAAATGTTTTAGAAAGCGATTGTACATATTGATCTCCTCCTTGCAAATAGCTAAAAATAATCAATCCTATAATGCTAAGGAAAACACCAATTAGGGAAGTCTTCATAGCGGATTTTGCATTGTTAACCAAAAATACTTCCCCATCGTGAATGTTCATCATAATGGTTCGATTCACGCCATACAATACAAAAAGCGTGTTGAATAAACGCAAGTAGAAAACATCCGACAGGCCAACTAAGTTCATGAACAAAAAATAAATGGCAATACCCAAAAAAATAAGAAAGCCGTTCTGAAATTCTTTTGAAATTTTCATAATGTAGTTTTTTAAGTTAGACTTTAGTCTATTGAAAATGAATTCAATAGCCATAAAGTTACTCAAAAAAACGAGTGTAAACTTATTTTAAGAAAGATTAACTTTTGTTAAGTAGTTGATTGTCAGTGATATATTTTCTTGTAGTGCTTTCGTCAAGTGCTAATTGTGTTTTTAGAAAATCGATATTTTGAAATTTCTGTTCTGAGCGTAAACGATGCAAAATCGAAATTTTAACGGATTGATTGTATAAATCTTTACTGAAGTCTAAGAAATGAACCTCTATGCTTTGTTTCTCGCCTCCAACTGTCGGATTGGTGCCAATATTCATCATTCCATAAACCAGTTCTTCGTCAATGAAACTGCTTACAACGTATACTCCGTTTTTTGGAATTAATTTAAAATCTTCTGCTATGGCAATATTTGCAGTGGGGAAGCCAATGGTTCTGCCTAATTGTTTGCCTTGAATTACCTGACCAGAAATAGGGTAAGGATATTCTAAATAAGCATTAGCCAAGTCAATTTCGCCTTCTAAAATGGCAGTTCTTATCTTGGTTGAACTAACAGAGATGGCATTGATTTCTTGCGCTGTGATTTGTTCAACTTCGAAGTGATATGTTTTGCCATAGGTAATCAGGTCATTGATATCTGCTGTTCTATTTCTGCCAAAACGATGATCGTATCCAATAATAATTTTTTGAATATTGAAACGATTGACCAAAATGTCTCTAACAAATTCCTCGGCAGTTAATTGAGAAAAAGTAGTATCAAAAGGATGGATAATTAAGTTTTCGATACCTAATTGTTCTAATAATTCTATTTTTTCCTCAATGGTATTTAATAGCTTTATTTCCGATTTTTCTTGGAGCACCATTCTAGGATGAGGAAAAAAAGTAAGTACTACACTTTCGTAGTTGCCATTCATCGTGCCTTGTGTTACTTTTTTCAAAATGGTTTTGTGCCCAAAATGAACACCGTCAAAAGTGCCTAAAGTTAGAATCGTTTTTTTGGTAGCAACAAATTCGTTTATGGAGTAAAGAATCTTCAAAATGACTAATTTATAAAGCTGCAAATTTATACTATCTATTTTGAAAAGCGGCAATATTAAAGTATGATTTTGAAATAAGATAGAAAGGATTTTTGATTCTATTTATCGCTCAAGATTACTATTACTTTTTGAATTAATTGGATTAGAACATGAGAAGATTTTTTAATTGTTATGTTCAATAGAATTTTTTGATTTTGAGTTATGGGAATATTTTTGTTAAAATTGTTTACTTTTTTCAAAAAAATACACAAAAATTTGTAATGTTTCCATTTAAATATTAGGAGTCATAAAAATAAAAATAGTAACTTTAATGTCTCAAAACCATAAATTAATGAAAAAAAAGATATTTTTTTTGGTTTTATTTTGTGTTTCAACACTTGTTCAAGCTCAAGATAAAGTTTTTTGGAAACGTGTTTCGACAGCTTCAATTTCTAGTAGAACTCAAGCTGCAGATCAAAGAGACAATCAAGGTTTGTATGAATTGAATATTGAAAATTTGAAGACAACTTTGGCAGTAACCAGAGAAAAGAGAGTGGATGCCGCCAAAGAAATAATTTGTTTTCCTAATGCTGATGGGGCAATGGAGCGTTTTTTAATCTGGGAAACTTCCAATTTTGATCCAGCATTACAGGCACAATTTCCGACGATTCAATCGTTTAGTGGAAAGGGGATTACAGATCCTAATGCCACTGTTTATTTCAGTACTTCAGAAAAAGGAATACAAACTATGGTTTTGCGAAGCAATGGTCGACCAGCTGAGTTTATGGAACCGATAAAAGGAGAGACTCAAAAATATGTTTTGTATCAATCAGATAAAAAAGCCAAAGGAGAATTGCCTTTGAGTTGTACCACTGATGAAAAAGATTTAACCTCAAGTTTATTGTCTAAAACAGCAAAGACAAAAATTAGTGATCGTGTTTTTCGTACGATGCGTTTGGCCTTGTCTTGTACTGGGGAGTATGCTGCTTATCACGGAGGAACTGTCCAGGGTGCTTTGGCAGCTATGAATGCTACAATGACTAGGGTAAATGGGGTTTTTAATAGGGAATTGGCTTTAAAATTGATTATTATCGCTGATAATGATAAAGTTATTTTTACTGATGCTGCAACAGATCCATATTCAGACCTTGTAGATGGTGATGCTCCTGATGCATGGAGTTTAGAATTGGAACAAACCGTTCGTACTATTTTAGGAGCTGATAAGTATGATATCGGACATTTATTTGGTGCTTCGGGTAATGGAGGAAATGCAGGTTGTATAGGTTGTGTTTGTGATTCAGAAAAAGCTAGAGCTTTTACTTCCCCGGCAAATGGTAAGCCCGAAGGAGATACTTTTGATATTGATTTTGTAGCACATGAATTTGGGCATCAATTAGGGGCTACACATACATTTTCGTATGATATTGAAGATACAGGAACTAATGTCGAGCCTGGTAGTGGGTCGACTATTATGGGATATGCGGGTATTACTGATTATGATGTTCAATCCAATTCCGATGATTATTTTGCTTTTGCTAGTATTAATCAAATTCAGCAAAATTTAGCGCCCAAAACATGTCCAGTTAAAACAGCTATAACCACTGCTGTATTTGCGGTAAATGCGGGATCTGATTATACGATTCCTAAAAGTACTCCTTTTGTATTGAAAGGAACTACAAGCGGAACTGTTAACGGTTCTTTTACTTATGTTTGGGAACAAAATGATACAGCAGTTACTACTTCAGGAGGTAATAGTATAGCCGTTCCGGATAAGGCTGACGGTCCTTTATTTCGTTCTTTCCCTCCAACAGCCTCTTTGACTCGCTATTTTCCTGCTTATAATAACGTTTTGATTAATAGATTCAATAGTACATGGGAATCCTTAAGCAGTATTGCAAGAACAATGACATTTGTCTTTACTGCTAGAGATAATGCTGCTTTAGGTTCGGGACAAACAGCTTCTGATGAAATGTTGGTAACCGTAAGTGGTACTGCTGGTCCTTTTGAAGTCACCTCTCAAGCGAGTACGGATTTAAGTTGGACTCAAGGGTCTACCCAAACTATTACATGGAGTGTAAATGGTACTAATGTGTTGTCTGGTGCAGCCAATGTGAATATTAAATTGTCTACCGATGGAGGTCTTACGTTTCCAATTACTTTAATTGCCAATACACCTAACGATGGCTCACATTCTATTGTGGTGCCTGATGTGACTGCATTGAATTGTAGGGTTTTGGTAGAACCTACCAATTCTATTTTTTATTCGATGAACCCTACTCCATTTGCTATTGGATATACTACTGTTTCTGCTTGTAATACGTATACTTTTTCAGCTCCCATTACTATTCCTGATGGGGTAAGTAGTTATACGACAAGACAAATTGTAGTTCCCGCAGATTTAGGGAATGTTACTGATGTTGATGTTGAAGTTGCTTTGTCGCACACTTATATGTCTGATGTAGAATTAGAAATTATTAGCCCACAGAACACTACTGTCCGTTTGTTGCAAAGGGTTTGTGGGAGTTCAAGAATACCATTGACATTAAAGATTGATGATAGTGGTTCTGTAATTCAATGTGCTAGTAGTGACTTTCAAGTTGTCACACCAACAGATTTGTTGAGCGGTTTTAATGCTCAAAATCCAGCTGGGACGTGGACTTTACGAGTTAGAGATGCTTATTCCAACGATAGTGGTACTATTAGTTCGGCTTCAGTGACGATTTGTACTCAAAAAGCAACTTTGGGTACAGAACAATTGGGCATTGCCGATTTTAAATTATTCCCTAATCCTTCGGATGGTAATTTTAAAATTGAGTTTTCTAGTGTGTCTAGTTTGCCTATTGTAGTTTCGGTAGTAGATATGTTAGGACGAAAAGTGTATCAAAAGCAATACGAGACCACAGCTAATTTTAGTGAGTCGATTGATTTGAAAAAGATAATGGCTGGAGTGTATGTAGTCACCGTTGAAGATGGTGACAGAAAAGAAGTAAAAAAAATAGTCATTCAATAACTGTTATTTAGGTCTTTATAAAAACAGAAAAGGGAAACAAAATAATGTTTCCCTTTTTTTATTTTCCATTGAAGCTATTCATCGTATTGTTAAGTCCAGCGGTGCCAAACGATTTTATAATTTCGGTGCTTATTTCTAATCGTTCAGGAAGTGCTGCTTTTTCTTGTTCGTCCCATTCTCCTAAGACATAATCTACTTGTTGCCCTTTTTTGAATTGGGCACTTATGCCAAAACGAAAGCGCGTATAATTTTGGGTATTTAAGATAAGATTGATGTTTTTTAATCCGTTGTGGCCGCCGTCGCTTCCTTTGCCTTTGATACGAATAGTTCCAAAGGAAAGATTAAGGTCATCTGTAATGATCATTATGTTTTCTAGTGGAATGTTTTCTTGGTCCATCCAGTATTTTACGGCTTTGCCACTCAAATTCATATAGGTATTGGGTTTCAAAAGCAAGAAAGTTCGCCCTTTGAACTTGTATTCTGCCAAAGCCCCAAGTTTTACGGTTTGAAAATCTAGACTTTCTTTTTTAGCCAAAAAGTCGAGTACTTTAAAACCAATATTGTGACGGGTATTGACATATTCGGCTCCGATGTTGCAACACGTGGGTATAAAACATTGTTGTTGGAAAAATACGATTTTGCCAAAGGAACTTCGAGTCGGGCGACCAAATTGGTTCATGGTGGTGTAAGGTATCTAGCGCAAGGAAATATTAGACTCGTTCGTGAAGCGTTGTTTGAGCGTGGCCGACTGCTTCGTAATGCCC
>OGVK01000097.1_pt1 | contig 11971 bp, 11 predicted proteins | sample 1575721 | NCBI WGS metagenome assembly OGVK01 (sample SAMN07581521, study PRJEB24739) | freshwater metagenome | place: Singapore | collected 2015-01 | reverse complement strand
TCGACAATCTATTGCCACACGATGGGCAACCAACCTCTTGCAGATGGTTTTCTGGTGTTTGTAAAAAATCACCATGTTTTTTACATGTAATAATAACTTTTGAACCAGTGTTCACATAATGTGTTTTGGAATAATCGTATGGATCGCGCGGCCAGTATTGCTGCTCGCCGACATTCTAGAAGAATAGTGGTAACGGCTTCTGTAAATCACGTCGCCTTCAATAGAGCAGTTCCTATTGGCAGCGTAGTTACCATTGAAGCGAAAATCTCTAGATCATTCAAAAGTTCAATGGAAATATATATAGATGTTTGGATTGAAGATCGAGAATCCGGTCAACGCAATAAAGCAAATGAAGGTATCTACACATTTGTAGCCGTTGACGATACTGGAAGACCCGTAGAAGTTGCTCCAATTATTCCAGAAACAGAATTAGAGAAACAACGATTTGATGCCGCTTTGAGAAGAAAACAATTAAGTTTGGTACTCGCAGGAAAAATGAATCCTCATGATGCTACAGAACTTAAAGCCTTATTCAGTTAATAAATAGTGGTATTATTTTTTTTGATTAGAATACTAAAAGACAACTTTATTAGCATAAAAAAAAAGTGTATTTTTACCTAAACTTGTATAAAGAAACCCACTCGTTATTACCTTAAATAGTAGTAACCTATACGCCTATAATTAGTTATAAACCCAAAAATTTAGATGAAAGAAAAGATGAGTTCAGACAAAGAAGCCAAATTAAAAGCGTTACAATTAACGCTTGACAAATTAGATAAAACCTATGGAAAAGGTACTGTAATGAAAATGGGCGATAAAGCCATTGAAGAAGTGGAAACAATTTCTTCAGGTTCATTAGGTGTAGACTTAGCCTTGGGAGTTAACGGATATCCAAAAGGAAGGATCATCGAAATTTTTGGACCTGAATCTTCAGGTAAAACCACACTAACTTTACACGCCATAGCTGAAGCACAAAAAGCTGGTGGAATTGCAGCTTTTATAGATGCAGAACATGCTTTTGACAGAAATTATGCTGAAAAACTGGGAGTTGATATTGAAAACCTTATCATTTCTCAACCTGACAACGGGGAACAAGCGCTTGAAATTGCTGAGAATTTAATTCGTTCTGGTGCAATTGACATTGTAGTAATTGACTCTGTTGCAGCCTTGACTCCAAAAAGTGAGATTGAAGGCGAAATGGGAGATTCAAAAATGGGGTTACATGCTCGTTTGATGTCACAAGCCTTAAGAAAGTTAACAGGAACTATTAGCAAAACACATTGTACTGTGTTTTTCATCAACCAATTAAGAGAGAAAATTGGTGTAATGTTTGGTAACCCAGAAACAACAACAGGTGGTAATGCTTTGAAATTTTACGCTTCCGTTCGTTTAGACATTCGTCGTTCTACTCAAATTAAAGACGGAGAAAATGTTTTAGGAAACCGAACCAAAGTTAAAATTGTAAAAAACAAAGTTGCACCACCGTTCAAAGTAGCAGAGTTTGATATTATGTATGGTGAAGGGATTTCTAAAACTGGAGAAATTCTAGATCTTGCTGTTGAATTCGAAATTATTAAAAAAGCGGGATCATGGTTTAGCTATGGAGAAACCAAACTAGGACAAGGTCGCGATGCTGTAAAAACACTCATCAAAGATAATCCAGAATTAGCAGACGAATTGGAAGTAAAAATAAAAGCACATATCAAAGAATTGGCTAACGAATAATCCTTTCAAAAAAAATCTAAAAAGCTATCTATTCCCCTTTTTTATAGGAATAAATAGCTTTTTTTATAGTGTCTTTTTTATAAAAGAGAGAAAAAACTTATTTTTAAAGTCCCTGAGAATCGGATATTTAAAAAAAATTGGATAGCTGTATCGAAATATTTAAAAATAAAGAAGAATAAAAATAAGAAAAAACTTAATATTTACATTAGTGTTTTTCAAAATCCATAAGTTTATTTAAAATAATTGTACGGACTTTTTCTTTTATTCCTTTTCTAGCCTCAATTGTCAAACCCTCAGTTTCAACAATAGAATGGATATATGCCCTCATCAATCCTGGACTCCCACTAAAAAAAGTATAAGAAAAACGTTTTTTATTATCTGGGAAAGTTATTGGTAAAATAGGAATTTGATGTTCGATAGCTAATCGAAATGCACCATCCTTAAACTCATCTAAAACTATAGACTCATCATCAGGCACACCTCCTTCAGGAAAAATACACACACTTAATCCTCTTTTAATCCTTTGTTGAGCGGCTTCGAAAACATCCCTCCTACTTTTGGCTGAACCTCTATCTACAAGTATACAAGTTCTTTTGTAGAAAAATCCAAACAAAGGAATTTTCACCAATTCCTGTTTACCCACAAAAACAAATGGATTTTTTATGATAGCCAACATCAACATGATATCAACCATCGAGGTGTGATTCGCCACAATCATGTAACTCGTCTTTGATTTTAAAACAGGTTCTTGATTTACTTTGTAACTAAAACCCATCCCGAACAAAATAACCTTTGCCCAAATACGAGCCATTTTAAAAAAATAAGGATACCCACTTTCCGTCAGAATCGAAATAACCAAAAAAGGAAACATAATCAAAATAGGAATGGCCATCAAAATGTAAAACCAAATCCTCCAAACAATCCAAAAAAATACTTTAAAAATTCTCATGGTTTCAAAAGTAAGGAATTTTGAATACCAATTGTAATAAAATCAAGCAAGAAAAATTAAATCAAATATTACTTTGGAAACAACCAAGGTTTTGGATTGACATAATGTACGTTCTGACATAAAGTGAATTTCAAAATGGTCTTGCCGTCAGAATTGGTTCGAATAGTTCCCAAACTTTGCTTTGTACTTACTTTATCTCCCTTACTTACATTTATTGTACTCAAGTTTTGGTACACCGTAAAATAATCTCCATGCTGAATCATAACCGCTTTGTTATTTGAAATAGCAATAACCGAAAATACTTCTCCTGCAAAAACAGCTCTTGCATGAGCGCCATTATAAGTCGCAATAGACAATCCACTATTTTGGATGGTTAGGGTTTTATAAACAGGATGGGCTTGCGTACCAAAGCCTAAGAAAACAGTTCCTTTGTCAACAGGCCAAGGTAATCTACCTTTGTTAGCCTTAAAATTATCCGAAACCAATTTGCTTTCTGAGGTCAATTCCATTACTGTAGATGAAACAGGAGCGATAGCTACCGCTTTTGAAGGATTGTCTTTAACAGGAACCACTGTTTCTTTCATCTTAGTATCTTTCTTACTAGCACTTTTTGATTTCTCAGCCAAAGCTTTTTCCTTTGCCAATCTTTCGGCTAAAGCCTTCTCTTTGGCAACTTTTTCTTTGAGTGCTTTTTCTTTTGCGGCTCTAGCTAAAGCTGCTTTTCTATTAGCCTCGGCTATAGCTTTACGAATTAATCTGTCGATTTCTCTATCAATAGCTCGGGCCTGTTGTTGTTTCTTTTTAATGTCCGCTACAATTTTACTTTTGTCTTTTTGAAGCAAAAGCACAATCTTTTGTTGTTCATTTTTGGCTACCTCTAAGGACTTTTTATCTTTTTCGTTTTCGGCAATAAGGCGTTCTTTCTGAATTTTTTGAGCTTTCAACTGTTCATAATAGCTCATTAATTCTTTTGATTTGTGTTCAATTTCTTTGCCTTGTGTTTTGCGATAACTAGCATATTGTTTCATGTATTGAAGTCTTTTATAGGCTTGCAAAAAACTAGAAGACGACAGTATAAACATCGCCTTACTCTCTTCTGAACGACTCTTGTAGGATTTGAGAATCATCTCAGCATAGTCTACTTTTAGCAAATTCAATTCATTGTCCAAGCGGTCAATTTTCAACTCGTTCGCCTGCATATCATTGCTCAACAATTGCGTTTGTTTCTCGGTAGTTTGAATTAAAGTCTCTTTGAGTTTTATTTTTTTCGTTTGCAAATCCATTACTTCAACGGCCGTTTTTTCTTTCTTTTTTACGGTCAGTAACTTCTTTTCGTTATCAATAATCTCTTTTTGAATCTTAGCTTTTCGGAGTTCTAGATTTTCCTGTTGGGATTTTTGAGCAAATACAAAAGTGGTAAAACCAAGTAATACTAAACTAAAAAGAGACTTAGGCATGTAGCTTTATTTTTTTTGCAAAAATAGTTATTTCTAAAGTAGAATTAAAAAAAGCACTATCTAATCTTACGAGAAAATAGTGCTTTTAGTATAACTTAAAAAATCATTACATATTGTACAACCAACTTGCTGGATTGTTATATGTAGCATTTTGAGAGATGGTAAATTTAAGTACCGTTTTCCCTTCGCTATTGGTTCTAATTTTTCCTAAATTTTGTTTAATCCCCACTTTATCTCCTTTAGAAACCGATACAGAACTCAAGTTTTGGTATACCGTAAAACAATCTCCGTGCTGAATCATTACCGCTTTATTTACCGGAGAAAGGACCATAATATTCGTTACTTCACCGGCAAAAACAGATCGTGCATAAGCTCCTGTATCTGTAGTAATCTCTACACCACTATTATTGATTACAAGAGTTGGATAGACTGGATGAGGCTGTTTACCATATCCCAAAGAGACAAAGCCTTTTTCTACTGGCCAAGGTAATTTGCCTTTGTTAGCTCTAAAGTTATCGGCCAAAATTTTAGCCTCTGCTGTTAATGCTATTCTTGAGGACGAACCACCTGTCGCTGTTCCATCTTTAGCCGCTTTTCTGTTAGCCTCGGCAATAGCTTCTCTAATCAATCGATCTATCTGACGGTCTATGGCTTTGGTTTCGGATTGTTTTTTACGAATCGCAGCCATAATTTTGTTTTTGTCTTTCTTGATGGCATTGACCAAACGCAATTGTTCTTTCTTTTGTTTTTCTAATGCTAAGCGCTCTTTTTCTCTTTCGGCAATAATCTTTTGCTTTTCCTTTTTCTGAACAGCCAAACGGCCGTTGTAGTCTTGTAATTCGAGTGATTTGGATTTAATTTCTTCTCCTTGCATTTTGCGGAAACTCGAATATTGCTTCATATATTGCGCACGCTTGTAGGCTTGCAAGAAATTTTCTGAAGACAACAAAAACATTGCTCTACTCTCTTCGGATCTGCTTTTATAGGATTTGACAATCATTCGAGCATAATCTTCTTTGAGTACTTCTAATTCTTTTTTTAGTTTATTAATTTTAACTTGGTTTATGTACATATCATTTCCCAAGATCTTAGCCTGCTTTTCAGTGGTCTTAATTAACTTTTCTTGCAATTTGATTTTGTTGGCTTGCAACATTACCACGGTCACGGCCGATTTTTCTTTTTTCTTAACCGACCGCAATTGACTTTCATTTTCTCTAATTTCTTGAAGAATCTGTGCTTTGCGTTGTTCTAATTTTTCTTGCTGCGATTCCTGCCCCCAACCTAATGAAGTCAAACACAAGAAAAGTATACTTAGGAGAAATTTTGGCATATCAAAAATGTTCTGATTCAAATTTACTTAATTAAAATTCTTTTATAGCCACTTGGGACACTATATGGAAAAGAAAGTACTTCGTTTACTGTTATGTTTTTATAATTGAGTTTGATTTCGGTTTTCCCTTTGGGTTGTAGGGCTACTATTTGAATATTAGAAGGCAGTGTTACATTCGTATGTTGTTCAAAAGCACCATAAGCAACTTCTATGCTTCTGCCCTCTTTGACTTGCGCAATTTCTTGCTTTTGCAGCACAAACTTTAAGGCATCAATAAAAAAAGATTTTTGGGTATTCTCATTAGACAAATCTTCTAGTCTATACTTTTGATCTGCCTCATGCGTTTCTTTATATTTGCCTTTTGTCAAATCGTCTATGGCTTGTCCTACTAACAAATTTTGAATTTTCGAATAATCCAAATCGGTTCCAAGCCACTGGCTTAAACCTTTAAAATCGCCTTCAAAATAACTCCCATTAATTTTTTCGTAATAGCTTACTCCTTCTGGAGTAATTAACGCTTTGGCCATAGTAATTCCCAAAAAACGAACACTCACTAATATTTGTTCATCTTTTTTTATCTTAATCTCAGCCGTGACATTTTGTGACATCTTTTCATCAGCGTAATTCGCACTAGATTTGATATACAAAGTCGAAAAATCATTTTTGTTTTGGTATAATTTTTCGATGACAGAACTAGTAGTATTCTTGTTTTCTTTTGGTGCAGTCATCACCACACCCGACTTAGATTTACAAGAAATCAGTGTTATGAGAACAAAAAGTAATCCGTATTTCTTCATTATTTCTTTTCTTTTACTAATTGATTGGCTTTGGAAAAAAAGAAATCTTTTTTAGCCATATCTCCAAGACCATTGAATGTTTCGCCTAATTGAATATAAAAATTAGCTTCTAAAACTGGATTTTCAATCACATAATCTATTCCAGTTTCTAACACATCTTTTGCTTTTTTAAATTGTTGTAATTGGTTGTATCCCAAACCAGCATAATAATAAAAATGAGGTTGCGATGGATAACGTTCTAACAAGGATTGTGCCTTTTTGGACAACACCTCAGATTGTTTCATTTCGGTGTAAGATTGTAGCAACAAGATCGGTGTTTCTAGTGGCAAATTAGGATCTGTGGCTAATGCCTTTTCATAATATTTTGCTGCTTTTTCCCATTGTTTTTTGTTGTAGTAAAAATTACCAACTTCTTTGGCAACTGGAACCGTTGGATCAGCCTCCAACATAGTAATTGCTTTTTCTAAATCAGCATCGTATTGTGGATTTTTTCCAGCGAAAAGTAAAAACTCATTCAGTACTCGATGCTTAATTTTGGTATCGATTTTTTTACTAGCCAACACTACATTCATCGATTGAACCGCTTTTGGTCCGTCATTTTTTTCTATATGAAATTTAAACAAACTCACTTGCGCCCACTCAGAAGTAGGAATTTCTCGTTCTAACTTTTTGGCTACTTCGAGCATTTTTTCTACTTCATTATTCTTGGAGTAGCGATAGATCAAGTCAATATAATTGGATTCCTCTTTTGGAAATTTTTCAATCTGTCCAATCAAATGCTCAATTTCAGTATTCTGATATTTCCCTTGCGATAAAATTCGTTCTTTATAGGCTTCTCGTTGATCTGTTTTTCCAACCGACTCATTCAATTGGTTGATTAATTCCAAAGCTTTGTCGTATTGGTTGGTAGCCATATACAAAGTCACCAAATCTTCTTTAAAATTTGGATCCAATGGAATTAACTTTTGAAGCACCAAAATTCCTTGAGTATACGATTTGGTGGCATACGTCACATCGTACATTCCAACCCAAAACCATTTATTTTTTGGGTCGATACTGGTTGCTTTTTCGAAAGAAGCATAAGCACTTTCATAATTTTTTAATGCTAAATAATTTTTGCCCAACTCATAATGTACCGCCGCATCATCGGGTTGAGATTTTAAGCATTTTTCAAGAGATACAATAGCTTTATCATAATTCTCAATTCCCTTTTGCTTTAATGCTTCATAAAAAGAATCTTGAAATTCGTTGGTAGCCATAGCAATCTCTTCTGGTTCAGCTTGTGCCTGAACGAAAGTTGGAATTCCAAAGAATCCCATAAACAAGAATGCTACAATGCTACGATTCATTTTACTTTATTTTTTATTCTAAAACCGAATAATCTCCAATACTTATGCTTGTAAAATTCCCATCATAGGTAACGTGATTTCCAATCATCGCATTATCTAAAGTTGCGTTTTTGATATGAGCGTGCGTTTGAATCAAACTGTTTTTGATGGTTGAATCAAAAACGTGACAAGCTTTTCCTAAAGAAACATTAGGCCCGATGGTTACGTTCGATAAAACAACATTCTCCCCTATAAAACAAGGAGGAATAATCGTAGCATTCTCTAATTTTGCTGAAGGATCAACTAAATTAACACCGTCTTGCTGCAAGAATCCAAGCATACGACCATTAGTCTCGACAGTTACGTTTTTGTTTCCGCAATCCATCCATTCGTCTACACTTCCGGTTTTGAAAACTTTACCATTGGCCATCATTCCTTTGATACCATCGTTGATTTGGTATTCACCTCCATTTTGGATGTTGTTGTCCAAAACGTTTTGCAATTGTTGTTTTAAAACTTCCACTTGTTTGAAATAGTAAATCCCGATAACGGCTAAGTCACTCACAAATTCTTTTGGTTTTTCTACCAACTCAACGATTTCATTTTGAGCATTTAGTTTTACTACACCATAGGCTTCTGGCTCGTCAACTTGTTTTACCCAAATTACAGCATCTGCTTCTGGATCTAACTCAAAATCGGCACGAATTAAGGTGTCCGCGTAAGCAATTACAGCTGGACCCGATAAGGATTCTTTGGCACACATAATAGCGTGACCAGTTCCCAACGGTAAATCCTGACGGTAGATAGAAGCTTTGGCACCTAATCCTTGAGCCAATTCTTGTAAACTCGAAACGACATCGTCTCCAAAAAAGGCTTCGTCTCCTAAAATAAAAGCAATCTCTTCTATCGGTTGCTTTAAAATTTTGGCAATATCTTCTACTAATCTATGTACGATGGGTTTACCTGCAACAGGAATTAATGGTTTTGGAACGGTTAAAGAATGTGGTCTTAAACGAGACCCACGTCCCGCCATTGGTACTATTATTTTCATTATATTTTGTATTAAGATTTTAGAATTAAGTATTAAGACAAAACAAAATACTATTCTGATTATTATTTACCAGCTCTTGTTCAAACACTTTCTTTGAAGACTCCGAACTGAACATTAAAAGCTGAACACTGTTTACTATTTTACTCCCGTGCTGCCAAAGCCTCCAGCGCCTCTAGATGTCTCAGATAATTCATTGACTGCAACCCACTCGGCACGTTCGTGTTTGGCGATTACTAATTGAGCGATGCGTTCTCCATTTTGGATTACGAAAGTCTCATTGGATAAATTTACTAAAATCACACCAATTTCCCCTCTATAATCCGCATCAATTGTTCCTGGCGCATTGAGAACGGTGATTCCGTTTTTGGCCGCCAAGCCACTACGAGGTCTTACTTGTGCTTCGTAACCTATGGGTAATTCAATAAACAAACCTGTTTTTACGATAGCTCTAGACAAAGGTGCTAAAGTAATTGGTTCGGTTATATTCGCACGCAAATCCATTCCTGCCGAAGCGATGGTTTCGTAATGAGGTAATTCGTGTGCGGATGTATTGATGATGTTGATAGTCATTTTTTTAAATCTAAAAGTCTTGATTACTACTTGGCCCTAGCCCTGATGGAAGCGGCATCCTGTGGTCCTGGGGTTCAGGACCACAGATATAGCGTACAGCAGGAAATAGCTCCTTCTTATTTTTTTCGTTTAATAATATTTAAAATTGTGGTTTTCTCATTGTGATAAATGAAATAAAGAAACGCTAGTAACAACGGGATTCCTACGAAATAATTCTCTCTAAATCCGTAAAAAGAAATCACCGAAAACAAAATTGAAATTCCTAAATATGACCCTATTTTTTCCATATCATAAGGAATAGGATAGTGCTTTTTGCCCAAAATATAGGAAATCAACATCATACTTCCATAAGCCGAAATCGTAGCAATGGCCGAGCCGTAATAGCTAAATGTTGGAATCAAAACATAATTTAAGAGCAAGGTCAAAAGTGCACCAACTATCGAAATATACGCTCCAATAATCGTTTTGTCCGTTAATTTATACCAAACCGAAAGATTGTTGTAAATACCTAAAAAGAAGTTGGCCAATATAATTAATGGAACCACTTTCATCGCTTCCCAGTACGATTCATTGTCTAGTAATAACAGTTTTAAAATATCAGCAAAAACAATGACACCCAAAAGAATCAAAGAACCAAAAATGACAAAATATTTGGTAATCATCGCATAGGTTTGAGGCGCATTTTCATTACTAGAATGACTGAAGAAAAACGGTTCAATACCCAATCGGAAGGCTGTGGCAAAAAGTACCATAAAAAGCCCTAATTTATAACAGGCCGAATAAGCCCCTACTTCGGATTTGGCAATGTTGTCTGGCAACCAATAGCCTAATAAAATTTTATCGAAATGTTCGTTTACCGCAAAAGCAATCCCTGCAATTAAGATTGGCAAACCGTAGCGCATCATTTTTTTCCAAAGTACCGCATCAAAATTACGTTTTAAGGAAACATAATTAGGTGAAAGTACTACAAAAGTGAGCAAACTCGCCAACAAATTGGAAACGAAAATGTAGCCAATTTCGAAATTATCGATATACATATTCCCCAAAAAAGAGTCGGGATTATCGGCATAAATTTTAGGTAAAACCAATAAGAAATAAAGGTTGAGTGCTAAGTTTACGACTACATTCCCTATTTTGATGATAGCATACATCATAGGGCGTTTGTTAGCTCTTAATTTTGAAAAAGGAATAATCACCAAGGCATCTAAAACCAAAATCCAAATAGTAAACGTAATGTACTGCACATCTACATGAGCCCATGAGGCTAAGGTGCTTCTAAAAATTAAGGCGCCAAACAAAAACAAAATGGAAGACCAAAAAATAGAAATGGTACTGGTGGCAATGACATTTTCTTTATCGGTTTCGGCACTGTAGAAACGGAAAAAGGCGGTTTCCATACCGTACGATAAAATTACGTTGAAAAAAACCATCCAAGAGAGAACGATAGAAACTTCGCCATACTCTGCTGTTGGTAAAATTCCGGTGTACAAGCGCACCAATAAAAAACTGAGCATACGAGGCAAAACGGTTGCTAGTCCGTATACCGCAGTTTGTTTGAATAGACTTTTATATAATCCCAAAGTAGTTTGGTTTTGATTTAACTTAAGAAAACAAAAATAGCGAATTCACGGTTGACTTAATAAAAAAATTTAACCATAAGGATTGTGGTTAAATTTAAACATTGAAGTCATTGAAGTCTTTTTTGAATAGCAACTGTTATTTGAACCATATAAGGGCATTTAAGAATAGTAGGCATTTGATTTGGTGTTAAATTTAAACACAAAGTTCACAAAGGGAATTCACTTTTATTAAAACCTCTCTTGGATGACATTATATGGTTTAAAGTTTTATGAAAGCCCGTCTTCGTTAATGATTTTCAGAAAATGAAAGCCTTTGGGTACATACCCTTGGTTGTAATAAAAACGATGAGCATTGAAGTTTCCTGTAAATGCATCTAAAACAATCATAGTGCAATTCGTAGCTTTGGCTTTAGCATCGATATAGTCCGTCATCATTTTTCCAATACCTTTGGCGCGATGATCAGGATGCACAACAAAATTATCGATTTCGATATACTTTCCAGACCATAATTTATACCCTTGCCAAAAACCAGTAATCCCCAAACAAACTTCGCCTTCAAAAACGGCAAGCTGTTTATAACCTGAGCTCGATTAATAAAAGACAGCTAATTGGTTAGATTTAATTGTTTCGTATTTTAAAGAAGGTTTTTTAGGTAAAAAATTATAAGCAATTATTCCAGCAATAAGATTTGTCAAAAAGTTAGTAAATGAACGATGTCTAGAATGTTCAACTTGGCAGATATTTTTAAGTTCATCGTTAACTGTTTCGATTATAGAGCGTTTACGAAGTAAAATTTTATCACTCATTTCCATCAAACTATTTTTCATATTATTACGAATGCTTGTAATTAACTGGATTCCATCAACAAATAATAATTGAGAAAGTTTTTCGCTTATATATCCTTTATCCCCAAATAACTTTCCAAAGACTGCATTCAAAAAACCTTCGTTTTTCAATGGTTCTCTATCATCAACATTAGCCTGGGTTACAGCAAAGCTTAATAATTCTCCTTTATCATTAATAATGATATGTAATTTAAACCCATGAAACCAGCCCATTGTAGATTTTCCTGTAGTGGCAGTGCCTTTGAAAACTTTGTTTCTGCTGATTCGTTTGTTTTTACAAATTCTTATTGGTGTTGAGTCAACAAATGAAATTCCTGTGCAATTTCCTAAACAACAAG
>OGVK01000096.1_pt1 | contig 12072 bp, 12 predicted proteins | sample 1575721 | NCBI WGS metagenome assembly OGVK01 (sample SAMN07581521, study PRJEB24739) | freshwater metagenome | place: Singapore | collected 2015-01 | reverse complement strand
AAATTAATTTCCCTGGTTTTTAGCTTCCCTTTTGGCTGAGTACTATACCAATTAATATTCATTTGTACCCCTGTATACCAACCATTACCCCAATTTTTATCGGCATAAAAAATAAAACGAGTGGGTAATTGCACCGTAAACTCATTAGGGGCTGCTTGAACATTATTAAAATAAACACGGGCACTATCTTGCATTTGCCTTAATGAAGAAACCGATTCTGTAACATCAAAAAAACGATTGGCGAATCTTTGTGTATTTACATCAGACGCCGTAAACCCCGAAACACTTGATACAAATTTGTTGGCACCAATATCCATTACCACTGCATCAACATCTGCTTTGATGGTTTTCATTTGTCTTGAAATGGTTTCCATCTGAGTCTGAACCTGCTTCTCAGTGAATCCAACAGTATCATCTTTATTAATTACTCCTAGCATGTGCATAAGTTCTTTGTAGTCCTTCAACATAGCACTTACCTTCGAGTACTGATAACGTCCACCGGACAGTGTCATTAACAACTGTGTTGAATCCTTATTTGTAGTGTTAATCGCTGTAGAAACATCAAGAATAACATCTTCCATTGAACGCATAGTTTGTTTGCCATCTCTGCCAATTTTAGTCAGTGAGATGCCCCACTCAGCAAGAGCTTTCTGCGCCTTATCTGTTTGCATGGAAACCATCATTGACTTAATTGCAGTACCGATTTCATTACCACTCTTTGCCGTGGCACGTACACCTGTTGCAACCAATGCATTAAAGAATTCAAATGATACTCCTGCTTGTTGTGCCGCAGTACCAGCCTGCTCAATTGCTGCACCTAGATCCTGAGCACTGGCGGCACCATTATGAGCCGTTTTTGTCCATACATCAAGTATACGGTTTGTGTTAATTAGTAACTGTTGGCTATTTTCAGTCTGTAGATTCCACTGAGCCATTGCAGACTCTAAGCCTTTTGTTGCTTCAACCATGCCAAAATTATCTGCAACACTCATCTTTGCGGCCTGAGATGTCATGATATTGGTGTTCTCTATTCCATTTTCACCTTTGCCGTACATTCTACCAATGGAGCGCGCAGCATCCATTACTTCTGTGGCGGCACTACCGTATTTTGCGGCAATAGTGATAAACGCCTGTGTCTCTTGGTTTGCCTTACTCTGTGCAACAGCCATTTCTTCAATAGATTTACCTGCTCCATCGATTTCCGGCATTACCTGCTTTACACCTGCCATTGCTTCATCAAGTTTAACAAGTGAATCTATTTCACTACCAACGGTTCCCATAACTGCACCGATCATTGCACCTGTTGCTATCCATGCCGCATGAGACTTCGCTCTGATAAGGAATTGGTCAATAATTCCTGATCTACTTATCGTAACGCCTAATTGACGATTAAATATATCTGCCTGATGATTCAACGCAGACAATGAAGATACTTTTTTATCAAACGCAATCCTATCATTTACATCACCAGTCTGTTTCCACACTCTGTATAACTTTTCAGCCTCGGTGTTCAACGTTCTCATTTGTTCTGCATAGGACGGCAACTTTGCAAATGCTGACAATTCTTCCGCAGAGTGACCAGGGGCAACAATACTATTCATTGCAGCACGTTCTGCAGTGTTTTCCGCGTTTTGCCTATTCCACTCTGTCCACTTTGCTTGACGTTGCTGCATCATTGCATCTTCTGCTGCAGAGCGTTCATTCATCCTTCTCAATGCAGATTGTAGTGCGGCTTCGTCTCCTTTTGCAGTAAGAGCGGCTTCCTGTGCCTGTTGCTTTGCAATGATTTGTGCACCTTTTTCCTGTCTTACTCTCTCTATATCAGCACGTCTTTGGTATCTGGCTGTATCTGCGGCAATTTCTTTGTCCCTTGCAACGTCCATTCTTCTCAATGCAGATTGTAACGCTTCTTCTTCACTCTGAGCACGTTTAGAGGTACTTTCAGCGGCCTTATCATTCCATTCTTTTCTGCTGCGGTACTTTTTAGCTTCTGCATCAGCAAGTTTTTGTGATTCCTTGTCCATTGACTGTAATGCTGATTGTAAACGCTTTTCCTCTGCGGCAGACGCTTTCTCATTTGCCTTTAATACGGCGTTTGCAGTACGTTGTTGATACTGTTCCTGTGCCTCGGCACCCTTGCCATAACTTGACTTCAACGCTTCAATTTGTGAAGTGAGTACGTTGGCCTGTTCAGTCATTGCAGCAGGAACCTCTTTACCCAACGCAACAGTTTTAGACATTGTATCAGTTAATTCACGTAACTGTGCCTGCAGTGTTTTAACGTTGTCAACGGCCTTTGATGTCTCAATGCCTATACTGTTTGTTATATTCTGACCATCTGCCATTTATATTGCCCCCTTCTGCAATGCAAAAATTGCATCCATATCACTCAATGTTCCACCGTTTTCACTGTCATCGTTGTTCTCTTCGAATCCCTTGTACAACTCTTCCAACTGTGGAACCGTTAATTCATCAATGTCCTTATACGTCATGGAAGTATTTTGTATCAGCCCTGCATAAACTGATTCCCAACTTCCCCCATCTTTATCTCCATCTCCATCTTTTTTTTTAACTGACTCATTGCACGAAACGCGTACAATACATTTCCAATCATTCCAATGTCCAACCACTGTTCAAACTGATCCTCATCTTCATGCAATGCCATTTTCAACAGTTCCATCATTGCAAGAAACGGTTCCTCGTTCATAACAACGTTACCATTTTCATCCTTGACAACGTTGCCTTCTTCGTCCTCCATTGCACGCGGCATGTTCAATACTGGAAACTCATCGTTCACCATTGTAAATAACTCTGTCACCCTTTTTCTATCCTTTAACTTCATTGGGAAGATAAAATGTCTCTTTCCCCAATCGTCAGTAATGTATTCCAAGTTGTCCTGTCTCTCTTTTTCTCTATTGTTCATATGTATCACTCTCCTCAATATTGGTAAAACAAAAAGAGGACATAGGATTTAATGCCCCTATGCCCTCAATGTTGTTAAATTTTACTCACGCCTCAGTGTACTCACTCATGCTGTAGGTGTAGTTACGGTTATCATCACGTCCACTGTCCATTACCTCATATTCCAGCTTCGGACTGAACGCTGCACCACGTTTTGCATCGTAGGTAAAGTTACCATTGCAACGTGCCTTGAATACGCGGATGGAGAACTGATAACGCTTGCCATTCGGCATCTCATCCGTTACGATACGATGACGCATTTCGCACGGCTGGGAAACACTGTCATTCATTACCGCAAGGTTCAGACCATCGGCATTAGTGTACACATAGTCAACCAACAGATTCCCTGTTACCGTTGCATCCACCGTAATCTTGCCATCAGTAGTTACAACGAACTGCGTTGCCGTAGGTGTACCAGTTGCAATTCTCGTCAACGGCATACCGTCTGCATTGTTTACAATGACACTATCAACAACAACGTTCTTATTGGAGAGTGTTGCAGTACCACTTGCCGCCGTTACTGTCTCCTGTGCGTTATGTTCTGCACCAGTAGTAATCTTACCACCTGCAGCAAAGTATGCCTGATTAAGAGAGAACTGTGCATCCGTCATCGTAATCTTGCCAGTCATGCCAGTGTTGAATTCAAGCAACGGATACAGTGCATCGCCGCCTTCCTGCTTTCCTGTGTTGCCAGTCGTTGCAAACTGGAAGTCCTGTGCCTTGTCAACGTTGAGAATACTACCGTCACCGTAGATCAGAGAAGTCTTACCAACGCCATGCAGAATAACCTTTTGTCCTTTATCCATTTGTACATCATCCTTTCATATTTAACTGTTTACCAATGGAATCATACGGAGCGTATATTGTGTTACTCCAACAATTCCACTGGCAACATAGCCTTCGTGATAAATATTCATATCCTCATATTCACTCTGTAGTAGTGCCTTTACTTGACGAACAATGGACTTTATTTCAACCCTTGTACCTGCGTACACATCAACAATAAACGAACCTTTGTTCATCAAGTAATTACCTGTTCTATGAGCATTATAAAAATACTCAACAATGTAGGGTAATCCATCGGCTGTGAGGAGGTCAGTCGGTTGAATTACCCTACGAATCTTGCTGTTTATTAAGTCATCGTCTGACTTGTTTGTAATGCCCATCAGTGTACAAAACGTGTCATCACTGAGAAGCAGATCAAACACTTCATCCTGCATTTTAAATGTATCCAATGATGCACCTCCTTACACCAATAAACTGTTTCGCATCTCTTTTACAACGTAATCATTGCAGCATTGTGTCACACACTCGTTGATATCCATTTCCATCAGTGGCATTGTTGCAGCAACCTCTTCTTTGATGATATGCATTGGAAGTGCGGCGGTATATGCAGGATATTTGCCAAAGCTGGCCTCTCTGCCCATATCGTGTTCCAATCTCATTCCCTCTGCGCGTCCGGAAGATGCATATGTACTCCCATCAATACGGTGAACAATGGCACCCTTTGCACGCCCAACGAATTCATTGCCGTCCATTTCTCTGTCCCCATTCCAATACTCACTACTTTTGTACTGTGCAAAGTATGGTGACGTAACATCAATTAAATGTCCACTGCCGTACTCTGCAATGAACGCCGCCATACCGCTTGCTATGATATCAATGGAAACAATGTTCCCCTTTGTTGCCAAGTTGTCATGATGAATTTCACGTTCTCCATCGTTCTCCGGTGAAATACGTGTATTCCATCGTTGATTAACCTGTTCACATATGACTCCTGCCCAATACTCTAATCGTCCTGCAACGACTAAGTTGACTTGCTCCTGAATGTCACTCATGAACTAGCCTTTCCATTGTCAGGAGAACACTGTAATGTATAGACTCCATCGTTTGTAGTACTGTCAATGAAGTCAATGGTTAAAATGTTTCCCTTTACTTTCACTCTGTCTTTGACTGCAATGGATACAATGGGAACAATGAGTTTCACTGTAGTCGTTGGTAACAGACCTGGATCATATAATTTCACTGCACCACTTACTTCACGGAAATTTGCAGGCACACTGGCAACTATTGTATCCTCGTATCCAACAAATTCATGGTCAACATATTTCTTGACCTTTTTCACCAAGTCAACCGTTGTATTACACTGAATCAGTTTCCCAATTTCACTGAACGCACCGTGTCTCCTTGCCACCATGTAATAAGTGTTTCCATTGTTTGTAATGGCATCACCGTTGACAAGTTTTGTGTTGTCCTGCAGGAGTCCACTGTAGACAAAGTTCTCCAAATAACTTCCATAGGACTTACTTGCACGTTTAAAGACAATTTTTTCACTGTCTTTTCCGGTTACAGTACAACTCACTGCACGATCACCAAAGAACTCTTGCATGGTTATACCCCCTTGTATCTCGCAATGATGACACGAATGTCAGAGGTAACAATACTGTCATTGACAAATGCTAGTTTTACATCGAAGTCAGTGAGAGACGTTAATCCACTGGTTCCACGTTTAGAAAGGTTCTGTGCAAGTGCCGCCGCTGCAAACTTTAAGTCATCCGGAACCGTTTCCCATCCCCATGTATAGTCAATGAGTAACTCTGACGGCGGTGTTCCAAATATCATCAATGCAAGTGACGAAGGCTGCAGGTAATCAACGTATCCCATTTCATCAACGTATACGTCACTTGTATCCACTGTTTCCTTTTCAATTCCAAATGGAGTCCGTGTCACTGTCTGCACCTTGTCAACACTAATCAACGGAATATGTGAACGTACATTCTTCAATTTTGGATGACGGTACTTTCCAAATTCCATCCTCTCATTCGTTGTTGACGTTTTTCCAATTTCTCCAACCAACGAAGTCAACATTGCATTGGACTGTGTGAGAATAACGTCATCAATGGGAGTAGTAGTATAGTTGACAATCTCATCTTTTGTAATGAAAATCATTTAATCACCAAGTCTCGTCTGAGTCGTTCAACAAACTCACTGGATACTGTTGCCACTCCGTCATTAAAGACGAATGTTCCATATGATGTATGGGCAACATGTTTTCCAACTAATTCATTTGGCATCGTTGCATCCAATTCAACTTCAACGTTAGACGGTGTGGACTTTGTTTCCACTTTGTCCTCTGTGTCCTCGACTTCCTTTTTCTTATATGGCATCCTCATCAACCTCCTCTGTCTCCTCTGTTCAAAAGAAAAAGTGGAGGACATTTCTGCCCTCCGTATTTCCAATGAGTCAAATGGTTATTTTTTCACGCCGTGAAGGTTGCACAACAATGGGCAATCCCACCATATTTCACTACAACATTGTCCGCCATGAAGATAACATAGTCATCCGCAAGGGATTCAGTGAGTCCAAGTTTGAACACAACCGGATCACCAAAGGACTGACCTTCAGACGTAAAGTAATGACGTACAATCTGATCTTCGTTGAGGATGAGGATTTTATGGTCATACTTCGTTGCATCCGTCTTATTTGCAGTCAGTGGAATCTCTGGGTCACGAATAATCGGCAGTACACCTGCGGCGGTCATGATACCAGTAACCATGATACCCGGCTTCAACTGTACCGGATAAAGTTTGAAATTGTTCTCCTTGTTATCAACTTCCGTGTCAATAATATCTGCCGTCATTGGATTCATGTAAATTGCAGTCGGGAGACTACGTGCTTCACCGAACTTCTTACTGGCCATCTTTGCAACCAGAGTTTTAATCTGCTGGTAAAGAGTTTTCGTAGTGTCCTTCAGTTCTGCCGTCTGAGTGATTGCAGTGAACAGACCCATGTACTGATTCGTTGTCGGAGTGCCGTAGGACGTATCAGTACCGTTGTAGATTGCGGTGTTACTTACTGCAAGGCAATCCTCAATAGCGTCACGCATATCCTTTTCAATGACATAACCAAAGCTGCCATTACGAGTAAGCTTCGTATCAAAGAAGGAATACTTAATACGAGACGTAATGCACTTCAACTTTGCAAGCTTTTCAACACGAGTTGGAGCGTCAGTTGCCGTAGGTGCAATGTTACGTGGGTCTGCAAATGCTGCGTTGCGTGCAATACCCGTCTGTTCTACCCAACGGAACGTCTCAAGCTCCTCTGGCTGGGACTTCATACGGTCTCTCAGCATGTGTTCACGAGAGAGAATATCCTTGATGATTGGGTCAACCTGTGGGAACACAAGGGAATGACCGTTGTTAATATCTGCAATGTTGTCTGCAAATGCTGCAGATACGATTCGACTATTTGCCATGTTTATCAACTTCCTTTATTGTTAAATTTTGGACATAATAAAAGAGCCACCGTATAAACAGTGACCCTCGTCATTCGTTGTTATGAAATTGTTTACTCTGCGGACTTCGTCATACTGTCAGCAAGCAATGCCTGAAACTTCTGAGACGGAGTAAGTGTTGCATCTGCATTAATCTTTGCAGCGTTGTCCTTATCTGCGAAGCGATTGATGATACCACCAAATGCACTGGACTTACGTTCCTTGGCAGCTTCCTCTTCCTTCTTTTTCTTCTCTGCAAGTTCAGCAGCAAGCTTCTCTTCCTCAGCCTTTTTCTCCTGTTCCAGCTTTGCCTTCTCTGCAAGTTCAGCGGCGGCTTTTTCATCCTGTGCCTTCTTTGCAGCAAATTCTGCCACAATGCCATTAACTTTTTCGTCCGTTGCACTGATCTGTGCGGAGAACTCTGCCTTCATGCCCTCAATGGCATCATTGTTCTGCTTGGTAATCGTTGCGGCAAATGCACTCAGCATTTCCTTAAATTCATCTTTATCCATCGTTACAATTCCCCCTTGTTTATCATCATTATCATTGTTATTACTTTTTGCCTTGGCTGCAATGTATGTCTTTTTGAACGCTGCCAAATCTGCAAACAGTATTGCAACGCCTGTAAATTCAATATCATGCGCGGTGTAGTATTCTCCACTGTCCTCCAATGAAAAATATACTTCAACACTGAAACCTAGACTCTTTTTTGCGTTGGTGTACATTTCACATACATCGTAAAAGTCCCAATCCCAGAGTCCACCTGCAATGACCATCTCATTACCAACTAATTCAACTTCTGTGACGGTTCCAATTTTGAAACGGTCATCATGATTAGTGAACGCACTGGATGCATCGTCACACCAACCGTCAGGCCATTTACAATCAACGCCCATATTCACCATTGTATCCATTCCCTTTTTTAGTTCATCATGAGGAAACAGTACAGGCTTGTCACCAACGCCACATGGAACACCATCAGATGGTGAATCAGCATACAGACATGTTCCTTTGAATGGCATCCAGTTCCTTTTACCATCACTGTCAACGGAGAAAGAAACCTTATCACCATGAAATTCATACTTCTGTCTTTCCACTGTTATTCACCACCCTCTGTTGTCTTATTGTTCTCTTCTTTTACTGCGTTTTGGTTTCCCATGACAACGTTGCTTGCATACTCAGCATTTAGTTTTGCCTTGTATTCACTGTACAAACTTGTTCCGTACTCTTCACTTGTCACCGGATATCCCATAAGTATACGCATCTCATTGTAGGTAATCATATCTCCCTGCCACTGTTGTTTAATCAGATCAAGGTTTGTTTTCCTCTGTGCATCTGTTTCTCCATATTCTATACTGGCGGTGATGAAACCCATGCCTACAATGTTCAACGTCTTATTCAACGCACTTATAACAACATTGGCGTAGGGCTTAATGCACTCACTAATCAGTGAATCGTCTATTTCTGTTACCTTTGAACGGTCATTTGACTTAGTGACACCAACTTTTTCAGGAGGAATATTAAACGCCATTGCCAACATTGAAATGACAAACTGCTGATACTCCTTAAATGTTGCCTCTTCACTCACTGGTGCAATCTGTACTGCGGAGACATCATCTGCGGAGACAATTGGAAGATTAGGAGTACCCATACACTCACGTTCAAAATAGACTCTATATGATGCAAGTCTGTCATTGTCCAGTCCTTTAATATTGGCGAGATACTTTGGAACCGCGTTACTTGCAACGTCTGCAGAGAAGTCAAATGTATCCATCAACGTTTGAATCTGCTTAAATGCAACTTCAATAGGGCTAAGTCCATACGGAGTATTGGTGACACAACGCTTCTTCAAGTACACCATTTCCGTAGGTTTGAAGAATACATAATTCTCTGGAGATGTATTTACATCGTCAACCACCTTTTGTGCGTAGGCATATGTGTCATCATTGAGAACAATGGACATGGTGAAACCGTCTGTTGGAAAGAGGAAAAACGGACGCGCCGGATTTGGTGATGTCCTAATCTCCCATGCACCACAATCGCCAACAACTAAATCCTCTGTCACCTGTGAACGAAAACTGAATTCATCATCATCATTGTTTGGATGGGAGAAACAGTATTTCACTGCATCAATTTCTTTAAGATGTGCCGCACCGTCATTACTGTCAAACCGAATTGGATACAGAGACAGACGGTCTTTAATGATGTCAATGCATCTACGCACCACTGGATTGTTACGACTCCACCGTCTAATCTTTTCTGCAGAGGGACGTATTGGAGTTACCTTTTTACCTGCAACGGATAGGAACGGAATAAACCCTCCATAACTACTCATTGTCTGTTCTTTTTGTGAAGTTTGCAGGGGAATATTAGGTTTTCTTCCTAGTTTTCCTCTGTTTTTTCTATGTTTTGTCAATGAAAACCACCACCTAATCTACTTAAACTAATTGTATTTTCACCGGATGAACTGAGAGACGTAAAGCAAAATGCGTTTGACGTTGAAGAACGAATGATGCTCATTGCCATTTGAAGTGCATCAACGGCATCGTCGTTGTCCTTTGGATAGTTACGTAACTGCTTCAACAGTTCTCGTTGTGACTCATGGAAACGTAAATAACCATGTTGGATTGGAGAAACCAGTGTTCCCTTGATACGTGCATCTTTACTTCCAGTGTGTGCCTGTTTTATCTCTATCCAGTTGACGTACAATCCTTTGTCTAATATTCTTTCCTTCATGTTATCCGACACAAATTCAAGAAATGCATCTGTCTCCACTGCAAAGCCTTTTAGCTTGTCATAGTATTTCATGATGTGCCAGACTAAATCATCAATAACCTCATTCGGTGGACGCTTACGTTTAACATCGGCTTCAAGGACATACATATAATTGTCAACGCCTTTACCGACTGCAATGATGGCAGACGTATCAGAACTCTTCTTTTTGCCCATTGAGAAGTCAACTGCATAGTACACCTCTTTTATCTCTGGAAGTGTCGTATACATATTGTTCTGCAACCATTCCACTTTGAAGGTTCGACTATCGTCAGTCAACGGATCATTCTGCAGCTCTGAATTAAACGCTTCTTCATCGGCAAAACGTTCAACCATCAGATTGTAATAGTAGTCCGGCTCCTTCTCAGGCCATAGACACTTTACACCTTTCAACATTGCAGCACGATGGGATTCATAAAATGCTCTGGCCTTAATGGATGCATCGTTTCCAAGACTCGCATCGGACATAATGTTCTCCCACCTGTCCCACAATGGAGACTTTGAAAACTCATAGACTGCACGATAGGAGGCTCTATTCCACATTGAAAACTTTGGTTCATTGAGAACCTTGTATAACAACGCATCATAGTTCAACACTGTTCCAATGTATACAAATATAGGAGTAGTGTTTCCACATTTTAACAGAACCTTCATGAACCAGTTATATAACTTGATTCTCTGTAACTCTGTTTCAACGTTCTCGTCATCCTCCAAATCGTCAATAATGATGAGGTCTGGACGCAGGGAATTATACTTGATACCACGTAAACTCTGTCCTGCTGATTTTCCTACAAGGTGAACTCCATTGTCAGTAACAATTTCTCTCTGTCTCCACATCTTCTGTTCCCTTGCCATTGTTCCAAAGTCACGAATTAGTTTTTCGTTGTCCTCCAGATTATTCTTTATATCCAATATGAACTGTTCTGCCTGTTCTCCAGTGTCACTGACGATGACAATGTTCATACGATAACGGTAACAGATGCACCACAACGGATAACCAAATGAAATGATCTGACTCTTACCATGACCACGTGGTGCGGCACGACAAATGAACTCCTTCTTATGACTATGAAGTGTTGCATCCTGTAGGACTCCAAATACATCCTTATGAAACGCACAGAAGTCTGACGTAAACACATCGGGGAAATATGTTTTACAAAACAGTTCCAAATCCTCTGCACATGCTGCGCGTAGACTCTCATCTGACTTGTTGCTGCCGTCCTCATTTTCGTCCATTATCAATTCCAATAAATGTGCCATGAATACTCCTCCTCTCTACTACAAATGTATATACAAATACATATAAATATTCAGAGGGAGTAATGTAAACAACGCATAAATTGAGAAGAATGGGAACGTTGATAATGACGTATATAATTGTGTTTCAACGTAGAAAAATAGAGGACAATAAACACAAATGTGTCACCATCCTCTTACAGTGTTATGTAAAATGTAAAATTTTGTAAATAACATATACGTCATGTAAGTTAGTTGTCATTGCAACTATTAAACTATTATGTGACTACAGTGTTATGTAAAATATGTTGACGAATAATTTTGACGAAAGACTATGTATAACATTGGAGTAAATTGAATTAACAGGTGGGATAATATGTAAAACATTGGAAACGTAGGAGAAATTGTATGACACGGTTTTGTATTGTAACACTATGAGGACAATGTAAACATGGTGATGTAACGAGAAACGTAAAATGACTGGAGGTAATGTAAAAGACACTGGAAACACTGTAGACTGTGAATTTTAGTGGAGGGAATATTGTACGACAATGAAGACGGTGAAAACAATGGAGACGTAGGAAACATGGGAAGTGTAGGAAACATAGGAAACATGGGAAACGTAGGAATACTATGTATACTATGGAGACTATGAGGGTGATGATGGAAACGATGGAGGGCAATGGAGACAATGGAGAACTATGGAGACAACGTGAAACTTTGGAGTAATTTGCTGCCGCTGAGTGTCACAATGCTAAACCGCGCCCAACGGCCTGCAAAGTACCTGCCTTGGAATAACGAAAAACGACGGCCTATCGTGACTGGGAAAC
>OGVK01000095.1_pt1 | contig 12158 bp, 11 predicted proteins | sample 1575721 | NCBI WGS metagenome assembly OGVK01 (sample SAMN07581521, study PRJEB24739) | freshwater metagenome | place: Singapore | collected 2015-01 | reverse complement strand
CCAAGAATCATAAAATTAGTGATTTATTTCGTCATCTTCAAGTTGGTCAAACTGAATGTCGTAAACGACGTATTTGGGTTGGTCGAGTGAAACTGTATATTAGTGCGCTACGATTAGAAGATGGAGAGCTTTTACTTGTTGTTTCTCCTATGTTTAATGCTTCTGCTATTCGTGATTATGCATTACGCTGGGAAATCGAAACGTTATTTAGTTGTCTCAAAGGACGTGGATTCAATCTTGAAAATACTCGTTTAACAGACCCTAGACGAGTCAAGAAATTGATAGCAGTGCTAGCTATCGGTTTCTGTTGGTGCTATTTAACAGGTGAATGGCAACATGATCGAAAAAAAGCGATAAAAATAAAGAAGCATGGACGACTTTCAGTAAGTTTATTTCGCTACGGTTTGGACTATGTTCAAATGGCTATTCTACGTTTGATTGGTTTTGGAAAAAAAGAAGAATTTAAGAAAGTGCTAGCAATTTTAAGAAAGAAAAAGCCTGATAGGACAAGGGTCCTATGAAATTTGTCGTGTACAGAGATTTTACTCATAAAAAAGGAGCATATTCTGCTCCTTTTTATTTAAGCCTGCGGCTTGTCTTCAGCTTGCTTGACGCGAATACCCGTGCCATGTAAACGCAAGGTATTGAGTGCTTTAATCGCTTTCACTGCTTCGCGACCATGTGGCATTTCCACAAAAGCAAAACCTTTGGATTTACCTGTTTCAGCATCCAATACCAACTGGCAAGTTTCTACCGTGCCGTATTGTTGAAACAGCTTCAGCAAATCATCTTCTGTGACAGTACGTTCTAAATTACGAACTAAAATTTTCATCTTTAAACCTTAAAATAGGCAAATACTCAAAAGCAGAATGAAATTGATTTTTGAGCTTCGCAATAGCGATAGTTTAATCGAGATTTATCCCAAAATCTAAATCAATTGACTGACGTTCAATTAAAGCACTTTTCACCGTCTGTTGACGGGTTTTATGATGCGTTTCCATGGTACACAATTGGTGCTGTAAATCATTTAGAAAATAACTTTCTACTTTACGCCCCTGCTCATCTACTTGATCACGTGCCCATAAACTTAAATTCTGCTTGGTCAGAATCAATTCATTTTTCGCCCGTGTCAGCGCCACATACAGTACACGGCGTTCTTCTTCCACCTCGTCAAAATCACCTTGTGCGCGTGCATGTGGATACTGTCCTGGCGTCACATTCGCCACATAGCAGACTTTCTGTTCTGTACCTTTGGCAGAGTGAATGGTAATTAGCGTGACCACATCGCTATCCGACTGGCGTTCAATTTCTGAAATGGAGACAGGGTCGAGCACGTATTCTTCAAGAAATTCGCTCAGTTGTGCATGTTTGGCTGCCAGTTGTTTCACCAAGTCAAAATCCCCTTGGCGGCGGTTCCAGTCTTTCTTGTAGTTTTCTGCCAATTGCGTTTCAAGCGCCTGAATCCCCAAACTGACGCAAGCGTGCACTTCCTGTTTCAGCACCGTCATCTGCTTCATGATCAGCAGAGTTTCATCGGGAATACGCCCAAACTGTTCTAACTTGGTAAAAATCGCCTCGAACTCAGGCTCAAGTAACAACTGTTGTGCTAAACGACTGGCACCCACATCGCCCACGCCATTCCACAAGGTCAGAAAGCGCATCCACGCAATATCATCCAGCGGATTGGCAATGACCCGTAACAGGCTGAGTAAATCTTTCACATGCGCAGTTTCCAGCAGTTTCATCCCGCCAATAAAACGATACGGTACATTGGCGGCAATACAGGCTGCCTCGATATGCCGTGCAGCAAAACTGGAGCGCACCAAGACCATATGATCCGACCATTGATGCCCTTGCAAGTAGTGACGCTCTTTAATATCAATCGCAATCCACTTGGCTTCATCAAACTCATTCGGGAAAATATGCATGCGCGGCTTAATGCCCTCACCACGATGCGCATCCAAACGCTTCTCATAACGAATTTCTGACTGGTCGAGCAACCAATTGGACAAGTCTAAAATTTCTTGGGTAGAGCGATAGTTCTTTTCCAGTTTATACACCACCGCATCTGGAACACGTTCCTTAAAATGGTGGATATTTTCAAAATCAGCACCGCGGAAACCATAAATCGACTGCGCATCATCTCCCACACAAAATAGGCTGACTTTATCTTTCAAAGGCTCAAGCAATGCCCATTGCAACGGATTGGTGTCCTGCATTTCATCGACCAGCATGTGCTTGCAGATGGAGGCAACATAATCGACCAATCCCTCTGACTGATCCAATGCTGAAGCCACAATCGCCAAAATATCATCATAATCCAGAAAACCACGTTCACGCTTGCGTGTCTCGTACTCTTGCATGATCTTGGCAATTTGATCTTTAAACACCAGATGTTCAGGATGCTGCTTTTCTAAAGCATCACTCAATTTCTGACGGGTATTGCGTGCAAAAGAATATAAATCACATAGCTCTTGTGGTTTAGGCAACTGATTGGGATTTTTTTTGTCGTCTTTGCCGCGAATCAGGCGGAACATCATCAACTGATCATCGCGATCAATAATCGAGAATTGCTCCAAACCAAATGCTTTCGGCACTCGACGTAGCAAGTACATACAAAAGGTATGAAAGGTCGATGCTCGTAGTCCTTTGGCTTGTTCACCCAAAGCCAATTCTACTCGCGCCACAATTTCACTGGCTGCACGTCGCGTAAAGGTCAAAATTTGAATTTGATTGGCAGGAATGCCTTGTTCAATCAGATAGGCAGCACGCGCCACAATGGTTTTGGTTTTGCCACAGCCAGCCCCTGCGAGCACCAGACTGTGTTGTGATGCAGTCGTGGCAGCTTGTTTTTGTTGCGGGTTTAATTCATCAATTAGGCTGGCTAAACTCATAATGTCTCATCGTGCTAGATAGAGGCATAGTTTAGCAAATCCCCGCCATAAAACCGAATCCAGTATGAGAATGACTATTTCAACTTCTCCATGTCAAGAGAATGAGTATCAACGCATCGCCAGCAAGCGCGCAATATTTTCACAGGTTCGCGCTAGGTTTTGCTCGCCATGGCTTAATGCAGTTTGCAAATCACAGGCCCCTTCTACGATACCAAAAATTGTCGTAAAGCCTTCTGTATATAGCTCCTCAATGCCTTTACCAATCGCGCCCGCACAGGCGATCACAGGCTTATTCAGTCTTTTTGCGACTTGCGCTACACCATAGGGGGTTTTGCCAAATTTGGTTTGAAAGTCGATTCCACCTTCCCCAGTCAGCACATAATCCGCCTGTTCAATTTTTTCAGCCAATCGTGTTTCTTCTATCACAATTTCTACCCCAGAGCGGATTTTTGCGCCTGCAAAAACCATTAGCCCAAATCCTAAGCCACCTGCCGCACCAGCCCCTGCAACATCGGCATAATCAAGTTGTAGTTGGAATTGAACTAAGTTCGCGAAATAAGCAAGGTTCTGATCCAATTGCTGCACCATTTCTGCACTTGCACCTTTCTGTGGCCCAAACACCTGTGATGCGCCATTTTCACCGCAAAGTGGATTATTCACATCACTGGCGATTACCAGTTCAACTTGCTGTAACCTCACATCCAAGCCAGATAAATCCATCTGAACAATGTGATGCAGTTGCCCGCCACCTTGAACAACAGGCTGACCCTGTGCATCTAAAAACTGAACGCCAAGGGCTTGTGCCATGCCCATGCCCGCATCATTGGTGACACTGCCACCTAAACCAATAATGATTTTAGATACACCTTGATCGAGTGCCAGTTTGATCATTTCTCCTGTTCCAAACGTGGTGGTGAATAATGGATTCCGCAATGAGGGTTCAAGTAAATGGATGCCATTGGCTTTCGCCATTTCAATCACCGCCGTTTTCCCGTGGTCAATCAAACCAAAATAAGTCTCTACTTTCTGCGCTAAAAGAGGTCCAGCCACCGTACAACTCAGCCTCTCACCCTGTGCGGCAGCAACCAAGGCATCTACCGTTCCTTCACCACCATCCGCCATAGGCACATGAATATATGCAGCCTCGGGGAAAACCCGCTGCAAGCCACGTTGCATCGCCTGACAAGCCTGTTGAGCTGTCATACTTTCTTTAAATGAATCAGGAGCAAGCACAAAAGTTTTAGTCATGGCAAAACTGTATTTCGCTAAAAATTCCACCCCATCATACGCAATAAAAAAGAGTGCATATAGCACTCTTCTCAAGCTGAATGAGTCATCACCTTAAACATCAGCCGAACTCTTTGGCACTTCATGCTTGATATATGATGCCAAAGTTAAGTAGTTAATGCCTTGGAACAGAATATCGACCGCAAGGAACATTCCCAGCACCCAAAACGGCGCTGTCGGTGACATCAAAATGATCACCCCAGTCACAAAGGTGAGGCTCCCTGAAAACAGCGTCCAGCCCCAACCTGCCAAAGGTTTGAGCATAAAGGCATTCACACTGCGTACGATACCCGCAATCACCAAGAAAATCGCCAAGAAACTGGTCAGTACAATCGCGGTTTTTACAGGTGTGGTAAAGGCATAATAACCTGCGATGAGATAGAAAATAGCAAATGCCGCCCACAGCCAGCGATAACCACCCTCAAAAATTTTAAATGCTGCAATTAAATGCAATACACCACCAATCATCATCAACATCCCAAACAAATACACTGCCGAGAGTGTTGCGAATGGTAAAGCAGCCAACAAAACAAAGCCAAAGACCGTCAGCAAAATGCCGAGTGCCAAATACCATTTTCGATTTTCATGTAATTGATGACGAACCAAATCATTTCCAACTGTTTTCATATTTTTTCTCAAGTCGTTACGATGGAATAAAATGATTGTTACCGTTTTTTCAATGAATGTCTGTTATCAAACTGCATCTTTTTTATCCACAGCAGACATCCATTCTGTGGATAAAATTGAAGTTATACACAACTCATTTAATCCAGCCGATTTCCAAGGCGGTAATTTGATTTAATACGGTATCGTCTAAACGATCAGGCATTTTGCTTTGTTGAGCAGAAATAGGTAGATGACCCGCCATCAACTCCGCTTTGGCTTGCGGGAATAAAGGTTGCTGATTGGGTGCTGCATAACCCTGCGGATACAAGGGTTGCCCTGTAGCGGCATCATATTTATCGCTTGCGCCAAAGGCATGTAACAGTTCATGCACCAGAACAATCTGATTTTGCTCATTTTGTTTTTTGCTGGCATACAGATTCACCGCCCCAATACGTCCCTTTTCCAAAGCGGTCGAGTGTTTTAACTGATTGGTTAACTGCGGATCATAATAATTCAAATACAGAGTCACAGCAGATGCCCCATCACTGCGCTGGTGCTGTTTCCAATCATAAAAGCGGAATTTCAGACTCCACCAGATGATATCCAGCAATTTCGCCTGCTCAGGTACTTTCTGTGGTTTTTCGGTTAATTCACGCCCCAGCTTTAAATAAAGCTGTATAGGTTGACCACGATAATGGGTCGACATTTGCTGCAAATACGGCTGCACAGCCCCCAAATCGCTCAAAGATAATTGCTGAATGTACTGTTGCGTAGTGGCTTGACCATCTGCATTAATTGGATGTAATAGCACAATGACAGGTTTATCCCAGTTCAGATTTTGGTCTCGCCAAGCATTGACTGCGACAATGAGTAAAATCAGCAATAAGCACAAGATTCTAATTTTTTCCACATTTCTTTTAAGCACTCTGCTTCTTCATTTTTCTTAAATACATTTGACTCATTTCTACTTTTGTTTCAAAAAGATTTAATGTCTTAATTAAGCCTGAGAGTTTTGCTCTACCATAATTGCGAGAATCAAAATCTGGTTTCACTGCACTAATATATAGTCCAACCATACCTAAATTTGCCCATCCATTCTCATCGGCATTGTCTTTTACTGCTTTATAAATCAGGTTCAAAGTGGCTCGATCCATAACATCTGTCACGATATTATCTTTCAATTGATTCGCAAGTTTTGAATCAGATATTTTATTAGACTCGAATATTTTTCTGACCTGAGCGCTCGTTACTTCTTCATCTTCTGAATTTTTAAGTTCATTTTCCGAAATCAAATTTTCAATAAAAATGAATTTATCACAAGCCTTTTTAAAGGCTTCTGGCGTAGATTTTTTGCCAAAGCCATAAACACTTAAACCATTTTCACGAATACGCGATGCTAAAGGTGTAAAGTCACTGTCACTAGATACAATGCAAAAACCATCTAATGCACCTGCATAGAGTAAATCCATTGCATCAATAATTAAAATCATATCCGTCGCATCTTTACCTTTTGTATAGGCAAATTGCTGAACGGGAGTAATTGCATGAGGTAATAAAACATCTCGCCATTTCTTCAGCGTTTCATTACTCCAATCCCCATAGACTCGCTTTACACTTGCAATCCCATATTTAGCGACTTCTTCCAAAACAGATGAAATGGCACCAATAGATGAATTATCTGCATCAATTAACACAGCAAACTTTTTCGTTTGAATGTCCACTATTCCCCCAAATATATTTTTAATTTCTTATATAAATCATTGTGACATAAAAAATGCCCACCGAAGTGAGCATTTCTATTCAATCATTGATGCGGTTAAGCTTCAACCCATTTCCCATCTTGGAAAACCAATGACCACTTGGTCTGTTTCCCTTCAGGGGTTTCTGAACCAATATATTGCGCTTGGTTTTTACGGCTGAATTTCACCAAGGTCGGGTTGCCTTCTGGGTCAACATCTGGCGCTTGCAAAATAAATTGATATTTTGGATCAAGCTGTTCAGCCACAGAACGTAACTCAGATACTTTTGGCGCACGCGTTTCACGAATTTTGGGGAACTTACTTGCTGCCAAGAACAGACCCGCAGCCCCATCACGCAGCACGAAGAAATCATCATGCTTGGTTGAGCGTAAGTGTTCCATTTTAATTGGGTCGACACGTGGAGGCGCTGGCTGACCACTCTTCAAGACCTTACGGGTATTGTCACAGCTCATGCACGCAAAGTATGGTCCAAAACGACCTGTCTTGAGTTGCATCTCACCATCACATTTGTCGCAAGGAATGGTCGGACCATCATAGCCCTTAATCTTGAATTCACCTTCTTCCAGCTCGAAGCCCGCACAATCAGGATTGTTGCCGCAGACATGCAATTTACGCCCACCATCAATGACATAACTGTCCATCGCAGTACCGCAAATCGGACAACGCTTTTTCGACATCAAGTCTGCGGTTTCGGCAGCATCATCATCAGAGAGTGCAGCCAGTGATTCCACAGGTGTTAAGTTTAAAGTACCTTTACAACGTTCTTTCGGTGGTAAGTTATAACCTGAACAACCCAAGAATACGCCAGTCGTTCCAGTACGAATCTGCATTGGACGGGAACATTCTGGACAATGTACAGTTTCGACTTCCACTGGCTGATTACGACGCATGCCGCTATCACCTTGCGCAGTGGTCAGACGCTTTTTAAAATCGCCATAGAAACTGTCGAGTAATTCTTTCCAGTTACGCTCACCTTCTGCAACTTTATCTAGCTGACCTTCAAGATCCGCAGTAAAGTCATAGTTCATCAAGTTATTGAAACTTTCATCCAAACGATCCGTGACAATCTCACCCATTTTTTCAGCAAATAGGCGGCGATTTTCCAGTTTCACATAACCACGGTCTTGAATGGTCGAAATAATCGCAGCATAGGTCGATGGGCGACCAATTCCCCGTTTTTCCAACTCTTTTACCAAAGAAGCTTCAGTAAAACGCGCAGGTGGTTTGGTAAAGTGTTGTGATGGATCAAGTTTTTCCAGATTCAGCACTTCACCCACTTTCACGGCAGGTAACAGCACATCATCATCAGACTTGTTTTGACCACGAACTTTGGTAAAGCCATCAAATACCAATGTACGACCTTTGGCTTTTAGTTCAACACCGTTGGCATCGACCAAAATTGTAGACGATAGATATTCTGCTGGTGTCATCTGACACGCCACGAATTGACGCCAGATTAAATCATATAAACGCTGCGCATCACGTTCTACACCCACCAAGCTATCGCCTTTTAAGCCAACATTGGATGGACGAATCGCTTCATGCGCTTCTTGTGCACCCGCTTTGTTGCCGTAACGATTTGGTTTTGCTGGCAGGTATTTCGCACCAAATTCCATTTCAATATGGTGACGCACCATATTCACCGCATCATCACTCAAGAACGTTGAGTCGGTACGCATATAGGTAATAAAACCTGCTTCGTACAAACGCTGCGCCAACATCATGGTTTTCTTGACTGAGAAACCTAAACGCGTGCTGGCTGCTTGCTGTAACGTCGAGGTGATATACGGCGCACTTGGATTGACCTTGGTCGGTTTATCCTCACGTGCTGAAACTTTATAATCCGCATCTTTCAAAATTTTCAATAAAGCATCGGTTTCAGCTTTATTGCGTAATTTTAGGGTCTTGCCTGCTTGCTTAACCGCTTCTAGACGAATCTCATCGCTTGAAGATTTGGTGTCTGCAAACACTTGCCAATATTCTTCAGGAATAAAGGCACGAATTTCACGTTCACGCTCAACCACCAGTTTCACTGCAACTGACTGTACGCGTCCTGCAGATAGACCTCGTGCAATTTTCTCCCACAATAAAGGAGAGATCATAAAGCCCACCACGCGATCGAGGAAACGACGCGCCTGTTGTGCATTGACTTTATTGGTGTCTAAACGTGCTGGATGCTTAAAGGCTTCTTGAATGGCATTTTTGGTAATTTCGTTAAACACCACGCGTTGGTAACGTGAATCATCACCGCCAATCACTTCTTTTAAATGCCAAGCAATGGCTTCCCCTTCACGGTCCAAGTCCGTTGCGAGGTAGACTTCATCGACTTGCGATGCCAGTTTCTTTAATTCAGCAACCACATTTTCTTTGCCTGGCAGCACTTCATAATGTGCCTTCCAGTCATGTTCAGGGTCTACCCCCATACGGTTGACCAAAGCTTGTTGTGCTTTTTCAGCTTTTTGTGCATCGGTCAGTTTGGCTCTGGAGGTTGCAGTTTTCTTGTCTGCGGTTTTACCTGAACCACCCGTAGGTAAGTCACGTACATGACCAACTGAGGATTTTACAATGTAGTTTGAACCCAAGTATTTGTTGATTGTTTTCGCTTTTGCAGGCGACTCCACAATCACTAAGGCACGCTTATTCCCAGCATCGGAAGATTTTGCTGTGGTGCTTTTGGATGTGGATCGAGGAGCATTCGCCATAGTTAACCGTTTTTCCTATTTCAGTGAATCTAAAAATTAAAGCTCAGCCAAAGAATGTAAATATGCTTTGATGTCTTCTAATTGGGTTGCTCTTAAATCAGCTTCTTCGTCCCAATAGGTTCCTACACAGTTTGCCTGCATATCAATAGCATAAATGCCCTTTAATGCAATGGGAAAATTATTAAATTTTTCATCACCATGCACCAGCTTAAGCTGCTGTTCTTCAACACGGGCGCGCATTAGCGGCAAACGTGCATCGGGAATCAGGACACTGTAATACGCCACCATACTGGCACGATCTGAAGATGCTTTGGGAATTTTGGTCCAGTCAGGCGCAGCCACCAAGCGTGGGTGTAAACCCATTTTGCGTGCTTTCTCGCGCATTAAGCCCAAAGCCTTTTCACGCGGACTGACGCGGAGACCAAAAATTGATCCCAGCACAAAAACCACAATGATAACGGCAACCCAAATTCCAGTATGTTCCATAAAAAAACCTTTTTTATCTTTTATTAGAGTTGCATAAGCACAATATAAAAGGCAAGTTACAACGACGAAATTAATTCAAGAACATTTCATGACTATATAGAACTTCATGCCCATTCCAGTAAATATATCCCTTTTCGATCAATTCTTTGAGCAGCAAACGGATATCTGCTTTGGGAAACATTTGTTCTAACAAATCACGCAAGGCATAAATGTCTTTCGGCTTATCATTTTTCAATTCGCGCAGTTTTTTCGCCACTTCCAGCTGTACAGGGTCTATTTTCCCGAAATCCTTAAACAAAGGATCTTGTACTGGTTCTGCCTCTGAAGTCGGAGCTTCTTGTTCTGCGGAAGCCTGTAATTGTTGCACCGCTTGATCTAAATTGGTCGACGTTACTAATTCAGCCTGATCTTGTTCCTGATGCAATTGTGCCCACTGTTTTAATACTTTCTTACGAAAATTAATCTGCTCATCATAACGTTTGACAATTTTCAGATTAATCAGCATGCTTACCAAGTGCTGTGCTTTTTCTGGCACCACTTGCAGAATATTCATCACCGAGTTTTTTAAGGAATCTACCGTATTCGGTTTACCCGACATTTTCGCCAAAGCTTCGCAGTATTGTTTCACTTGCTGCAAATAGGGTTTACTTTGAATCACAGCTAGACTGGGGATTTTGTATTTTGGTTTGCTGGCGTCGCTCGCATCTTGAATTTGAATCAAGCTGCAACTCAAAGCAGAGCCGCGCATTAAATCAATTAACAGTGAACTGCTTTTTGTCGCCGAAATCACTTCAACATGCGTTTCAGGTTCGAGCAAGGCCATTAACTGCCCCACCAATACCGCATATTCAAATTCTTTTTCTTTGGCTTCGACGGTTTCTAAAATCACCACCTGTCTACTGCTAACCCACGTTGCAAATTCAGTGAGATCTTCCAGCGTATAGGCAAACTGACCTGTGCAGTTAAACAAATATAAAGTGGGATAATGCTGCACGAGATCGCGTAACATCTTTGCCGTTGGCATATTATTTTCTAGATCGAACAAAACCGCTTTAACAGACATAAATACACAGTCATGAGAGATGAGCAAAGAGGGTGCATTAGAACGGGAAGCAGACAAAAGGTCAAGCCTTGCCCCGCACTCCCAGATTTGAAATGAAGCGAATTCGAGCACTTCATTTCAGCATACAAATTAGATTAATAATGGGGGGGTATATTGGTTAAAGGATCAAAAACTTCGATACCTTCCGATAAATCAGCCGATTCCACACGTTGATACAGCAACTGCATTTGTTTTTTTAAATCAGCAATTTCGACATTTTGGCGTGCCACCTGATCATTCAACTGATCAACTAAATCATCCAAAAATGCAATTCGGACTTGCAAATCTTCAATGGGTGCGGAAAATGACGCCTGATTATCAAGATTTTGTTGTTTAGTCATTTAAAGTCCTCATTTGAGATTTCAGGAAACATTATGGCCTATATTACTTTAAGGGATGTCCAACTTGCATTTGGTGGACCTGCCCTGCTCGACGGCGCGAATTTTAACCTAGAACGTGGCGAACGAGTGTGTTTGATTGGCCGTAATGGTGAAGGTAAGTCGACACTACTTAAACTGATTGAAGGTAGCTTACTCCCAGACTCGGGTGAAGTGTCCATTCAAAATGGCTTAACCGTATCTATGCTGGCGCAAGACGTGCCTATGGATTCAGGCAAAGTTGCCGACATCGTTGCCGATGGTGCAGGCGAAGCTGCGACTGTACTGAAAGCATATCACGAAGCGAGCGATGCCTGCACCCTAGGTGACATGGAAGCCTGCGACCGCATGGGCAACTTACAACACAAATTAGATCTGCTCGATGGCTGGGCTTTGGAAAATAAAGTCAATGCCATTTTAAGTAAGATGGGACTGGATCCGAATGCCGATTTAGCCGATTTATCTGGTGGTCGTAAACGTCGCGTACTGTTGGCACGTGCCTTACTAACCCAACCTGATGTGTTGCTACTGGATGAGCCCACCAACCATTTAGATGTGGAAAGCATTGAATGGTTAGAGAAATTCTTACTCGATCAAAACAATCTGACCCTACTGTTTATTTCGCATGACCGTTCGTTCGTAGACAGCATTGCAACACGTATTGTTGAGCTAGATCGTGGCGTTTTACGCAGCTATGAAGGCAACTATTCACGCTATCTCGATTTAAAAGCGCAGCAAATGGAAGCTGAAGAAAAACAAAATGCCTTGTTTGATAAAAAATTAGCGGAAGAAGAAGCTTGGATTCGCCAAGGTATTAAAGCGCGTCGTACCCGTAACGAAGGTCGTGTTCGTGCGCTCAAAGCTTTGCGTGAAGAATCCAAAGCACGTCGCTTCCAGCAAGGTAAAGTCAGCATGGCGACCCAAGATGCCAATCGTTCTGGCAA
>OGVK01000094.1_pt1 | contig 12162 bp, 14 predicted proteins | sample 1575721 | NCBI WGS metagenome assembly OGVK01 (sample SAMN07581521, study PRJEB24739) | freshwater metagenome | place: Singapore | collected 2015-01 | reverse complement strand
CTCTTCCGATCTGGAAAATAAAGTATGTTTCCCAGTCACGATAATTTGACAACGTACGTATTTCCATATCAGTGAACGATAACTCCCCGCTAGCCGCCGCTAGACCGACCAAATTAAACCCAACGTCAGAGTTCGCTTTAAAGAACGCATCCCCTTCTGCCTCAGGAATCCCGGTAACAAAGTGCTCTTGGTTTTCCTTGATGATCTTGAATTTCATTTTCTTAATGTCAGTAAACATACTTTATTTTCCTATTATTTAGGGATAAATTCCGTAAGATTCCCACTCTACCGAAACCCACGGGCGTCAATAAACCCCGTCCGATTTCCTGCTCCCGATCTTTCTGTTTATCCTCGTCAGAAAAATCGTCAATGCGCATTAACTTATTTGATGTCAAAAAGTGATTCCCTTTATTCCCGCGCACGCTTTCGTAGTGGATAACTTTAGGAGAGATCGTACGTACCCCTTCGTCAGTGTTAAAACTTAATATAGCTGTAGTACTGAGCTCCCCCTCCAACAGCCATACCGTTTCCATTAAGTTCCCTGTCGCGCAAACTTTCTGATCGTGGTTTATAAAGAAAGTACGGACTTTTTCGTTTTTAGGTATTAATTCCACAACCCTGACTACTTTCCCGACATTATCAAGATGATCGGGGTCAGCGATCACGAGCGCTAAACAACCCGCTTCGATTGGTTTCATGCGCGTTTCTCCTGTGCAAGGAAGTACTCACGTATTCCCTCAGCTAACGGACCAAAATCGGATACCAACTGTAACAGAGCCAGTTGGTCATCGGTCTGTCGTAGTCGCTCTAACCCGATATGTGGTGGCGTTAGCCCTACCTCAGTCAGTTCCAATTTACCGAGATAGATTTTCGTCTGTCCACGATCGAGAAACGCGTGAAAGGACAATTCCGGTCCTGTAGCAAGAATTAACCCGTCAAAAGGACTTTTCCCTGTGTAAACACTTTCTCTTTGGAAGTGAAATGCCGCCGCGACCTTTTCCCCTTCCCCTAACGCCTTCTGGCAATGTTTGAGCCACCGTGTAGTCAATTCCGCTTCTTTAAATTTGAATTCCATTTGGTTCTCCTGTTAAAACAAAATAAAAAATATAGGGGCGTAATGCCCCTATACTCTACCGATTAATAATAACGCGACAGCGTGTAGGTAACAACCGCGCCGTCTTCCATGTACGCAACCAGCGTAAACCGACCGCAAGCCTGCTGTAAGTCAACGGTGTTATTCCCTACCACCGCCAGTCCCGCTGCGCCAGTTCTACCTTCAACGTCATCGAGTTTGTGCGTAGAAGAATATTCTTCTACGACGCGACGAATATCGCGCAGCTCGTGACGGAGCGTTTCGGCGAACAACGCTACCGATTGGTTACCGCGGTCTTTCAGTCCGTTGATCAATAACGTTACCCCTTCCACCGGGATATCGTATTTCATCAAAACGTTGTCCCGGATATTCGGGTTCACCGTGATACCGGCAACAACAAACTCTTGGGAAACTGATTCTTCCGTCCACTGACCCAGTCGGGAACCGGTATTGTAAACGTAAGTAGAAACGGTATTACGTTTCTCTTCGTTATCCCAACGCAGAATCGGTTTGGATTCCGGGTCAGTCGCCGCAACGTACTGGGTTAAGTTTAACGGAGCAAAGTTCGCGTTAGGGAAGCGAATACCCAGGCGCTTGACTTTAGGTAATACCTCGTTAGCAAACGCCATAAAGGTGATTGCGCCGCCGTCAATTACCGTTTTAGTTTCCGCTTTCTGCGTCGTTCCTTCTTGGGTTTTCATCCCGTCGAAGATTGACGTTTTTTCTGCGGCTGCTTCAACAGCATCCGGTGCTTTCCAGAACCAGTACTGGATGTCATCCAGCGTAGCGAAACGGCGTTGGAATGCGGATTCAATACCCATCTCCACCACGAGTTTCTTCGCGGCTTCCAGCTGCTGCTCGTTTGGTTTTTCGGTAGCGCGTTGATAATTCACGCCTTCCGTCTGGGTACGGAACGTTTTGATCGCGTAGGCTTCGGAAGAAACCGTCAGGTTATCCAGCAGGCCGCCTACTACGGTATTACCGAAGTGCACCAGGTCCATGTTGTTAAAGTCAACCGCTTCCCAGATCAGGTTGTTTTTGATGTTGTTGTTTTTCGTGGCGTTCCACGCTTTATTCAGGCGATGCCATTGTTCGAACGAGCGCTTGAACTTGGTGTGGTGTTTCAGTTCACCGTGCTCAAAGAGCGCAGCAGCTTTATTTACCGCAGACTCGCCCCAGCGGTTGATATACGCTTTCACGATACGAACGTTCTCACGCGCCTGCGCTTCTTTCCCCATTCGTTGCTCATCGTCGTAGGTGAAGATCAGGGACGCGTTGTCGCACTGGATTTCACCCTCGAAGTGATTGAACTTACCTGAGTGTTTCAGCGCGTAGTTCTTTTCGTTATCGACGACCACGCCCGCGATCGGACATTTACCGATCACTTTATTGAGCGCCTGCACGAACGCGTAGGCGTTAGAGTGCGGTTCGCCCTCAGCAGGGATATCGATATCAAACGCCATCGATTTCACGACGCCGTCATCCACGGTGACGTACTGGCCGTATTTGTTCAGCCAGCGTTCGCAGGTTTTGCAGCGGTACTGCTGGCGAATGTCTTCCGGGAATAAGCCCAGGTAATGGTCGAACAGGGATTTACCGGTGGCGGCTTCAACGTCGACAAAATAGATTTTGTCCTGAATATCGAAAAGAGACAGGTTGTGTTTCACCACGTCCAATAACGATTGATACAGCTGATCGTCAGCAGAAGTTTCGAGAGGTTGACCGGAAACAAGGGTAATTTCTGACATATAACGTTCCTTAATAAAAGAGAGTGAGTATAGCTGTCTTCAGATAAAGTCGACAGCGTTTACTTTTTGAAAAAGCGTTTTACGCGTTCGAAGAAAGAATACGAAGGTGCCGGGGTAGCTGGTACGGGTTGCTGGCGATTCAGCTCGCGAAGAAAATCTCTGCGATAACGCACCCGATTGCGAATATAATCTTCCAGCGACAGTTTTGCGTTGTCGGCTGCTTGCTGACTGTGATACGAGAGAGAGATGTTACTGACAAATGCGTTCGTGACCTTCTGCACTTTCACGACCCAGCGATCGCCGTATTGTTTAACTTCTTCGAAAACCAGATTGATAGAATCCCATTCTACTACGATAGTTCCGTCAGCGAACAAAATTTCAATCCCGTTGCCATCGTGACAGAATATCCACGTTTGGTTCGTTATTTTTCTAACCAACTGCTCGACAGCAGGGTCAGTACGTAATGTATTAGGAACATCACTTTTGATCTCATCTTGCATGAGGAAGCTCCGGTGTTAGATCGCCAGCTTTAAGAACGGTGACCGCACGATCTTTTTTATCGTACGGGATAAAGGCTATACAGAAGTAGCGTTCTTCTTGCATCAACTGAACGATTTTCCCAGTCACGATAATAACCATGAAACCCGATAGGCCCTAGAGACTGAATCGGAAACTGAAACAAAGGCACAGCATACGGAAGAGGCTTAGGCAAACGCAAACGTAGACAAATACAACGAAACCAAAGGTTCATGAGAAAATTAGCTTTAGTGGCAGAAGCCAAATACGCCAACATTGAAAGAGCATTCGTTAATGTAGCTGTCGGAACATCGTGTACTATAAGACCTTTAGATTGGTCAGAATTTACCTTCGCAAGAGGAACTTCAGGTACAGAAAGAATCGGTGACACAATATATCTGAAACATCTGGTAGCTTCATTTGTACTAGCGCCTGATGGCACAGACAACAACGTAGTAAGAATACATTGAAGTCTTATCAGAGCAACAAGAGACTTTACCGATTTGACATTTACAGATACAGCATCAATCCTTAAAGGACAAGGATTCAAGACAAACATTCAAGAAAATTGGAATTATAAGTTATTAGCATGTAAATATATCATCGTCGCAACAGGTTCCAACGAAGTAAGAGGCACAGGATTTACAGGAACAGATTTATACTTGTACAACAGCAATGTAGCTAATGTACAACTATAGTTCAGTATACCAGTAAACAGAACTGTAAAGATAGACGCATCTACCGACAAGATAGTAGACATACCAAGAGACAAGAACTTCGCTTTGTACTTTTGGTTGGAGTACGGAATCTCGGGACAAATAGGACCTTAGGCAGGAGACTAAATAAAAATGTCCAAACATTTATTATTAACATACAGGGACGTATGACATGGAAGAACCGGAAGAAGACAAAACAGATTAAAATTTACTTATACGGTTCATTATCTTCAACAGGAATTGGTCATGCTACAGACAAAGCAACTTTACTGGGGCTAATGGGTAATGATCCTGAAACAATCAATATTCTAGAAAGTCACTTAACTATTGAACACGATTTAAACTCTAAAATTTTAAAAATTGCAGGAACTCACTCCATTCCATTTGATGCGAATCAAGATATCCTCTTTATAGATGAAGCTTTGCCTTATCACCCGAATGCAATGAAAATTATTGCATTTGATCAGCAAAACAATGAAGTCTATGCCAATACTTATTATTCGATAGGGGGCGGATTTATCTTAGATGAGAGTCATATAGACCAAGGAAGTTTTATTGAAGATAAAACTCGGATTCCTTATCCATTTCAAAGCGCAAAGGAACTTTTAGCACTTTGCAAAAAGTATCAGTGCAGCATTAGTTATTTGATGCTAGAAAATGAAAAAAGCTGGCGAACTGAAACTGAGATACGTGAAAAAATCATGGCAATTTGGCATGTGATGCAATCTTGTATTCAAAGTGGTTTACAGCATGATGGCATTTTGGCAGGTGGATTAAATGTAAAACGTCGCGCGAAAAGTATTCACCAACGTTTATTAAGAAAAGAACATAGCAATCTGATCGCGACCACTTTTAATGCAATGGAATGGGTGAATTTATTTGCACTTGCAGTAAATGAGGAAAATGCAGCAGGTGGTCGAGTCGTGACTGCACCGACCAATGGTGCGGCTGGAATTATCCCCGCAGTTTTGTCCTATTACGTGAATTTTTCCGAAGATGAATCTGAGGATACGATTGTAAAATTCTTTTTAAGTGCCGCAGCCGTTGGGATTTTATGTAAATTGAATGCTTCTATTTCTGGTGCTGAGGTTGGCTGTCAGGGTGAGGTCGGTTCAGCATGTGCAATGGCCTCTGCGGGTTTAGCTGAAATTCTAAATGGAACACCTGAACAAGTTGAACATGCTGCCGAAATTGGATTGGAACATAATCTAGGACTGACTTGTGATCCTGTGGGTGGCTTAGTACAAATTCCATGTATTGAGCGTAATGCTATTGCTGCAGTAAAAGCCATTAATGCAGCACAGATGGCGCTCAATGGTGATGGTGAGCATTATGTTTCTTTGGATAAAGTCATTCAAACCATGAAAGAGACAGGCAAAGACATGTCCGATAAATATAAAGAAACCTCGAAAGGAGGTTTAGCTGTAAATTCGATAGAGTGTTAAGCATCATTTAAATGATTGAAAAACAGAAATTGGAAATCTCATAGAAAGGATGTTTATAGCATCCTTTTTTATTTGACAATTAATATTGTCATAAATAGTATGTGATTAATTTTAAAACAAGATGGATCATAACATGGAAATAAAAACAATCACATTACCCACACGTGACATAGCAGCAGAAGTTTATGCACCCGCTGAAAAATCAGAAAAAGTACCTGCTATTTTATTGCTACATGAGTTGTTTGGCGTACTTGATGTCTATCGTGAAGATGCTCAAGATTTAGCAGACCGCGGCTATTTGGTTTATGTACCCAATTTATTTAGTGGAGGTGCAGTTAAATACTGTATTCGTGCAATGGTCAGTAAGGCTGGCGGATCAATGCCGCTGATAGTGATGTTAATCAAGAGATTCATGTATTACTTGATGCATTAAAGGCTGACCCACGCTCAAATGGTCGACTTGGTATGCTTGGTCAATGCTTAACAGGTGGTTACGTTATCCAAATGGCAAAACGTGAGGATATGCTTGCACCTGTGGTTTATCATCATTCTTTGGGCATTCAGGGTGCAGGTGTACCGAAAAAAGAATCCTTAGATGATATCCGAATTCTACAAGGTCATTGGTCAACTGTAGACCCATTTTGCCCAGCAACGAAACGTAACAAACTCATTAATCAGTTAGGTGATCGTGTAGAAGCTTATACTTATAATATGCCGCATGGTTTCCGCAGTGTGAGTCGAGGTTTACCCGAGGCGAAAGTCGTTTGGCAGCGAACCTTAGATTTCTTTGAAAGAGAACTAAAACAAAATTCAATATAAATAAAATTAAGAGAAGTTTATTATTCTTCAATGTTTATGAATATTTACAAAGAAAAAGGAGAGGGGTAAATGTCTTATAAATACGAATATGCTGGTTTTTGGATTCGTTTAGTTGCTTCCATTATCGACTCAATCATTGTCGTTGTTGCGTTGCTACCAATTACGTGAACCGTACCGGGTTTGTCGGAGAGTCAATATTCTGAGAGACTATCCCGATGACAAAATTAAAATATACCCCTGAAATCAGAGAAAGAGCGGTTCAATTATTGATTGAATCTGAAAAAGATTATCCTTCTACTTGGGCTGCAATCACAGCAATTGCGCCTAAGATTGGTTGTACTCCTGAAACACTTCGTGCCTGGCATCAAAAGCATTTAGATCAGCAAAATCCTATTAAAGTACAACAGATATCTGATCAAGAAAAAATGAAGCAAATGGAACGTGAAATTAAAGAATTAAAGCGTGCCAATGAAATTCTACGTAAAGCAGCCGCTTTTTTCGCCCAGGCGGAGCTCGACCGCCCACACAAATAATGGTGGATTTCATCCATAACAATAAAGATCGATATGGTGTTGATGCGATTTGTAGGATTTTACCGATCGCAGCTTCAACCTATTACCGAACTTTAGATCTCGCTGACAATCCAGAACATCGAGCGAAACGAGATCTACATGATGAGCATCATGCTGAACAAATTAAACGAATTTGGAAAGAAAGTTCAGGTCGATATGGTGTGCGTAAGGTCTGGCAACAATTGAAACGTGAAGGTTATGTTATCGCACGTTGTACAGTTGCTCGATTGATGCAGAAGCTAGGTATACAAGGTGTTTGGCGTGGTAAGAATAAACAAACCACCCGTAGCCGAGATGATCAAAAACGAGCAGATGACTTAGTAAAACGCAATTTTAATGCAGATCATCCTGACCAGCTGTGGGTCGCTGACTTCACGTATATTCAAACTCATTCAGGCTGGGTCTACACCGCATTTATTATTGATGTGTTCTCGCGAACAATTGTTGGATGGAAAGTATCAACACGGATGAATACAGATATGGTACTTGATGCACTGGAGCAAGCATTGCATGATCGAGGCATGCCAAAGAATGTGATTCATCATTCCGACAGAGGTGTGCAATATCTTTCCATTCGCTATACCAATCGTTTAGAAGCAGCAAATTTACGAGCATCAGTCGGTACAACGGGTGATTCATACGATAATGCTCTGGCTGAAACGGTGAATGGCTTATACAAAACAGAGGTGATTGAATATTTAAAAGCAGATTGGCAAGGTTTAGCGGATGTACAACTTGCGACATTAAATTGGGTAGATTGGTTCAATAAAAAGCGTGTACACAGTGCACTGGGTTATGTATCGCCTTTTGAGTTTGAAGCAATGTACTATGATAAGATTAACCCGTTAGGTCAGGAGGCCTAACTTAAATAAAATAGTCTCCGACAAACCCGGTACGGTTCAGTTCAAAACCTATTTAGGGCATACCATTGTGAAAAAACATACCCAGATTGATAACTGTCACTATATTGATGTCGGTTCCTCTTATACCCAGAAGCTGTGTATAGTCAAAATTAAATAAGGATAAAGACGGTGATATAAAAGATCTCCTTACGAAGAAATGAAAAGCCATCAATATGATGGCTTTATCAAACGATTAATTAATAGGTTTTATAAGGTAAAAACTTGCCAGACAATACGACATTCACCCGATCTCCGTTTGGATTACTCTCACGTTGAATATCCATATTGAAATCAATTGCACTCATAATTCCATCACCAAATTCTTCATGGATCAGTTCTTTAATAGTCATGCCATAGACGCTGACAACCTCATACCAGCGATAAATCAGCGGATCTGTCGGCACGCTAGTTGGCAGGGAACCTTTATATGGCACGATCTGTAGCCATGCAACGGCTTCATCACTTAAGCCAAAAATCTGACCAATCTTTTCTGCTTGCTCTTTATTAAACGCCATCTGACCTAAACATGCAGCGGTTACCCATTCTTTAGAAAGACCAATCTCTTTGGCAACATCTGACCACTTAATTGACTTTAAAACTTTCGCTGAAATGATCATGTCAGTTACTTGTTGACGATGGGTAATCATAATCCTCTCCAAATTATTCTCAAATGAATGTATGCAGAACGCATAATGCAGATATCATGCCAACAGCATTCTAGAGTTCATGCTAAATAGAAAATGAATATTTAAGTGATTGTTAATTATTTGTGGCATAGCTTTTGCTTATATTTCGATATACATGGCAACGACGCCATTCACCATTACCTGTTCTAATATTCAAGGCAACGGCGCCTAAGGTCTTCAATGATCTTAGGCGTCTTTTTTTCGAAAAACAGGTCCGTATATTGAAAAAGAGGACGACAACATGGCATATCTTGCTCCTGCGGAGTTTGCAAAAAAAGTAGTAGATGCGGGTGAATCCAAATTGCATATGGCAACCCGTGATGTATTGATTCGTGCCTTTATGGCAGGGGCCATTCTGGCCTTGGCAGCGGTATTTGCCATTACCATAGCCGTGCAAACAGGATCACCATTGATTGGTGCGCTCCTGTTTCCAGTTGGTTTTTGTATGTTGTATTTATTGGGCTATGACCTATTAACTGGGGTGTTTGTACTTACGCCGCTGGCATGGCTAGATAAACGCCCAGGGGTGACATGGGGACGTATTCTAAAAAACTGGGGCTTGGTGTTTGTAGGGAACTTTACAGGCTGTTTAGTCGTTGCGGTGCTCATGGCAGCGGTTTATACCATGGGTTTTGCAGCGGATCCAAACCCTGTCGGCGTAAAAATTGCGCATATTGGCGAGGAGCGGACATTAGGTTATGCCGAATACGGATTCGCCGGCTGGATGACTATTTTTATCCGTGGCATGCTGTGTAACTGGATGGTGTCATTAGGTGTCATTGGCGCGATGATGTCTACTACGGTGAGTGGCAAATTCATTGCCATGTGGATGCCAATTATGCTGTTCTTTGCCATGGGCTTTGAGCACTCTGTCGTTAACATGTTCCTGTTCCCATTTGCCATGATGATGGGCGGTGACTTCTCGATTGCTGACTACTTCCTATGGAATGAACTGCCGGTTGCTTTAGGTAATCTGGTGGGTGGTTTGGCATTAACAGGTCTGGCACTTTATACAACCCATGTCCGTACTGGTGTTAAAAAAGAATTTTAATATTCACCATTTTATAAAGGGATCATATAGATCCCTTTTTGAGCTTTCAGCATGAAAAAAACATTAAAAGTCAGTATTGGGCAATATTCTACTGCCGGAGTTAAACAACAGAACCAGGATTTCCATGGAGTATATCTGCCCGAAGGACATGTGCTGAAACAGAAAGGTATTGCATGTGTTATAGCGGATGGAATCGGTAGCAGCAATGTCAGCCATATTGCAGCAGAAACTGCAGTCAGCAGTTTTTTATCGGATTATTATTCTACTTCAGATGCCTGGAGTACACAGACTTCAGCAGAACGAGTGATCCGCGCGACCAATTCATGGCTTTATGCACAGACTCAACAAAGTCAAGGACGTTTTGATAAAGACCGAGGGTATGTCTGTACCTTATCTGCACTGATTTTAAAACAGCAACAAGCCCATGTTTTTCATGTTGGTGATAGTCGTATTTACCGCATTCGCGATCATGAAATTGAATTACTAACCCATGATCATCGTGTCTGGTTGTCTTCCAAAGAGCATTATCTTAGTCGAGCCTTAGGTGCGGATTATCGTATTGAAATTGATTATCGAAATATTGAACTCAAAGAAAAAGATATTTTTTTACTAATGACCGATGGGGTCTATGAATTTGTCACAGATCAACAATTATTAGATTTAACTTTAATAGATGCAGATTTAAATCAACTTGCCAAAGGATTAGTTGAAAAAGCTTTAGAACAGGGCAGTGATGATAACTTAAGTTTCCAGGTGATCCGTGTAGAACAGTTGCCTGAACTGAATCAGTTTCATATTCAGCAGGATTATGTATTTCCACAACAGCTCAGTAAAGGTGAAGTTTTTGAAAGCTATGTGATTGATAAGATTTTGCACCAAAATCATCGCAGTTGCCTGTATTTGGCACACGATACTCAGCAGCAGCCTTTGGTTATAAAAACTTTGGGGGCAGATTTACAGCAAGATAAGTATGCCGTAGAGCAATTTCAACTCGAAGATTGGGTATCAAAACGTCTGAAGCATGACAACCTGATGCAGTGTTATCCACATAACACTGAGAAAAAATATTTATTCCAATGTTATGAATATTTACAGGGTGAAACTTTGGCTCAATGGCTGCATCGCCAGGAAAAGCCTTTAAATCTGGATGAGATTTTACCAATTTTGCAACAAACAGCTTTGGCTTTAAATGCAATGCACCGGCTGGAAATGCTACATCAGGATATACGACCAAAAAACATCATGGTTATAAATGCAGAAAATGCCATGAAAATTAAACTGATTGATTATGGTTCAACGGCAGTAAGAGGCCTGGTCGAAATTAATCCTAAAAATGCGAATCGAGCACTCGGAACCTTGGCATTTATGGCACCGGAGTATTTTATTGATCATTCGCCATCTGTACATTCAGACCAATTTTCTTTGGCGGTAATGGCCTATTATTTATTCACCAAACAATTACCTTATGGGACAGATTTAGCTCGCTGTAACAGTTTAAAGCAGCTTAAAAAAGTTCAATACTATTCCATCAGGAAATATCGGCCTGATTTACCTATATGGTTAGATAAAATTTTAGGCCGAGCGCTGAGTATTGAACCGACACATCGTTTTGAGGCCTTATCTGAACTCATTCATAATCTAATGCATCCTTCCAAAGAATTATTAAACTCTAAACCACCAGCAATCATTGAACGAGATCCTTTGCGTTTTTGGCAAATTAGTTGCACCGTATTAGGGCTATTATTTTTACTGAGTATTGCATGGCCATTTATTTGAAAAGAGAGAATCAAACCATGCTTAAAATTGAAGATACTTAGATAAGTTTTTATTCAAACAGCTTTGTTGCACAAAGATTTGAAATGCAAAGCGCCCCTAATTGAGCTAAATTTAAGGCGTAATTTGGGTAAGTGGTCGACCTAATTCCGTAAATCTGTTGAGGACTGCTACACGTGCATGAATCTCATTGACTTGGCTATCAAAACGCCTTGCTCTGAGTTTATCTCCTAATAATTTAATGCAGTGCATCTTAGTTTCAACCAAACTTCACCGATGATAGCCTGATTTTTTCCATAGTGTCCTGCCTGAGAAGCACTGCTTCCAAGATTAACTGTTCGAAGTAATTCATTTCGATCTAGCGAGCTGCTCTTTGTATCTTTCCAAGGTTTCACATTTTTTTCTAGGTGGAATCACTGCATACGCTTGCCGATCTGCAATGACCTGACGGCATTGTTTTGTGTCATAAGCCCCGTCTGTATAGACTGAATCAATCTGCTCATCCAATGGGATTTGATTAAGTAAATCTCCAAGAACTTGTGAATCACTGATATTATTTGTTGTGAGCTGCACAGCTCGTATTTGCAAGGTTTTAGCATCTATACCAATATGCAGTTTACGCCATTGCCGATGATATTCAGGCTGATGTTTCTTACGCTTCCATTCGCCTTCACCTAAAAATTTTAAGCCAGTTGAGTCTACCAATAGATGCAACCCATCGCTACTTTTTTGGTAGCTGATTGCAATATCAATATGCTTTTGTCTTCTACAAAGCGTACTGTAATCTGGTGCGGTCCAATTTAATCCGCAAAGTTTAATCAGACTTTGCACAAAGCCAGTG
>OGVK01000093.1_pt1 | contig 12197 bp, 14 predicted proteins | sample 1575721 | NCBI WGS metagenome assembly OGVK01 (sample SAMN07581521, study PRJEB24739) | freshwater metagenome | place: Singapore | collected 2015-01 | reverse complement strand
TTTTTTTTTTCAAGCAGAAGACGGCATACGAGATAGCTTCAGGTGACTGGAGTTCAGACGTGTGCTCTTCCGATCTGTTTCCCAGTCACGATACCCAGGGTATCAAATAATCAAAAATATGATGAAAGTAAAGAAAGTGATTCAAAAAAATATAGGATTTTACTTTAATATTTTAGCCTATGTCCACCCAAAAATGCTACAGCGAAAAGGTTTTGCGCTTTTTTGTAACCCCTTTGCTCACAAAGTGAAGCCACACCAAATGCAATTTTTGCAAAAAGGTATTTCTGAGGTAATTGAGTATGAAAACTATAAAATTCAAACCTACAAATGGAATGGTTCTAAAAAAATACTATTTGTACACGGTTGGGCAAGCCATTCGTTTAGATGGAAAAAATATGTGGAGCAGTTGTTGCAACAAGACTTTACCGTTTATGCGCTAGATGCTCCCGCACACGGATTGTCTTCTGGTAAAATGATACACGTTGTTTTGTACGCTAAAGTCATCGATTTGTTTTTGCAAAGGAATCCAGATGTTACTGCCATTGTAAGTCACTCCATTGGGGGATTTGCTACAACCTATTATTTAAACCATTACAAGTCTCACAATATAGAAAAAGTAATCATAATGGGTGCTCCAGGTGAAGCATCTGATTTTTTTGACTTTTATAAAAAAACGCTAGGTTTGAGTTCAAAAGCTTTGGAGATAATAATCAAGGAGTTTGAGTTGCAATTGGGACAATTGCCTAGCTATTTTTCTACTGCAAAATTTGCGGAGCATCTTACCATTCCAGCTTTAATCATTCACGATAGAGGAGATGTAGCAACCCATCATCATTATTCTATTCGATTAAACAAACATTGGAAAAACAGTCAGTTGGTCTTAACCGAAGGATTGGGACACGATTTGAAAAGTAAGGAAGTTATTCAGATGGTAGTCAATTTTGTTAGCTAATCTACCTAAATAAAAAGTGTCGTTCCTGAAAAAAATATCAGTAACGGCATATCCTTTTTTGGGGGCAAAAAAGGTGGGTTTATGATGCTTTTATTTTACTTTTCCTAAGAGTGCATCTTTTAGTTCTGCATCTACAGGATTGTTCGACAACCAAATTCCGAAAAAGGCTTTTTTGAAATCAAAACCAGGAATCTTTCCTTCTAATTGGTTGTTTTTGTAAACTAAAATTGATTTTTCAGTAGAAGAATAAATCAAATTGAAAGCGTCATTTTCGACAGTAGCTTCTCGATTCAATATTTTTTCTAATAAATCCAGTTGCGTTTTAAATTGAGGAATGTTTTCTTCACCAATAGATTTTACCATTCCTTTATGTAAAGATTTTGATAGCTTTTGTGAACTCACTAACGAAGTGGTGATTTGCAAACGAATTCCCATATTGGTATCGCTGTCTAAAATATCTTTTGCATCTTCAGACAAAACAGTTAAGTATAATGCTTGTACGTATACCTCTGTCCAAAATTTAGTTCGAGATCCGAAACCGTTTAATTGTAATTTTTGATTTTCAAAATCGATAGTTCTAGGAACCGTTACTCCATTGACTGAAAATTTTTCTTGCGCAATTCCTTTTGAAAATGAAAGTGTTAAAAAGAATATTGCTAATAAAGTAATCGAGTTTTTCATGTTTGTTTTTGAATTAAAAAATGTTTTGCAAATTTATATCAAAGCGAAGGTTTTTCAATACTGTTTTTTTATGTTGGAAAAAGTATTGTGTATTCTTTAATAATTTTAAGTTCAATTTATTGTAACAACAATTCTATGATTTAAAACAAAACGGATTTATTGGGTTTTGTGTTAAATGATTGTTATTTAAAGAATGGGAAAAATGGCTTTTTTTTCAATTACAGCTGTTTTTTTTCTTGATTTTTATTTTTTCCTCTTCTCTAAAAGTCTAGTAACGAATGATTTTCTGTTTTTTTTGATACTTTTATTTGTTCAAGTCAAAGTTGAAAATTCAAAATCGGAAGTAATTTTTTAGTGTTTTACAGAAATAATTGTCAAATGTTTTAGACAAAAGCTAAATTCACGAAATCGTTTGAATTTTTGATATTTAAATTCTACTTTTGGATTCAAAATTTCAATACTTACTAAACAAACTAAATACAATATGGATTTTAATCTTACTGAAAAGCATTTAATGATTCAGCAGGCAGCAAGAGATTTTGCTCAAACGGAATTTCTACCTGTAGTAATAGAAAGAGACGAACATTCTAAGTTCCCAACGGAGCAAGTAAAAAAAATGGCCGAACTAGGATTTTTGGGAATGATGGTAGACCCAAAATATGGTGGCGCTGGATTGGATTGCATTTCTTATGTTTTGGCTATGACTGAGATTGCCAAAGTAGATGCTTCTGCAGCAGTAATTATGTCTGTAAATAATTCTTTAGTTTGTGCAGGATTAGAAAAGTATTGCAGCGAAGAGCAAAAAATGAAGTATTTGGTTCCTCTTGCAAAAGGAGACGTTATCGGTGCTTTTTGTTTGTCAGAGCCTGAAGCTGGTTCGGATGCAACTTCTCAAAAGACGACTGCTATAGATATGGGAGACCATTACTTATTAAATGGAACCAAAAACTGGATTACCAACGGAGGTACGGCTTCTACTTATTTAGTAATCGCTCAAACCGATATTGAAAAAGGACACAAAGGTATCAATGCTTTTATCGTTGAAAAAGGTTGGGCAGGTTTTGAAATAGGACCAAAAGAAAAGAAAATGGGAATTCGCGGTAGTGATACACACTCCTTATTATTTACTGATGTAAAAGTTCCTAAAGAAAACAGAATTGGTGCTGATGGTTTTGGATTTGCATTTGCTATGAACGTGTTAAACGGTGGTAGAATCGGAATTGCTTCTCAAGCGTTAGGCATTGCTACTGGAGCTTATGAGTTGGCGTTGAAATATTCACAAGAGCGTAAGGCATTCGGAAAAGAGATTTTCAAACACCAAGCTATTGCTTTTAAATTGGCTGATATGTATGTGAAAATTACAGCTGCCAAATTGTTAATTATGAAAGCAGCCTGCGAAAAAGATGCTGGACAAGATATCGCACATTCTGGAGCTATGGTTAAATTGTATGCTTCTGAAATTGCATTAGAAGTAGCGAACGAAGCAGTACAAATTCACGGCGGAAACGGATATGTGGCAGAATACCACGTAGAGCGTATGATGCGTGATTCTAAAATTACTCAAATTTATGAAGGAACATCCGAAATTCAACGAATTGTAATTTCGAGAGGTTTGGTTTCGTAAACAGAGACTATACTATTTTAAACCGTTAAAGAACTAAGACGGTAAGTTCCTATTTTACCTAATCTTAATTCTTTAATGGTTTTTTTGTATAAATAATTTGATACATTTGTTTTATGTATGAAGAATTAAAATATTGGTATCTGCGTGATCACAAGTTGTTTTGGACCTTAAACGGGAGCCAATTGAAACAATTATGCATAATTACAGGTTTTAAAAAAGCCAAAAAGGGAGAGATTATTTATTTTTCTTCTTCTGAATTGCCTCGTGTTTTTTTGCTTAAAAAAGGAAATATTAAAATTGTTTCTGTAGACGAAGACGGCAATGAAACCATAAAAGATATTATTCAAAAAGGGGATTTGTTTGGCGAGTTAGAATTGGATAGCGACAAAAACTCGAATGAATATGCCAAAGCACTAACCGACGAAATCATTATTTGTAGTTTTTTGCTCTCTGATTTCGAGAACTTATTGTTGGAGCATCCATCCTTGGCGTTGTCGTACACGAAGTTTGTAGGGCTAAAAATGAAACGCATCAAAAACAATTATGCGAATTTGATTTCTAAAGATGCCAAAACACGCTTACTCACTTTTCTAAAGGAGTGGGCGGAGCGAGATGGAAAGTCCATAGACAATCGCATCGTTATTGAAAATTACCTTACTCAAAACGATATCGCCCAAATTATTTGCACCTCCAGACAAACCGCAACGCAATTGCTTAACGAGTTGGAAGAAAAAGGCATCCTATACTACAGCCGTAAAGAAATTATTATTGAGGATATCTCGCTTTTGTAGTTTTTGAGGGAAAAGTAAAGTACCCGACATTTGGTTTCTTAAAAGTCAAGTAGTTTTGAAATATTAAATTTTAAACTATGAAAAAATTACTTGTATTAGCGTTTATTTCAATTGTCGGAATCTCAAATGCGCAAAACGAACTTCCAAAAACGGCTTTGGAGATTGCTCCATTATTGATTGGCGAAAAAATCCCAGCCGTTACTTTACTTTCTTCGGAAGGGAAAACGGTAAATCTTCTTGATAGTATCCAAAAACAAAAAACAATATTCGTGTTTTACCGAGGCGGATGGTGTCCGTATTGCAATATCCAATTAGCAGCATTAGGTCAAAATGAACAAGAGTTGTTGGCGTTAGGTTTTCAAATCATTGCAGTGAGTCCAGATGCTCCCGCGGCATTACTTCAAACAGACCAAAAGGAAAAATTGAATTATTTACTATTATCGGATAGCAAAGGAGAATTGTCCAAAGCGATGGGCTTGGCTTTTCAAGCACCAGAAAACTACAAGCCTATTATTACCAAAGGTTCCGAAGGAGTAAATACTACTTTCTTGCCTGTTCCTGCAGTTTTCTTTGTCGGAACCAATGGACTGATTCAGTTTGAACACATCACACCTGATTTTAAAAATAGAATTTCTTCGGAATTGTTGGTTGCAGTTGCCAAAGCTTTAAAATAGTTTTTGTAGAGGTGTTTTAGTAAAACTAGTTGAGTTCAATGAATAAAAAACTCCGTCAGCGATTGGCGGAGTTTTTTGTAAAGTGTTTTAACAGATCTATTTTGGGCAATTTTTTTATTATTTTCTTTCAACTGTAAACTAACGGACAAAAGGTAAATAGTCCACTCAATACATTTGTACCATTAGAAAACAACAATTTAAAAATAAACGAAATGAAAAATTTACTTGTAATACTGTTAGTGGCCTTTATAACGGCTACGACTCTTGCCCAAAGTGCCCATAAACGTGCAGCAGAATTTAATTTAGAAAAAAAAGTAGGGATTCAGGGGTATGATCCTGTGGGGTACTTCAAACAAAACAAAGCAGTAAAAGGCAAAGCAGCTTTGGCGACTACTTACGAAGGGGTTACCTATTATTTCTCCTCTCCAGCCAATAAAGATAGTTTTGCTAAAAATCCAGCGGGTTTTGAACCACAATATGGAGGTTGGTGTGCTTATGCTATGGGAAGTTCGGGTGAGAAAGTAGATATCAATCCCGAAACTTTCAAGATTGTAGAAGGCAAATTGTATCTGTTTTATAATGCCTTTTTTAATAATACTTTGAAAAGTTGGAATAAAGAAGAAGCCCAATTGAAAGCAAAGGCTGATTCGAATTGGAAAAAAATCATTAAATAAATTAGTATGAAATCGCCATTGCCAATGAGTTTGCAAAAGTAAACAATGATAAATAAAAGGCGACTCGAGCGTAGCGAATTGGCGAAGCATAAGATATATTACCACTGACAAATAAATTTTACCTATATGAAAACCAATCTTTTACCTTGGATTTTGCGTTTGATAGCCGCTGGGATTTTGCTTCAAACCTTGTTTTTTAAGTTTACTGGGGCACCAGAAAGCGTGTATATTTTTTCGACCTTAGGCATCGAACCTTTTGGAAGAATTGGTTCTGGAGTAGCGGAGCTAATTGCAGCCGTTTTATTGCTGATTCCAAGAACTACTTTAGTAGGCGCTCTGTTGAGTCGCGGAGAAATGTTCGGAGCCATTGCGTCACATATTTTGATTCTAGGGTATGAGGTGCAAAATGATGGCGGGACACTTTTTATTTTGGCTTTAATTACGTTTATTTGTTCGGCCGCATTGGTTTTTATTTATAAAAATCAGATTTTTAATCTGTTAAAACTCAAACTTTAATATGTTGACTGCATCTGTAAAAAATAGTTTGAATGAATTAATTGGACTTTTGGAACAATTATCTGATACGGATTATACATTTCCTTGTCCTGAACTTAGCGGAGCCACTATTGGAGAACATACGCGTCACATCATCGAAATGTATCAATGCTTGCAAAAGCAATACTATTCTGGTGTCGTGAATTATGATTTGAGAGCCCGAAACAAACAAATTCAAACCGATAGTCTTTTTGCCATCACTCAGATTGAGGAAGTAAAAGCCAACTTGGACTTGGAAAATAAGCCTTTGGTTTTACAACAAGTAATAGATGGACAAGCGATTACTATCGAAAGCAATTACACCAGAGAACTTTTGTACAATTTAGAACATTGCATTCATCATCAAGCCTTAATAAAAGTTGGATTGTTGCACTGTCAGGCGATTGCTATCGACGATAATTTTGGCGTGGCACGTTCTACCATTGAGTATAGAAAACAATGTGCACAGTAAGTTTTGTCTGCACCAACGGAAAAGTAATCCTTACTTCAAATAGGGATGAAAAAGTAAATCGCCCAGCAATTGCGCCCAAACGCTATTGTTATAACGGAAAAGTAGTGCTGTTTCCCAAAGACCCAAAAGCTGGTGGAACTTGGTTTGCCGTTTCGGAAGGTGGAGTGGTGGTGGTTTTGCTTAATGGTGCAGAAGAAAAACACGAAGTGCAACCCCATTACGGAAAAAGTCGAGGCTTAATTACATTGGAAATTTGTAGTGCTAATGACGCTATTCAACAATGGGAAATCCTCGATTTAAGTGCTGTTGAACCGTTTACTTTGGTGGTTTTCGAAAACCCAAAGTTGTTTCAGTTGCGTTGGAATGGGAAGATGAAAAGCCAACAAGAATTATCCGTTTCGGAAAAACATATTTGGTCCTCGGCAACTTTGTATACTCCAGAAATTCGAACACTTCGTAAACAATGGTTTGAGGCTTTTATCGAAGAAAATCCTAATCCAACCCCTGAAGAAGTGCTGCATTTTCATCAATCCACCCAAGGCAATAATAAAGAATTCGGGTTAGTAATCGACAGAAACAACGTATTGAAAACAACAAGCATTACTCAAACGGTTATTGAATCGAATAAAGTGACATTAGGCTACAATGATTTATTGCAACAGCAAAGTCAAACCAATACTTTTATCATCATTTAAATCCTCAAAATTGAAATTATTTTTTCATAAACTTTTTCATTGGGAGTATTGGCCATTTCAAGTGGTGTACTTTCCTATTTATTTTCTGTGGACGTTTTATGCCATAAGAGCGCGTTCTATTTTTTTCTTTAATGCCGCTAATCCTTCTATTAAAAATGGGGGTTTTATGATGGAATCCAAAAAAGCCATTTATAATTTAATTCCAAAAAATGAGTATCCAGAAACGCTATTGATTGCTTCGGGGTCTTCAATTCCAATGATTTTAAAAAAGATTCAAAAGGAACAAATTATGTTTCCATTTATCGCTAAACCAGATATTGGCTTAAGAGGTTCTGGGGTAAAAAAAATTAAAAATTTAGCCGATTTAGAAAATTATGTTGCTCAAGCCGATTTTGATTTTTTGATTCAAAATTTAATTCCATTTTCGAACGAAGTAGGCATTTTTTACGTCCGTTTTCCAAACGAAAAGTCAGGTAGAATCACTGGAATCGTAGCCAAAGAATTTTTGATTGTCGAAGGAGATGGCGTTTCGACCATTACTCAATTGCTACAAATGAATCCCCGCTATGCTATGCAATTGAAAGCCTTGCAAAAAGAGTATGGGAAAAAACTAGATAAGATTGTGCCTAAAGGGGAGAAGCGAAACTTAGTACCTTATGGGAATCACGCCCGAGGAGCCAAATTTATCGATGCAAGCAACTTAATCACTGAGAAGTTGAATACAACAATAGACAAATTATGTGTTCAAATTCCTGGGTTTTACTTTGGGCGTTTGGACGTTATGTATGACGATTTTGAGGAATTAGAACAAGGAATTAATTTTTCGATTGTTGAGTTGAACGGCGCCGCTAGCGAACCCACTCATATTTATGACCCGAAGCACTCGCTTTGGTTTGCTTGGAAAGAGCTAGCGAGACATATTACCTATATGTTCCAAATTAGTGTAGCCAATCATCAATTAGGTTTTCCTTATTTGAGTTATGCTGAAGGAATGCAACAATATCGAATGCATTTGGAACAAAACAAAAAAATAATCAATTTTTAAACGATGCGAATTCTTAAGAATCTTTTTTTTGGTTTTCTTGTTAGCTTCTTAGGGTCGCTTCCTTTGGGGTATCTCAATATTATTGGGGTAGAAGTTTACACTAACTATTTTCTGGAATCTCTTATATTTTACTTAATTGGTGTTTTGTGTATAGAGGCTGTTGTAATCTACTTTACCATTGTTTTTGCCAATCAATTGATTACTAATAAAAAGTGGATGAAAAACATTGATTTTTTTGCCGTAGTGTTTTTGGTTGGGCTTTCCTTTTTGTTTTTTAAAGGTGCTAGTCCATCGATACAACAATCGGATTATATCAAGGACTATATTCAATATTCTACTTTTGTTATTGGGATGGTTTTGTGTGCTTTCAATTTTCTTCAGATTCCATTTTGGGTTGGTTGGAATTTGTTTCTGCTAAACGCTAATCGTATAGATTTACAAGGAACACTGAAATTGTATTATATTCTGGGTACTCTGGTAGGTACTTTTTTTGGGATGCTTCTGGCAATCGTGGTTTTATCAGAATTATCTACTGTGGATTTTTCCTTCACTCGGTATATTTTGCCAGTTGTAGTTCCTGTTTTCTTTTTGGTTTTAGCGGCTTTACAGGCTCGGAAAGTATACATTAAATACATCAAGATGTAAAGTTATTGTTGAAATTCATTTTCTAAAAAGAAATACATAGAGCGGGATTTATTGTCTTTTGCTTATTTTTGCGCTATGAAAAAAATTATTATTACTGGAACGTCTAGAGGCATCGGGTATGAAATGGCGTTGCTATTCGCCAATGCGGGTCATCAAGTGTTGGCCATTTCTAGAAAAACACCTCAAGCGCTAATCGAAAACGAAAATATTACTTGTTTGTCTATCGATTTATCTACCGAAGAGGATTTGTATCAAGTAACAGATTTTCTTGATAGCAGCTGGAAAAATGTGGATGCCATTATACACAACGCTGGCGCTTTATTGAATAAGCCTTTTGCCACCATCACTCAAGCCGATTTTGAAGCCATTTATAGAGTCAATGTTTTTGCAGTAGCAAATCTTACGCGAATCGTGTTGCCTTATTTGCAAAAAGGAAGCCACGTAGTAACGATTAGTTCTATGGGAGGAGTCCAAGGCAGTTTAAAATTTGCAGGCCTAGCGGCTTACAGTTCAAGTAAAGGAGCAGTGATTACGCTATCAGAATTATTGGCTGAGGAATATAAAGAGCAAGGCATTGCTTTCAACGTATTAGCGTTAGGCGCAGTTCAAACCGAAATGCTTGAAGAAGCTTTTCCTGGTTATCAAGCTCCACTTTCGGCTGCTGAAATGGCTCAATACATTTTCGATTTCACACTTACCGGAAACAAATACTATAACGGAAAAGTATTGCAAGTCACTACGAGTAATCCTTAGCCCCCTAGCCCCCAAAAGGGGGAACTAATATGAGCGATACCCTTTTAAAATATTTGCCCGAACACGCCGTAAAGCCAGTTTTCGAACTGATTGTTGCGAATCAGGTGCATTTAAAAATTGTTAATGAACGTGTCACTCGCCACGGAGATTATAGGAAGGGAATCAGTGGAAAACACGAAATCACCGTAAATGCTAGTCTGAATAAATACCGATTTTTGATTACGTTAATCCATGAGATTGCTCATTTGGTGGCTTTTGAAAAATTTGGACGCAACATTAAACCCCATGGAGCAGAATGGAAATATACATTTCAGCGGTTGATGGTTCCGTTTATTAGACCTGAGATTTTTCCTAATCATTTATTGCCATTATTAGCGCGACATTTTAAGAATCCCGCAGCGAGTAGTGATACAGACGCTACTTTGGCCTTGGCTCTAAAACAGTTTGACCAACAAAACGATAAAAGCTATATCTTTGAGATTCCTTATGGAAGTGTTTTTAGAATTCATAACGGCAAAATTTTCAAAAAAGGTGCACTTAGAACAAAGCGTTACGAATGTGTTGAAATTAGTTCCAATCGGATGTATTTATTTAATCCTAATGCCGAAGTCGAATTATTACCTCATTAAACAACTAAATGGCACACAGGAATCGTGCTAAAAGACATAAAATACCATGAATAAAAATTATTACGCCATCTTGATGGCTGGAGGAGTAGGCTCTCGTTTTTGGCCAGTAAGTACCACAGAGTTTCCAAAACAATTTCACGATATGTTAGGAACTGGAGAGACGCTGATTCAAAAGACATTTAGTCGATTGTCGCAGTTAATTCCAAAAGAAAACATACTGATTCTTACCAATGAAGCATACAATGCTATTGTACTAGAACAATTGCCTATGGTGAGTCAAGAACAGATTGTTCTAGAACCTGCAATGCGAAATACAGCTCCTTGTATTCTATTCGCTTCGCTAAAAATCAAAAAACTGAATCCTAACGCCGTTGTTGTTGTTGCTCCAAGTGATCACTGGATAGAAGATGAAATGCAATTTGTAGCGAATTTGCAGCTTTCTTTTGATTTATGCGAAAGAGAAGAAACGCTAATGACTTTGGGGATTTTACCTACTTTTCCTAACACAGGTTATGGCTATATTGAATATGATAAATTGGATAGTAGACCTATAAAAAAAGTAGTACAGTTTCGCGAAAAGCCAGATTATGCCACAGCTAGAAAGTTCATTCAAAGTCGTAATTTTCTATGGAATGCTGGAATATTTATTTGGAGTATTCCTTCTATTCTAAAAGCTTTTGAAGCTTTTCAACCAGCAATGTTAGCTCATTTTATGCAGGGGTACAGTAGTTATAATACAGCTTCTGAGAATGATTTTATAAAAGAATATTATCCATTAGCCGAAAACATTTCAATAGATTATGCCATTATGGAAAAAGCAAAAAATACTTTTGTTTTGTCAGCTACTTTCGATTGGAATGATTTAGGGACTTGGGGGTCATTGTATGATAAGTTACCCAAAGACAAACAAGATAATGCAGTGGTAAATGCAACGGTGATTTTAGAAAATGCTTCAAATAATATTATCCGTACTGCTGCTAAAAAACTAGTTGTTGTAGACGGATTACACGATTTTATTATTGTAGATAAAGAAGATGTATTGTTGATTTATCCGAAAAGCAAGGAACAAGACATAAAATTGATTGCCAATAAATTAAAGAAGTAAAAAAAGGCTTGATTATTAAAAATCAAGCCTTTTTTTATCCTTTTAAATAAGCTTCTCTTACCTTTTTGAATAAGTTAGAAGAGTATACAAAGTCCACGATGGCTTCGTTATCAGTTCTGAATATTTCTTCTTTGGTACCTTGCCATTCTTTGATTCCGTTTTTCAGGAAGAGGATATTTTCTCCAATTTCCATCACAGAATTCATATCATGGGTATTAACTACGGTAGTAATATTATATTCCTCAGTAATTTCTTTAATCAAATTATCAATTACAGTAGAAGTATAAGGGTCTAATCCTGAGTTGGGTTCATCACAAAATAAATACTTAGGGTTATTTACTATTGCACGAGCGATAGCGACTCTTTTTTGCATTCCACCAGATATTTCTGAAGGCAATTTTTTATGCGCATCAATCAAGTTAACTCTTTTTAAAACAAAATCTACACGGTCTTTCGTTTCTGAAGGAGTATTGTGTGTAAACATTTGTAAAGGGAAGGCTACGTTCTCAGCAACAGTCATAGAGTCGAACAAAGCACTGCCTTGAAAAACCATTCCGATTTCTGTTCGTAATTCCCTCTTTTCTTCAGGCAATAATTCGGAGTAAATTCTACCATCAAAAGAAATAGTTCCTTTTTCAGGATAATGAATTCCCAAAAGACTTTTTAATAAAACGGTTTTTCCAGAACCACTCTGACCAATGATTAGGTTAGTTTTGCCCGCTTCAAAAAGGCAAGATACTCCCTTTAAAACTTTACTGTCGCCAAATGATTTTTCTATGTTTTTGATTTCGATCATGCGCCAAGTAATAATTGAGTTAAAATATAGTTTGATGTGATGATTGCTACAGCGATTATCCAATGGTTTTTCAGGAGAACAATCGGTACGAATTCTGAACAGAAACCTCTTATCGTGACTGGGAAAC
>OGVK01000092.1_pt1 | contig 12202 bp, 13 predicted proteins | sample 1575721 | NCBI WGS metagenome assembly OGVK01 (sample SAMN07581521, study PRJEB24739) | freshwater metagenome | place: Singapore | collected 2015-01 | reverse complement strand
GTTTCCCAGTCACGATAGCTTACCTTTTTAGATATGCACACACTTGGACGGCTATTTTTGTATATACATGTTGTTGGCAGGGCGTGTGGTCGCATGTGCGTAGGGAGGCCGAACTGTTGGCATTGGTGCGGCTGGGTGTGGCAAATGTGCGGTGGGTTTGCGCTGCTCTGCGGCTTGCCACACCTCGTTTGCAAATGCCAATTGCTGCCAACAAGCGAACATCTGCAAAAGTGTCTGATATACTATAATGGGTAACGGAAATGAACCAAAGACAAAAAGCCGAGCGCGCGTGTGATGATGCTTTACGGGATTATGTAAGGTGGAGGGATGCGCCAGGGTATGTGTTTCAATGTTTTGCATGTAGGAGGCATTTACCTAAAATGCTTGCAAGTGTAGGACATTTTCGTAAACGTAGACATTTGGCGACTAGGTGGTATAATAAGAACTGCCATCTTATATGTGGTGTTTGTCAGGATGAAGGCAAGAAAAAAAACGACCTAAACTACGCCTATTGGCTTGATGAGATATACGGAAAGGGAACGGCCGAACAAATCACAATCCTATCAAACCGTGATATAAAATACACGATTCCCGAACTTTTAGACATAGCTGACGCGCTTAGAAAAAGAATAAAATGAGAACCAAATACATAAGATACAGCCGTATAGTAAAGCACTTTATCCAGTTTCTTTTCACGTGGAACATGGCATATTGGTACGAAATCGAGCATTATTATTACACTAAATTCTTTATAACGGAAAGTAAATTAACCAAATAACCACAAAATGAAAAGAATAATATACACTTGTGACACTTGTGAAAAAACATTTAGTAATGACGATCACTTGATAACATTAGGATCAGAAGATGGTCAATCGTTAAAATATAAAAACAATACAGGGTATCAAAAAACAAAACTTATTGAAATGAATAAAATGGAGAATATGCACTTTTGTTCAAAACAATGCTTTATAGACAGGTTTTTTTTTCAATATAAATAGGATTAACACATGAAACTACCAGACAGAAACCCGATCGAACCACAGAAAGCCACCTTAGACGCTGGCGATGTAAGCTTTATCTTTCCCCGCCACGAATGGCCAGAAACCGGTATCTTTGCCATGACCTTAGCAGAATTCAGGGAGGCGACTAAAGAACCAGGGCAAGGCGACCTATTCAAGCGCGACATCTACGAAGCCAAAAGAAAGCTAGAGAAAGGCCACGACCTGGCAAAAGTAGCGCGGGATTACGGAATGAGACCAACGGATTTAAAGAGGCATTTAAAGAACCAAAAATGAAAGTATTAATAGCCTGCGAAGAAAGCCAAGCCGTTACAAAAGAGTTTCGTAAATTAGGCCATGAGGCTTATTCTTGTGACTTGTTACAATGCTCTGGTGGTCATCCTGAATGGCATTTACAGCAAGACGTAACGGAATTATTAAAACAGGACTGGGATATGATTATTGGTTTCCCGCCTTGTACTTATCTTACAGTTACTGGCAATAGGTGGTTTAATGTTGATAAATACGGTGATAAAGCAATACAAAGGCATAAAGATAGGCAAGAGGCTATAAACTTCTTTATGTTATTTGCAAATTCAAATTGTTCAAAGGTGGCCATAGAAAACCCTGTCGGTATAATGAGTAGCGAATGGAGAAAACCTGATCAAATAATAAACCCTTGGCAGTTTGGAGATCCATTTGAAAAGAAAACTTGCCTTTGGCTAAAAGGATTACCACCTTTACAACCCACGAATATTGTAAAGCCTGCCGAAAGAAAAGAATTTAAAAGCGGTAAAACAATGCCAGCATGGTATGCTGATGCGTGGAGGTTACCAAAAGAAGAAAGGGCAAAATTAAGAAGTAAGACATTTCCAGGCATAGCCAAAGCAATGGCTGAACAATGGAGCATTTAAAGAACGAGAAATGAACCTAACACACGGTAACTGGGAACCCAACGACAAGACCAAAACAATACTAGCCATCATTAGACTGGTGGCGGCTATATTCGTTTTAAAGTTGCTTGGTGCCTGAAAGCTTATTACATTTGCTTCCGTTAGAATTTTTCATTTTGGGAGGTTTAAGGAGGCAAGTCAGGCGGATTTGCCTTTTTTTTGTAACTTTGCCTTGAAAAATAATTTTTTTTCAATATGAGTAATCACGGAGGTAAAAGACAGGGATCAGGACGCAAAAGCAAGGCCGAGATGATAAAACTAATCGAGCAGCTAACTCCACTAGCCCCAACAGCGTTAGAGGCTCTAAAGGCCGGTATTGCAGCCGGAGAGTTCCCGTTCGTTAAATTGTTTTATGAGTACTATGCTGGCAAGCCTACCGAAAACATGGACGTAACATCCAACGGTGAAACAATAGGTCAGCCCCAAGAAATTGTATTTAAGGACTATTCCAAGAAATGACGTTTGACTTTGGAGCTAAGTACAAAGACCTATTCACAACCAAAGCCAGGTACATACACCTTTTTGGAGGGCGTGGACGTGGAGGCAGTTTCACGGCAACTCAATACGCTCTGCAGCTTATTACCTCACGGAACTACTTTAGAGGCTACTTTATGCGGGAAGTCTTTTCAGATGTCCGTGACAGCTTGTGGAGAGACTTTAAAGATAGAATTGAAGAAAACGAATCCCTAAACGAATCCGACTTTGCTTTTAACGATAGCCAGATGATCGTTACTTACCTTCCAACGGGTAACACGATAATGGCCAAAGGCTTTAAGAAGTCATCAGGGAACCGGACAGCAAAGCTCAAATCGCTGGCAGGGGCTACACACGTATTTATTGAAGAAAGCGAGGAAGTTGATGAAATGGACTTCAGGCAGCTAGATGACTCTTTGCGAACGGTTAAGGCCGAAACAAAGATTATCATGGTTTTCAACCCTCCAAACAAAGCTCATTGGATATTGAAGCGGTGGTACATTCTGCAGGATGAAGAGTCCGGATACTTTAGGGCCATACCCAAACCGACCGAAAAAAACCTTCTTTCTATTCATTCAACCTACCTTGACAATCTGGCCAATCTAAACGAAAGCTTTGTAAACAACCTTTTGAACTACGAAAGTAGCGACCCAGACTATTTTAATACGATGGTTAGGGGTCTAATAACAGAAGGGGTTAAAGGCCGTATATACCGAAATTGGGAGATTGGAGAGATGCCTAATCAATACCCTAAATACTACGGGCTAGACTTTGGTTATAACGATCCGGTGGCATTGGTTGAGATCGAGATGCACGACAACAAGATATGGGTTAGGGAGCTAATCTATCAGTCAGGCATGACCAACCGCGAGATAAGCGATCGCATGAAAGCATTAGGAGTTAAGGGTAGGATCATAGCGGATAGTGCAGAGCCGAAGTCTATCGAGGAACTAAGAAGGATGGGATGGCAGATATTCCCAGCGGTGAAAGGGCCTGATTCTATCTTAGGTGGTATCAAATATTTAAAACAATTTTCCGTATATTTGACCGCTGATAGCCGTAACTTTTGGAATGAGTATGAACTTTACCGATGGTCTTTGAACGGCCATAAGGAAGTTACCAACGTTCCAGATGATGCAAATAATCACTTAATGGATGCTTTTCGTTACGCTGTATATTCAAAGAGTAAACTACCAACTTATAGAGCATTATGACCACCACACAAAAGATTACACTACTACTAACTTTCCCTATTTGGGTGCCGCTAGTTATTGCAACGGCTTTAGTAAAGTTCTGCTTTGTTGTTATTAAAGAAACCTGGGAGAAGGTATGATAACCGTAACCGACAAAGAAGGAAAGAAGATAGACCTACCTACAAGATGGGCAGATACTTCTACCGAGCTATTTCAGAAGTACGTTAAGCTTTGGGATAAAGAAGATAGAATCCTTTTGTTTTGCATTCAGTCGGGGTACGATTACGACCTTGTAAGAAAGTCACGGAGATTTGAACTTCAGAAGGTTATCGACAAAACAACGCTTTACCCTTTCATTGAGAGTTTAGACTTTAACAAACTGCCGATACCGACTATATTCAAATTACGCGACAGGTGGATAACATTACCTAAGTCTATCGAAGATCTGACCATTGAGCAAAACATGGTTATCAAGGATGCGATGGCCAAAGTAGTCGACCTGAAAGAGTTGATTAGCCTAGCGGTGGCCGTGTATCTTCAACCTATTTATGACGATGGTGAATTTGATCACGTACGTTATAAAGAATTAGAGCAGGACATTTTAAAGATGTCTATTATAGAGACTTACCCGATAGGTTTTTTTTTATTAAGTCGGCTAGTACGTTCTGGGAAAGATGGCTCCCTCTCCTATCGGCAAGTGATAGCGCAATTAACGCGGAACGTAACTTCATTGCAAAATTGGCTGACGTTAAGAAACTCGACCCGTTTACCAATCTATCTTGGATTGACCAATATGCAAAAGCGTATGGCGTTCTTCCGCGTGTGGCAAGGCAAGAGAAGCTGGGCGACTTCATCCCGATGTTAGTACTTTGGAACCAGCAGAGGGAGTATGAAGACAGATATAGAGAAGCAGAGAAACAAATGAGGCCAGAGAAATGATAGTCGAAACAATTAAAGATATAGTCGAGAACGAGCTAACTCAAAAGTGTACGTTTATCTACGCTCCGGAGTTTGAGGCTAACGTGCTGACAGATACGGAACAATCCGAAACAGGATGGTACTTTATCTATGCCCCACCTATTGAAGTGACCGACACTATCGGCAACCAAAGAGAATATCACACTAACCTTCCTTTTGTTGCTTTGATTTGTAAGTACTTAGAGAACCCGACAATAGACTACAAAGAGGTTGAAATTCAGGCTTACATTGACCAAGCTAGGGAGATAGGAAGGAACTTTGTGCATAAGCTTTCTTATAACGCTTTGATTGATTCAAGCGTAGAGAATCCTATTCAGTCAGCTAGGTACGTATCAATTAAAGGATCTTATGACTCTCACCTATTCGGTGTTGAGTTGACTTGTGATGTTGCAATTTATGAAGGTAAAACAGGATGCTAACCCCTGCACAAGCCATATCGAAACTACTTGAAAACGTCAGGGCGGAAATCATTGACGACCAGGAGACCAAAGGATTAAGGGCCAGCGGTCAAAGTGCGCGATCTTTAAAGACTAAAACCAGGGAGATAAGCGGAACGATTAAAGGAACTTTAACGGGTGCTGCTTACTTCACTTTCCAAGAGCAAGGTAGAAGGCCTGGGAAGATGCCACCAGTCCAAAGCATTAGAGATTGGATAGAGGCTAAAGGAATTCAGGTAGACAACAAAGAAAGCCTAGCATGGGCCATTGCAAAGAAGATAGCCAAAGAAGGTAGTGACATTTACCAGAACAAAAGGCCAGCACTTGCTACGGAACAAATCATTGAAATAGAGATAGAAAAAAGCAGGCCCGAAATTAATAAGGCCATCTTTGACTATTTCCGAACCGAAACCACTAAAGTTTTAAAAACAGCATTTAGATGAGCTTAACAGTAACACAAAGGCCAAGTATAACAACACCTAATATAAGTAGGTGGAATGCAGTCGGCAACCCTATTATATATAAGTTTACTCGAAAGGACTTTACTTTTAATCAGGTAAATAATAACGCTGGCAATATTCAGCTACAATTTAATGCTGTCAATATAGCGGCTTCATTTTCCCTGAATGATGTTGTATGGGTTGAATCTAATAACGGTGTTTATTCTGCTTCCGGTTTAGTCACAGCATCAACATATTCAGCACCTGACACTTTAGTAACTATAGACATACCATACACGGCAGTAGCGCCTGGTGGATATGTGAACAACGAAACTAAAAGAGTTAATTATAAAGTAAGCATTGGTGTTTATACATCTTCATTAATTGGCACAATAAGAATAAGTCCCGATAGACAGGGTAATATAATTGCAGACGTAAGCCGTGTTTTATGGGCTGACATGAACCCAGATATAACTATTGATCTGACAAGTGTAAATAATGTAATGGGCGCAGTTGATAGCGGAGGGTTTAAACCATTTTATATAAAATACAGGGAGGTATGGATAGGGAGTGCTGAAAGCGAAACGGATGACTCTTCTCAAATTACATCGGTCGTTTATGGGGCAAATCAAATACCTTCACCGTACGGGAGCAATCTATTAGACTATGTTATACTTTCTAATTCTGAATCTGTAAACGATACATCCTTTACAAGCGGATGGACGAACCAAGCAACGGGTACGAGTTGGGTTTTTTCATCTTCTATGATTTCTGTTTTAGGATTAAACACATTTTCAAAAAGAGGCAGGAGATCTTTTATTGGAATATCTGGAAGCATCATAAATATAAATTTAAAAATAGCTATTTCGCCAATTCCACTTCCAGTACAGATAATCATTTACTTAAGCAATGGTCAATTTTTAGACTTGGGATTATTTAACCATGTTGATAGCAATGCAAACGCTTCTTTTACACTCTCATCTGACATATCATACTTTGAGATTGAGTGCATTAATCCAAGTCTTACAACTGGAACTACTTTAGAAATTACAGAGGTGAATGTAAATAGGAGGAAATTTTTAACTAAGCTAGATGAGCTTGTAATGTGGCGTTATTGGCCCATGCCTGTTTCTTGTATAATTAACGGGGACAATGCTCTTGCTGATTATCTCTTAATAGAAGAGGCTAGTGAAAACACTATAGGCTCTTTTGAGCCATCCGATCCATCGCTTTGTATATTTGATTTAAACAAAATACTACTACTTAATACCGGATTAAACGAGTTTAATATACAGATTTTACAAAGGACAACTAACTACAAGATAAGCGAAAGGAAAAAAGTACTAGTAAAAGATGCGTGTGAAAATGCAATAATGCTTCTAGCCCGGAATACTTTAGGAGGGTGCTTATCTTGGGTTTTTGATTACTCACAAGAGTATACATTTAGTTATGAAGATGGGAGTAAGGCAAAGCGATTAATTTTATTTGCTGAAAACTTAACACTAAACCAATGGGAAGCCTTGCAAGACTTTGTAACCTTGGGAGATGTTTACATGAATAACATTGTAGAACTTTTGTCATCAAACATAAAGACTAGTTCACGTATAGGTTCACAAGTTTACGCGGTTGATAGGCATGGGAATAAGGTAGGCGTAATTGTTATTCCTACTCAAAACACGACAAGGACAAAGCAAAGTAAACATACATTTAGTATCGAGATTGAGTACCCTGAATTATTTACGACATAACCAAATAAAAATGAAATACCTACTAATCCTACTGATTTTATTGACAAGTTGCGCAAGGTCAGTACAGCCAATGACAGCCGAACAAATCAAACAAAAGCAAGAGCGAAAAAAAGAGTATAGACAAATACTTAACTATGTTCTTTTATTCAATGTTGTGTTCTTAGTGGTTCTTTACGATCAAGATGAAAGACTAAATAAATGATGCAATTCTATATCGGTGACAATCTATTAGATCTATATCCTGATAGGGTTATATCAATTTCATTAAGAAGAAATGATATAAATAACCTATCATCAAGATTTGTAAGCTTTACAAACGAAATAGTAGTTCCTTTAACGGCTAACAATCTTTCTATACTTGGTCTTCAATCACCAAAGTCAGATTCAAACACCGTTTATTCTAAGCTATCATGTAAGCTTGTAATTAATGGGTACGAGGTTTTAAGCTATGGCGTGGCTACGGTTGTGGGTGTAGATGATGGGATAAGGATACAAGTCTATGAATCAGATATAGATAGCTTCCAAAAAATAAAAGGGCTTTCGCTTGTCGATGTAATGCGACAAACCGTTTACAGGTACAATGATTCAGGCTGGGAAAAATCAGATATAGACAATGCACGAAATAACACGGATGGCATTATATCAGCTTACTTAGACTGGGGAATAGGTTTTAATACTGACTTCTTTTGGCCGTGCTACTTTTACAGAACCGCGATACTTGCAATCGCTGATTACATTGATGTTGCCAATGTTGAATTTGGAACTAACCCTTTATTAAGTGGAGATATTCAAGATTTAGTATTCGCTTATCTTCCTCAACCTTTACGATACCAAGAGAACATAAACGACCTTATCTTTTGTACAGTAGAAAACACGGGAACCCAAAACTTACTAGCAACAGGTGACGTAACTTTCTTAACCAATATATTAACAGAAGGAGCGATTGACATTTACGATGGCCCCAATGGTGAGATATTTGTTTCTGAAGACGTAGAACTAAACATATCTATAAACTTACAAGGTACGGCCACAAGATCAGCACCAAGCGATACTTTTGATATTGTAATGGTTAAAGATGTGGCCGGTGTTCTTACTACGTTAGACACTTACAGCTATGTTTTAGCCGGTGCGCCTACTTTGGGCGTTAATGTTACACTTTCGGCCACGGTACAATTAAACCAGAATGATAAGGTTTATGCAAGGTTTGTAACCACATCGGGCGCGCCTACGATGTTCTTTTTTGACGGCAGCGTAACTGCAAACGGCACTACTTTTGTATCACGCGGGAATGTCCATTGGGAATATTTACTACCTAGCGATTTAACCGCAGAGTCGTTTTTAAAAGACTGGATTTTAAGATTTGGTATCATATTTAAACCAAGCGATTCAGGTTTAAGAATTAAAAAGCTTAACGATATAATGGCCGACAGGGCTAGTGCGATAGACTGGACTGATAAATTTGTTTCTTCAGATAAGGCTGAGTTTTCGGCTGAATATGCAAGGGATAACTATTTTAAGTACAAGAATGACGATGAATTAGATGGACTTGGCAGGGGGACTATACAAGTCGATTCTGCATTAGTTGAAAACGAGAAAACTATCTATACTTCAATCTTTTCAGGTTGCCAGACAAGAACTTTAGGCGGTGTAAGGGCTGCTTATCTTCCGGCATTTGAAACGGGGGCTGCATCAATAACGGATACGGCAAATGCAGTACCTTTGACATTGTTAACAATAAGGGATAAGGGTACGAAAGAGCCTAACAAGGTATTTAACACAACCCCGCGAAATGATTACAGCGTGGCCTACTTTGTTGATACAACACAAACCAAAGACACAAACTTTCAATATTTCTTAGATAGTAACTATGCTATTTTAGAAGACTCATTACAAAAGAATAGAGTAGAGGAAAGATTTTACAATTTAACAGAGAAAGACATATTCGAGTATGACCCGTTTAAAATGATTTACGACAATGGCGAATACTATTTGATAAACAAGATTGATAACTTTGTACCAGGGAGAATAACTAAGGTAGAACTATTTAGAGTGTAGGGTATGGCAGAAGAGAAATTAATATTAACAATTGAAGTAGAGGATGGTGACGCGGTAGAGTCTATTGACTCAATACGCAAAAGTACTAGACAGTTAACCCAAGAGCGTAACGCTTTGAACCTTGCCACCGAGGAAGGAAGAAAGAGGGCGCTAGAAATAAACAAAGTAATTGATGAGAATAACAAAAAGATAAAGGAAAACTCATCGGCTTTAGAACAACAAAGACAAAATGTAGGTAACTACACACGCGGAATATTAGACGCAATCCCAGGTATAAAAGGTTTTACCGGGGGCATTAATGGAATAAGTGCAGCGTTTAAGGCTAATCCGGTAGGTTTAATTATTACGGCTTTTCTTTCGCTAAAAACTATCTTTGAAAAGAATGCGGTAGTGGCTGATAACCTTGCTTTTGCTTTTGAAGGTCTTACCAAGGGATTAGGGTTTATTGTAGACACTATCGTAACAACCGCTACAAGCTTTGACAAGTTAACGGCAGCGATAAGCAATCCTTTTAAGTTCTTTAAAGATTTGGCTTTAGGTACAGCCGATGCAGCTAAGGAAGGATTTAACGCGGCTAAAGCTATTGACGCTTTCACGGTTGCGCAAGCTAAGGCAAACCAAGAAATACAAATAGCCGATGTAAGAATACAGGCACTTGAAAAGACTTTAAAGGATCGAACCAAGTCAGAGCAGGAGCGTATTGCAATCGCTAATCAAATAGCAGACCTTGAAATACAAAATGCTGCACGTAGGGAAAAATTAGCAAAACAAGAATTAGCCAATGAGCAATTAAGGTTAAAGGATAAAACTTTAAGCGGTGAAGAGGAGGCTAAAATAATTGAATTAAATACACAGGTATTTATTGCAGGTGAAGAGGCTAAGACAGCGGCAGCGCAAAGACAAACACGTATAAATATTCTTTTAGCTAAAGAAGAAGCAAGGGAAAAAATAGAAGCTAAAAAAGAAGAAGTAAAAGCCATTAAAGAAGCAGAAGATTTAAACTTTGATGCTTACTTACAAAGGGTTGATAAAAAGATAGAGGCTTTAGATAAAGAACAAGCAGCTGAACAGGCGGCACTTGTTAACTCATTAGCTGCGGCTGAGGCTGAAATAGCTGCACAAGACGCAATAGCTTTAAAAGATTCTGAAAGAACTTTAAAGGCTCAACAAAATGCAGAGGCAAGGGCAAGAGCAACTGAAAACGCACAAAAGAGAGAGGTAGCTGGTTTCGCGGCTTCATTAGGACAAATAGCATCTTTAAACAAAAAGAATACAGTAGCAAATAAAGCTTTAGCATCTGCACAAGCTGTTATAAATACTTTCTTAGGTGTTACTGAATTGTTGGGGCAAAAATCAACATTGCCATCACCTTTAGATTTTATTACAAAGGCTATAAACGTAGGTGCTTTAATCGCTTCAGGTTTGGGTGCAGTTAGACAAATAAACAGCGTATCAGGCTTTGCACGTGGAGGCTTAACCGGAACCCGTATAACTTCAGGGATGGGCGCTCCTATTCGTAGGTCGAATGGAGATGATATGATAGCGACTGTTAAAACAGGAGAGGTAATTCTTAACCAATCACAACAGGCAAGGTTAGGAGGTGCTAGTACGTTTAGAAATATTGGGGTGCCAGGATTTGCAACGGGTGGACTTACAGGAGTAACAGAAACACGTAACGCTTTTTCTAGCGTACAAGCAGACAGGGCGCAATCAGATTTACGCAATTCATTAAGTAACTTACAGCCAGTTTTGGTACTTCAAGATTTTGAACTTACACAGAATACCCGTAACAGAATCCAAACCACATCTCAAGTAATATGACAGTTTACGAAGCCTACCTTAATAAAGAGTTGCATCCATTTACTACGCGATCTGCTATCTTCTATTATTGTGAGATTTACGGAGAGTTCCAAAAGTTGAGGGAACAATACGGATATGAAGAGGCTGTTTATGTTACGGCCGACAAGAAATGCGTAAGTGAGGCAACCGTGAAGAGGGCGATAAGTAATGCAAAGGTACGTATCAAATAATAGATACTAAATATTGATAAGTGCTACGATACTTTTGTATCGTGGAAAATAAAATTTTCATTACGGGCCAGATTGGTTCTAGTTTAGATGAAAACGGCAATGTCATCAAAGGCGTTGACCTATTGGACGTTATTACCCAAGTCCAAGATTACGGGCCAGAGAATAGGGACTTAACAGTAGTTATCAAATCACCAGGCGGATATGTCGAGGTGGGAGATGCCATCTATAATTACTTAGAGGGCTTAAAATCAAAAGGATACAAGATCAAAACAGTAGGCGATACCTTAGTAGGTTCAATCGCTACGAAGATATTTTTGGTAGGTGAAGAAAGGGAACTTTTGGAAGGAACTGAATTCTTTATTCACAATCCAGCCGTTAACCCTGGCTTATCAGATGCTAACAAACTAGCAGCCTTTGCCGAAAGGGTGGCACAAGTCGAAGATAATCTGCGTAAGTTCTATGCAGAGAAAACCGGAACCGATGAAGACGTATTAAAGCCGTTGATGGACGTTGAAACTTCAATGACTCCTAATCAGGCTATGTCTTTAGGTTTTGCAACAATCATAACAGAAGATTTCAAAATTTTAGCTAAAGTAAAAATGAATTTAAAAGATTTAGTAAAGAACGTTAAGGCTTTTGCCAGCATTAAGGCTATGGTTGAATTACAACTAGCCGATGGCAAGAAAGTAGTAATTGAAGCAGAGCCAGGCCAAGAGGTCGGGGCTTCTGTAACGGTAGAGGGCGCACCGGCTCCAGTTGGTGAGCATACTTTATCTGATGGTAAGATTTTAGTAGTCACAGAGGCTGGTAAGGTTGCACAGATCAAAGAAGCAGCAACACCTTCTGAAGATGAAGATGAAGTATCTAAGATGAAGAAAGATATTCAGATGCTT
>OGVK01000091.1_pt1 | contig 12343 bp, 12 predicted proteins | sample 1575721 | NCBI WGS metagenome assembly OGVK01 (sample SAMN07581521, study PRJEB24739) | freshwater metagenome | place: Singapore | collected 2015-01 | reverse complement strand
CAAACTGGATCCCTTTTTCTGTCAAGTACGAATGGTAAATCTTGGTTTTATGGCAGTCTTTATGACCGAACAGCTTGATCAACACACAACGGCTTCTTTTTCCAAAAGGTTCACTTTCATAAAACTCTGAATCGCCACCAATAAACTAGACACTTCCCAGCCGTTCTTGGTAACGGTTTTCATACTCTACCGGTGACAGCAGATTATTGGAACCATGTTTCCGTTTACTGTTGTAAAACATTTCAATGTAATCAAACACATCACTTCGGGCTTCATCTGACCTTTACCCCAAATTTAAGACCATGACATTGATGAGATTTCCAATAAACTGGAGCCAATGGAGATCTCAAAATGAAAAAACGTTACACCGAAGAACAAATCATCAAAGCCATCAAGCAGCATGAAGCAGGTTCTAAAGTTGAAGATCTGTGCCGCGAGATGGGCATATCAGTCGGAACCTTCTACAACTGGCGAAGCAAGTATGCGGGCCTGGAAGTAAATGAAGCAAAGCGGCTAAAGGAGCTTGAAGCCGAGAATAACAGGCTCAAGAAGATGCTGGCCGACAAGATGCTGGAAGTTGAAGCCATGAAGGATGTGCTGTCAAAAAAGTGGTGACGCCAGCGGCAAGGAAACCTGTTGCTCAACATCTGATGGCAGCATTTCGCCTGAGTGAACGGGTGGCTTGCAAGTTGGCGGGATTGAGCCGAACGGCACTGCGTTATGAGCCAAAAACGAACGCAGATAGCAGCTTACGCCAGCGTTTAAAGGCGCTTGCCACCCTATATCCGCGTTACGGTTATCTGATGTTGCATGGACTGCTTCGCGGCGAAGGAATGGTCAAAAATCGCAAACATACCTATCGTCTTTATACCGAAGAAGGCTTGCAGGTTCGAACCAAGAAACGCAAAAAGTTGACCCGGCCACGCCAGCCGATGGAAGTGCCAACAGCAGTGAATCAGCGCTGGTCGATGGATTTTGTGTCTGACCAGCTCAGCAATGGCCGGCGCTTTCGGGTATTGAATGTGGTGGATGACTATTCGCGGGAAATGGTTGGGCAACTGGTTTCGGTTTCTATCAGTGGCAGGCAAGTAGCCAGATTCTTAAGTTTGCTGATTGAGCAGCGTGGCAAACCTAACAAAGTAATTTGCGATAACGGCACTGAATTTACCAGCAAGGCAATGTTCTTCTGGTGCAAAGAAACTGGCGTGAGTCTGGGGTTTATTCAGCCTGGGAAACCAACACAAAACGCTTTTGTTGAAAGCTTAAATGGCAAGTTCAGGAACGAGTGTTTGAACCAACACTGGTTTAGAACGATGGACGAGGCCCGATACGAAATCGATTTATGGCGCGAGCATTACAACACTGTTCGCCCACATAGTTCATTGAATTACATGTCGCCTGTTGAGTATGCAAAACAGGCAGCATAAGCTGGGAAATCTCATCACGGGATTGGTATTAATTCCGGGGAAAGGTCAGACGTTACGCCGTCCTGATTTCTAAGGAGGTCTTCGAGACTCCAAAAACACCCTCCAGCAACGATCACATAATTTATGTTTCATAAAGCCTCGTTGGTTTTTATCTATTTACTGATGTACCTGACTTTACAGCGTGTAAAACAGGTATAACATGTTCAGTAGTTCGTATAATGTGACTTATTAGACAGTTTACGTAGGGGGTATGTATGGATGCAGACTTTGGATATCAGATTTAAAGAGTTGTGAAATTAAGGGTTCACGAAAAAAATGAATGTCTGCAAATATAGGGCAAATTAGATTGTCTATGTCCATATAAATTTCAATGCTTTACATTTTTAAATGTTCAATTGCGTTACTCAGATTCAACTTTTGGTGGCAGATTTATCTTAAACATCAGCCCAGCAATTCGCACGGTAGTACTTTGTTGACTATCCCCTGACAAAGTAACAATTTCTTGCCACAATCAGACTTGAGCACTTTACTTCGCGCCTATGTGCACTGCTTAACGCACCAAGGCTTCTGATGTTCTGATTGACACCAATTACTTCGTTTCCTGCTTGATACTTTGAGATCAACAGGATTGAATAAAGTAAAAGGGGCTATTTAAATATTGAGGGAACAAGTGGCAATAGATTTGAGCATAGAAATCGCACTGCTGTTAGAGCGCTGGCAGGGCATTGTAAACATGATGGCTCAAGTCGCGGAAGTGCCTTGCGTGCTGATTAATCGATTAGATAAAAACGAAATTTGTGTTCAGGCAGTTGGCAGTGTGTCGAAACCAGCTTTTTATTGCGATGAACCTATTCCATTGGCACTAAACAGTTATTGTTCCCAAGTCATTGCCAGTCACCAGCCATTGCTAGTTGAAAATGCAATCGGTACCCGATACGAGAACAATAACCCGACATTTGCCGCAGGCTTTAGTTATTACTACGGGCTGCCTTTGCTTTGGCCTAGCGGAGAAACTTTCGGTACTTTGTGTATGTTGGACCGGGCAAGCGCAGACCGGGCATCACAACACTGTTCCTTACTCACACTCTTTAAGCAGGCTATTGAATATGATTTGCAATTGCTGCAGCAACAACAAGAGCAGCTCAAGCGTGAGCAACAAGCAGACTTAAAATTTATCCAACTTTTCAATGAGATATCCAATAGGATAAAACCGGTAGCGACTAATAAGTTACTTCAATCCGAGTTATTTGTACTGTTGACTAGCCAGTACCAATATTGGCATCAGGAGCTTGAGCTACAGCTTAATCAAACTGTCTTAGCTCATGAAAACTCCATTCATATCGCGGCACTGGTTCGAATTTGGTCAAATTTGTTGGCAATTGCCCATGAAACAGAATGGTTGAGAGCTACAGCTGTCGCTGAACCTTATAGCTGTGAGGCTGAAGCGTCACTGGTTGATGCAACGCCATTATTAGAACAAGCAGTCTATAAAACAGCGTTGACGCTTGGTACTGAACTCGTTTTGAGGAGTCATTTGCCTAACCCACTGTTACTCAGTGGGAGACCTGAGTTATGGTCGCTGATAGGGCTGGCTATCACCAGCTTTTTAGTCATTGGCGCCAGCGGCACCAGTAAAACGGTATTTGTCAGTAGCCGAATAAAAGGTAAACATAGAGTTTTGGAATGGTCCCTCCATGTAAAAGGCCAGACGATGCCACTGCATTTTACCCGTGATAATCAAGCGCTTTATGGTTTTGCTTCCGTATGTGCCGAGCTCGCTGGTGCTGTGTTGGAATCTGGTGAGCAGCAATTAACTGAGAGTATTCATCAACAGAGTAGTTATCTGAACTCGAATCGTGATCACGTCGACGACATTGAAAGCAGGAATGCTTCAAGAACTCGGTTTATCTGCTTATGGATACCGGTGGTGGGAGACGATTTATAAACTCTCAGCGATGAAAGTCGAAGTTGTGTCTTAGATTATCATTTTTACGCCATTTTAGAATTTTCCTTTCTATAAGCACTAGGAGTTACGCCAATTTTTTTCTTAAATAATTTTTGAAAGTGTTCATGTGCCGGATACCCAATGGCTTCACTCACTTCAGGAACAGATTTACCGGTTTCTTTAAGCAGCTGCTTCGCTTTTTCAAGCCGACAATAGGTTAAATAATCAAGAGGTGTCATGCCAGACAGTTTCTTAAACTTAACGCTGTAGTTCGTACGCGACATTCCAGCAATCTCAGCGAGATCGTCAAGACCCCATTTTTTATCGAGACTATGATGGATAGCTTCCAAGGATTTGCTGAGTTGCGGATTTTCGATCAATTTGAAAAATCCTACATTTTTGTTGGATTTGTACATGTGAATTCTTAACGCTTGCACGAAGATAATTTCGGTCAGCTTCCTGACTAGCGTGTTGCTTCCAGGAAGCCCTGATTTTGCTTCCTGCTCTATAATACTTAAAAGCATGGTAAGCCAAGGCGAGTGGGAGTTCTCAGTACTCTTGATATGCACGACGTTTGGCAGCGAATTTAAGAATGGATGATCGGGTCCGCCATTAAAACAAAAATGTCCGCAAACGACGTTTGCTTTGAGCTTGCTCTGATCACCATATTCCAGAACTTGAGTTTCAGTGAGGTTGGCCTTGGATCTAAATTCGACCGCGGGCTCGGCCTTGATTTTTGGTGCACTGGTCATGGTGTGCTCCATCCCTTTGAATAAAATCAAAATATCGCCTTGCTCCGCCAAAGCCTTAAGTTTAAGTTTTGGCACCTCGTACCAAAACTCGCCATGGGTCACGATGTGAAATCTCGCTAGATTCTCTTCCTGCGGGAGACTGATGCCCCAGTCTCCTGCAAATGATGTTCTATACCAGTAGCTACTAGTAAGCTCTACCTTATCTAAAATCTCACTGAGAACATCCATACTTAGCTCCTACGCAAACTGTCTAATAAGTCACATTATACGAACTACTGGGCATGTTATATCTATTATACATGCTGTAAAGTCAGTTTAATCAGTAAATAGATAAAAACCAAGGAGGCTTTATGAAACTAAATTATGTGATCGTTGCCGGAGGGTGTTTTTGGGGTCTTGAAGACCTCCTTAGGAATCTGGACGGCGTGACGTCAACAAAGGTGGGCTACTCTGGCGGAGATTTTGATGATCCTACCTACGCCGATATTAAAACAGGGAAAACGGGTCACGCCGAAGCTGTTCGCGTGGAATACGACCCAGACGAAATATCTCTCGAAGAGATTCTACATTACTTTTTCAAGATCCATGATCCAACTACGAAGAATCGCCAAGGGAATGATGTTGGATCTTCGTATCGCTCTGCTGCGTTCTATCGTGACGATGCCCAGAAAGCGATTATCGAAAACGTGATTGAGGAGGTCAATGAGATCGGTCGCTTCGAGAATGAAGTAGTTACGACCGTCGCCTTGGAAAAAGAATTCTACGACGCTGAGGCATATCATCAAAACTATTTGCAAAGGAATCCCAACGGATACTCTTGCCATTTTGAAAGAGACTAAACCATAAACCAAATGAAAGAGGAAATTATGAAAACACTTAAGAATGTTGTCATCTATACGAAAGACCATTGTCCATTTTGCGCACGCGTAAAGAATTACCTAACTTCTGAAAAGGTTGATTTCAAACAAATTCGCGTAGACGACGATCCGAAGACTTACTTGGAGTTGAAGGAAAGAACAAATCTTCAAACTGTTCCGCAAGTTTTTGTGGATGGAGAATTCATTGGCAGTGCTACAGACTTCTTCTCGTGGATTGATGGCTAAAGAGCAAGCCCTAAAATAAAGGATCAAATATATGTTCAATTGGAAAAGCATTTACAGCTACCTCGATAACGGCACTCCAGCACCTCCCAGAAAAGTTGAAAGGAGCGAGGAAGAGTGGAAAGAAATTCTGACGCCCGCGCAATTTCGGGTTATGCGAATGAAAGGCACCGAACGCCCGCACACGGGAGGACTCTGTTCATTTTATGAAGCAGGTAGATACGCCTGTGTTGGCTGCGACACCGAACTCTTTGACTCGAACCTAAAGTTCGATTCGGGAACGGGATGGCCGAGTTTTTCTGAGCCTGTCGCCGACAACGTAATTCAATATGAACTGGATACGACGTACGGGCGCAGAATCGAAGTGTTATGCAATGTGTGCGAAGCCCATCTGGGGCACGTTTTTCCAGATGGCCCTGAGCCATCAGGGGTCCGATTCTGCATTAACTCTGAGTCATTGAAGTTTGTAGAATAATTTTTAAATTGAGGAGTTTTATGAAAGTGAACCTTTTGGAAAAAGAAGCCGTTGTGTGTTGATCAAGCTGTTCGGTCATAAAGACTGCCATAAAACCAAGATTTACCATTCGTACTTGACAGAAAAAGGGATCCAGTTTGTTTTTTGGATGTTCATGAAGACGACCGTCGGCTGCTGCTGATCTGCGAATGGGAGTGGCTACAATTCTTAAAAAGTTAGGTGAAAAATATGTCGGATCTAAAAATGAATAAAGAAGACGATGTTGAAAGCTATGAATTTGCGACCCCTGAAGCTATCGAAGAAGCATTGAAAACCGGAAAACTTAGTCAAACGGTTTTTGGCACGGGCTGCTTTTGGGGACCGGATTCAAATTTTGGAGGGACGCCGGGAGTAGTGCAAACACGTGTTGGCTACGCTGGAGCATCAACTCTGGATCCGAGTTACCGCAACATCAAGGGACACGCCGAAGTCGTCAGAGTGATCTACGATAAAGACCAAATTAGCTATAGAGAACTTCTTGGAGGTTTTGAGTCATGGTTTGTTCATGTCAGAAAGCAGGGTCAGTATCGCCAGATACTTTTTGTCTTTGATCAGGAGCAAAAACAAGTCACTGAAGAACTGATCCAAGCGATTGGAAAGGATAAGTCTCCCGAGGTGATTGAAGCCGGACAACAAAATGGTTATTTTTGGCCAGCCGAAGATTACCATCAAAAGCATCGTCTTCGCAGAAACAAACAGCTTGTAAGTCTTGCTGAAGTAGATTTCGGTCCTCGCTGGGATGAACATCTGTATTTTACTAAATTGAATAGTACCGACAGAAAAGGCTTCAGTCTTTCAAACTGGTTAAAAAAGTTGTCTCCGCAAATGCAGAAAGCTTACCGAATCGGCTAATCTGAAATTGTGCTGGCTAAAGCACTCTATTTTCGCTACGCAATCAATGTGCCGGCCAACTTTAAATAGAGTCCCACAGTGTACAAAGAAGCTGTGCAAGTGGCATTTTACCGATGTATTTAAACGGACTAATTATTGCCCATATGAGACCAGCTTATCTACCAGTTGTTAGGTGATCCCCCTCAAATTAACAGAACACACTGGTTTGATTGCGGCCTTGGGCTTTAGCTTTGTATAACATCTGATCGGCGGCTTCGAGCAACTGCTTTTTGTCGTTAAATAAATCAGCGCTGGCCAAACCGATGCTGACCGTTAATTGTCGTAATGGCCATTCATGGTTAGCCACTACCAGCCTTAATTTTTCCAGTGTTTTATTGGCCGACACGATGTCTGTGCCTGGCAAGATCAGCACAAACTCTTCACCACCATAACGGGCGAAAAAGTCATAGTTCCTGCTGTTGCGCTGAAACAGACCTGCTACCAGGCTCAGTGCCTGATCACCTTCGGCATGTCCATAGCTGTCGTTAAAACTTTTAAAGTGATCAATATCAATCAGCGCCAACACAAATGACTGGCCTGTTCTTTGCCTGCGAGCAAATTCAGCTTCAAACCTGAGGTCAAATGCTCGTCTGTTGTTTACCCCTGTCAATGCATCTGTCATGCTGGTTTTGTGTAGTTGTTCGCCGACTTTTTTCAGTTCAAGTATGGCGATCACTTGCCTGGACAGAGCCTGTAAAGAGCTTATCTGCCGCTGATTCAGCTGCTTAGGCACATGATCATAGACACAAATTGTACCTATCACTACACCTTCGGGATCAATCAGCGGCGAGCCAGCATAAAATCGGAAGCCAGGCTCAGTAACCACCATCGCATTAGTACTGAATCTGGGATCTAAGGTCGCGTCAGGGACCACCATTACCGCATCAGGTGTTTCCATTGCATACACGCAAAAGGACTCTTTAATTAATACAGAGGTACGCGAAATACCAACTTTTGCAATTAGATTCAGCTTTGTGTCATCGGTTCGCGTCACCATAGCCACTGGTGCATCACAGATATAACACGCCAGTTCAGTGATATCCCGCAGGTTCTGATCTGCTTCAGCAGGTGCTTTTAGTGTGGTTTCTGCACTAGCTGTTTGAGCTAAACTAAAGGTCATGTACTTCTCCGTTTTTCTACTGCATTTTTCAAAGATCCTGCATAGAAAAATGAATTAAATCGTTGATTTAACTCTAGCATAGATCTGTCAGACTTGAAGTTATCTCTGTAGCAATGGTATTGTTTTGTACAATATTCGCCTGCTTGATTTGAGTTTTAGCTGTATTTATAAACTTTTGGCTTTTCCGGTCGCAGGCTCTATAATTTGCTCGTTTAAATCCAACTCTTCGTCTAACGTCATCTATTTAGTGTGCATGCGGCCTCCGGAGCATTTTCCGTGGCTTATTTTACCGAAGCATCGGGATTGCTAAATAGAGCTGAACGCTGTAATGCGCTTTCGAACTGAGCTTTCCGTAACTTCGGCATTAGTTCATGTACCTTGCTTACTGGATGTTGGTTGACGCGCAGCAGCACGTCCGTCAGATAATCGTAAACGTTAATAGCAGTGTTGACCTTGCTTTGAATGACGCCAACATGCTTAGCACCAAGCTCCGTTCAGCAGAATCACAGCCAGTTTTTCAGTTATCCCAAGTGTCACTCTCAGATTAAAGGCCGCCATACCGGATGTAGTGCCAACAAGAAAACTAAAACACAACTTCGCTGATCATCGCTGAGTGTTTATAAATCGTCTCCCATCACCGGTATCGATAAGCAGATAAACCTGGTTATGCCATTAGCAGTTCTTGAAGCATTCCTGCTTTCAATGTCGTCAACGTGATCACGATTTGAGTTGAGATAACGACTCTGTTGCTGAAGACTCTCAGTTAATTGCCACTCACCAGATTCAAGAACAGCACCCGCTAACTCGGCACATACTGTTGCAAAACCATAAAGCGCTTGATTATCGCGGGTAAAACGCAGCGGCATCGTCTGGCCTTTTACAAGAAGGGACCATTCCAAAACTCTGTACTTACCTTTTAATCGGTTACTGACAAAAATAGTTATACTTGTACCGCTGGCGCCAACAACTAAAAAGCTCGTGATAGCTAGTCCTATCAGAGACCATAACTCTGGTTTCCCACTTAGTAACAGTGGATTAGGCAAATGACTCCTCAAAACGAGATCAGCACCAAGGGTCAGCGCTGTTTTATACACTGCTTGTTCTAATAATGGAGTTGCATTGACCAGTGACGCAACAGCATCACAACTATAAGGTTCTAGAACTGCCGTAGCTCTCAACCATTCTGTTTCATGGGCAATCGCCAACAAATTTGACCAAATTCGAACCAGTGCCGCTATATGAATGGAGTTTTCATCAGTCAGGACGGTTTGATTAAGCTGCTTATCCAGTTCCTGATGCCAGTATTGGTATTGGCTTGTCAAAAGTACAAACAACTCAGATTGAAGCAACTTATTATTAGTTACCGGTCTTATCCTATTTGACATCTCATTGAATAGTTGTATAAATTTTTTGTCTGCTTGTTGCTCACGCTTTAGCAGATCTTGCTGTTGTTGAAGCATCTGTAAATCGTATTCAATGGCCTGCTTAAAAAGTGTGAGTAAGGAACAGTGTTGTGATGCCCGATCTGGGCTTGAAAAGTCCAACATACACAAAGTACCGAAAGTTTTTCCGCTAGGCCAAAGCAATGGCAGGCCATAGTAATAACTAAAGCCTGCTGCAAATGTTGGGTTATTGTTTTCATATCGGGTACCGATTGCATTTTCAACTAGTAATGGCTGGTTACTGGAAATGACTTGGGAACAATAAGTGTTAAGTGCCAATGGAACAGGTTCACCGCAATAAAAAGTTGGTACTGACACACTGCCAACAGCCTGACAAATTTCGTTTTTATCTAATCGATTAATCAGCACACAAGGCACTTCCGCGACTTGAGCCATCGAGTTTACAATGCCTTGCCAGCGCTCTAGGAGCAGAGCGGTTTCTATGCTCAAATCTACTGCCATTTGTTCCCTCAGTATTTAAATAGTCCCCTTTTGCATCATTCGATCTTGTTTATCTCAGAGTATCAAACAGGAAACAAAGTGATTGATGTCAATCAGGGAATTAGCAGCATTGATGCATTAAGCGGCGCACATACACTCTAAGTAAAGTGCTTAAGTCTGATTATGGCAAGAAATTGTTACTTTGTCAGGGATAGTCAACACTTTATTAGCGAGAGACTTGCTTGGCTGACATTTAAGACAAATCGCGAGATTCCAAATCTGCCACCAACAGTCGGAACTGAGTAACTCACTTGAGCTTTAAAAAGTAAAGCATTGAAATATTTATGGTATTTATACATCCTACCTAGCTCACAGCAGAGTTTAGCATCGTGCATTAATATGACCTTACACTAAAAATACGTACTAGTTGACGTCTATCAAACTCGTTTACGAGATAGTGTAGTGGTCGACAAATTTTGGCCACATCGTTATTGCCTAATAACCGATGCTCTCTTTAAATGCGAAATGAGTAGTGCACGCATTTTTAGCCTTTTGGCAAAACGTTGATGTCTCGAAATTTTCAAGCGCTGTGCCTTGTTTATTTTCAGAAACGTCTGCTTTCAGTGAGTTCCTGATGCTCGGGCGCTCTAAATTATGGGTATAGACAATCTGATTTGCCCTATATTTGCAGTTTTTCGTGAACCCTTAATTTCACAACTCTTTTAATCTGATATCCAAAGTCTGCATCCATACATAGCCCCTCATGTACAGAACCTTAAGCGGCAAGCGAATTAATAATACCGTCTAACGTGTTGTTTTGCTTGGATTTTCTCTGCCTACTCTTTTTGCCGTTTTTGGATAAATACACCATTGCCCACTCCAACTTCTCTGTTATTTCCTGCCACGCACCATGGATGATGCTCGCCAATATCGGCATTAACCAAAGCGCGCTGTTTTTGGCAATCTTCAGCATCGATAACTCCGCGCTGCCAATCAGCGTCAGCGCCAGCCGACGTTTGACCAGCAAGGCCAGCAAACTAGCCCAGATCAAGCCTTCCGCTATCGCTTTTTGTCGTGTCGCGAACGCCTTCAACCGGTTATGTGATTTCAGCTCTTTGAACAACAGTTCGATCTGCCAACGGCAACGATACAATGCCATCACCTTCTCGGCTGGCCATCGCTCACGCGGAAGATTGGTCATCCATATACAGAACCGTTTTTCCTCTGCAAACCAACGTCTTATGAGTCGATATTTATACTTTCCCGAACTCACATCCAGATCCAGAACCTCGGCTCTGCAGCTTCTCCGATCGATATCCTTGAGCTTTTTTCCGAGTAACTTGGGCATTTCCCTGCCGTCCTGTCGGTAAGCTGCCTGTACTTTGGGATTGAGATTTTGACTCCCTCTGACCAGATAGCTTCCTTTGGCTTTGGTCACATCAGCAAAGTACTCGCGGCTGATGTAACCGGCATCCGCCAATAACAGTTTGTTATTTAACGAATTTGCGGCCGGAAGATGCTTGCGCTCCGATTCGGTATCCGCCGTGATACTCATCGATATCGGCGACTGGTCCAGCAAGGACATGGTCATATGACACTCTACCGCAGCGGGGCTGTGCTTATTGAATCGGCCCGGGAAATGTTCTGCCAATTGCGGATGTAACGCGAATGACGACCCGTCCTGCAGCAGTACCTGCTCAAAGCCTGCCAGTCCGTGGGCGTCCGGTAGACACTCCTTGAGGCGTAAGGCGATGGCTCGTTCAACCAGTGCGCGCATGAACAAGGGAAAACCCTGCTTGCGTAACTGGTTGTGAAAGGGTTTATACGCTATTTGGTCAGTATCATGGAGCTGCAACGCATTGAAATGGCGATGCAAACCAGCAATACCATCCACCTTGTCGCAACCAAGCCCTGAGAGCAGAGCCGGGAGTAGTCTCGCAGGCTGGATATCCCGGAGTCGCTGACAAAAACCGGTAAATTTACCGATCCGGTTGAGTTCAGAAGAGCTAAGAAGTTGCTTGAGGTACTGGGTTGCATTGATTATAGTCATGGCTTCGGGCGTGTCGGTTTTTTTTTGCGATTAAATCAGAACACAAACGAAGCCTTTTTTCTATCTATTTCAATTGGTTGTAGCTAAAGATCCTGTACATGACAGGTCACTGCAGCGGCCAAACTGTTGCCACATCTCAGTTCAGGAGGAAACGCAATGACTCAGGAAAGGATCCAGACCCGCTACCCACTCGGCGGCCCCTTCGCCACCCAGGCTGAGCTGGAGCAGGCCATCACCCAGGCCATAACGACCCACAGACAAGATTTCTTCCCTCTGCTGGAACGGCTGGTGGACGTGGGGGACACCCGGGTCAACCTCAGTCAGGAGAACCCGCTGCGGGTGCTCAGCATCGAACTCGCTGACGGCCGTGAAGGAGTGGCCCATATCAACTACGAGTCCAACTTCGCCGAGAGCTGCCTGATTATCAACGAATACGACCAGCACCAGACCAGCGTGGCCTTCACCCTCGACGGGGATCAGCTCGTCTTCGATCTTGAGCTGCCCATCGAGTGGAACTTCGACAACTGATTGACAGCGGTGCCATTCCCCTGGCGTGTTGTACCCAGCGGCGCCCCTTTCCCCCCTTTCTGGTGTAGGGTTGTCTGCACTGCAACGGATAGACATCCCGAGGATCACCATGGGTGAGCATCAACCTACAGCA
>OGVK01000090.1_pt1 | contig 12444 bp, 18 predicted proteins | sample 1575721 | NCBI WGS metagenome assembly OGVK01 (sample SAMN07581521, study PRJEB24739) | freshwater metagenome | place: Singapore | collected 2015-01 | reverse complement strand
GAGGTAGATGGTGGGGTTATCTACCTAAAAGAATCAATGGATAAATGTTTCACCTTTGATTCTACCGCCTTTTACCTTGTTAGCGAACCGCCAGCCTGGGATGTGAACGAAGCATTGCGCCTGCGGGGATTGGCGGTGCAGGCGATACAGGAGTATAACACGTACCTGCTGCAGCAGCCGCTGCTGGAGGCTATTGATACTCCGCCAATCAAGTGACTTCCCTAGCGCCTTCTATGAGGGCGCTATGTAGGTACACTAGGAGGCTACTATGCTTAAACCGTCAGACATTAACTACCTCGATGAAGAGGTAATCAAGGCGTACGCTGCATCTGCAGGTACTTTCCGTAAACGATTCGCGCTGGACAGTAGCCAGCTGATTGTGCATTTGGCGATTAATAAGGCTCGGAGGGCTAAGTGGAAATGAGGTCTAGGTATAAGAGGATTGACGTCCCAATATACTGTTCGGAAGTATTTGTAACTAATGATACCACTACGTGCACAGCCCTTGCTAAGCGGTATTGTAAAGTAGAAGTTGACCCAGAAAGTTACCTAGCTAATGGGCTGGTAGTGTGTTCTAGAGACGCACAAGTAGTGTGGCTACCCAAACAAGCGCGCGCACGTACTGTTGCACACGAGTGTGCGCATGCAGTGCTGAATCTCTGCCACTACAAAGACATTATAATCGACACTAGTAACCAAGAGCCCTTCACTTACCTGATGGGGTATATGTTTTATGAGATAAATAAAGCGCGAGAGGCTTTGGATAATGACAACTAGCATAATGCATATTGACCTGGAGACGCAGAACCATGAATATTACGGCTCAAAGGCAAGCCCATACTGCCCAGATAATTACGTTGTTGAGTCAGCATGGCGCGTAGACAGAACAAATCAAGATGGCACTGTCGACGTTGGAGTTGTTTCTAGCGTGCGATTTGCCGGACGTGAAGAGTTTGTTAGAGCTGGCGCTGAGGCTTGGTGCCCTATCCCGGACGACTGCTGGCTGATTGTGGCACATAACGCGGCTTACGAGATTAGCTGGTTCCTTAGTTTTGCGCGTAAGGAGTTCGAAGCCTTCCTAAAGCGCGGAGGGCGCGTATTCTGTACGATGCATTCTGAGTACATCGCCTCGGACTTTCAGAGCATGTATCCGTCGCTGGACGAGACGGCTCCTAAGTACGGCGGTACGCACAAAGTAGACGGGGTTAAGATTCTGTGGGAGCAGGGTGTGTTAACCTCCCAGATTGACCCGATGCTGCTGCATGACTACCTGGTTAACGGGGACATCCCGAACACGGCCCTGTGCTTCTACGGCCAGTGTGCTACGTTCGCCCAGCGCGGGCAGATGCAGTACGTGTGGGAGCGTATGGATGCCTTGCTGGCTTGGGCGTACTGCGAATGGTTCGGCCTGTTCGTGAATATGCCAATTGCGCGCAAGAACCAGGATGAGCAGGAGCAGCGCATCCGTGAGATTAAGCAGGAGCTACAGCAGTATATCCCGAATGACTTGCCTGAGACACTGGATTTCAACTTCGGCTCGGACTTTCATATGTCTGCACTGGTATACGGCGGGCCTATCAAGTATCACAAGAAGGTTCCTTATGACCCGCCGCAGTACGTCAAGGCCGACTACTGGCAAGTCGGGGACACTTGGGTTGCCGTGGACGACATGCCCGCTCCACCCGGTGCAACCATGTACAAATCCGGTAAGAACAAGGGGCTACCCAAAGTATTCCGCCTCGACACCGAGGAGGAAAAACTTAGGTGGGAGGATGACCTATACTTCTGCCCGGGCCTGGTGAATATCCAGGAGCTGACGGAAGTTGTCCGGGGGAAGTACGCAGAGCGTGGAGAGTTCAGGCAGGCGCGTAACCTACAGGATGATTCCCCTGTATATAGCACAAACACAGACGCTATGGAAGCGCTGGCTCGACAAGGTTTCGAGTTCTGTAAATTGGTGAACGAGCTGGCGGCGCTGGAGAAGGACACTGGGACCTACTACTTGCGTGAAGTTCTTGACGCAGAGGGTAAAGTCAAAGAGCGGAAGGGGATGTTGCAGTACGTAATCCCTGAGCGTCCTGAAGGTTCCGGTATCATTCATCACCGACTTAATACCTGCGCCACCGTAACTGGACGACTATCAGCATCGTCGCCGAATCTGCAGAACCTGCCTAGGGATGGAACTAGTGCAGTAAAGCAAATGTTCACGTCCAGATTCGGGGATAGTGGGCGCATCACGGAGGTTGACTACTCAGCACTGGAAGTAGTTATGTCTTGCGTGCACACGGGGGACCGTAAACTTCTGAGGCTGCTGCAGAACGGTACGGACATGCACTGCTACCGCCTAGCATTCAAGGAGAACAAAACCTACGAAGAGATGTACGACCTCTGCCACAACTCCGATGGGCCGGACTACAAATACTGGAAGCAGCAACGTACGGATATTAAGCCCCCGAGCTTTGCTGCACAGTACGGGGCTACGGCTAAAGGGATTGCGTTTGCTACAGGCTGTACAGTGGAGTATGCGCAGTCGTTCCTGGATAACGAGGCTAAGCTGTTCCCTGACACAATCGGATTCCGTGCTAAGGTGCGAGAAGAGGTGGAGCGTACAGGAGCAGAGGGGCGCATGCACCGAGAGCAAGCAGACGACGGTAGCTATCGCCTCTACCGCATAGGCACCTGGACCAGCCCTGCTGGTGCCCGCTACAGCTTCCGCCAAAAGGAGCAGTGGAAGGAGGTTGTGCCTGGGCAGCGTAAGCAGAAGGTAATGGACTACAAGGAAACCGAGATGGCAAATTTCTGGTGCCAAGGAGAAGCCTTCTTCTTAATGTGTGTAGCAGCCGGTATGGTCCTGCGTGCGATGCTGTCTCGTGATTGGTTCGACAATCAGGTGTGCTTGATTACAAACGTACACGATGCGCTGTATCTGGACAGCGCCAACCCTGAGGTTGGACGTGAGGCTAGCCTGCTGGTTAAGCAGTGTATGGAGGACGCACCTAAGCGTATCCACCAGCTCTGGCCTAACTACGGTATCATTGGTGAGGTGCCCTTTCCGGCGGAAGCTGAAATGGGTACAAGCATGTACAGTAAGGAGAAGGTAGGATGAATATTAAACCAGGCAGCATTGTAGAGTTATTAGAACTGGGACCAGAACCTATCGGTCCAGAATTGAGTAGTTATTTCGTGCCCGGTTCACAGCACCGGGTTATCTCTTATTGCGAAGAAACTTGGGAGGTAGAGCTGATAGACCCTACTAATGGTTCAGAAGAACCTGGGGATGGTATTACCTTCTTCCCGGGAGAGTACAAGCTCATAGCGGAGTAGTGATAGGTGGACCCTTGGGTGGTGTAGGGGGTTAGGGTAACATGGAAATACACTAGGGTCAACTAAATAATTAAATAAAATTATTTGTTGACTCTGGTTTGATTCTGTGATTCCCAGAGAATTAATGTGATACGAGTAGGAACAACACAAGAGAGGCAACCTTGGCTAAAGTTAGTTTAATCAAACTATTCACCAAAGAGCAGCACCAGGCAATTCTGGGCCAGTACTTGGATAACTCTACTGCCGCTAAAGCATATAACGTACTACTGGCTTATGGGGAGATACCGCAGTACAAGGAGACTGCTGAATACTACAGCACCCTCGGTACCACAGAGTGCGCGGTGTCCCGCCAGCTTGTACGCTACTGGCGCAGCATCTTCATGGATAACAATGGCAGCAAGGCCAGCGCCAATCGGGGACTGCAGGAAGCGCGTAAGCTAATCCAACCGAGCCCGACGGACGATATCGGGAATACGCTGGTGCCGGATATGTGCCACCGCATACTGGTGGTCGGGGACCTGCACGCTCCCTATACCCACGTAGACGCCATGCCATTCCTTGAGAGTGTACGTGACGCCTACTGCCCGGACATGGTGGTGCAGGTGGGTGACGAAACCGACGGGCACGCCATCAGTTTTCATGATGCCGACCCGAACCTGGACAGCGCCGGGGTGGAGCTTGAGAAAGCCAAGCTCGTACTGGAGGATCTGCATGAACTATTCCCGAACCTTCTTGTTTGCGATTCCAATCACGGCTCCCTCGTATATCGCCGCGCTAAAGCTCACGGTTTGCCAGTGCAATTTATTAAGAAGTACCGGGATATCCTATTCCCTGAGCACGGTGCTCCGGCGTGGTCGTGGGCCGATGCTTGGGTGCTCAACACACCGCTGGGGCCTGTCCGTTTCCAGCATCAAGTCAGCGGTGATTTCATGCTCAATGCATCCCATGAGCGCACCTCTCTGGTGCTGGGACATGAGCATGGACGCTTCGAGGTTCAGTATGCTGCTTCTTCAACGGCGCTGTACTTTGGTGCGTATGCTGGGTGTCTGATTGACCGCAAGAGCATGGCCTTTGCTTACGGTAAGCTCACTCGCAAGAAACCAATCCTGGGCGTGATGGTAATCACCGAGGGTTGCCCGCAGTTAATTCCGATGTTACTTGATGATTACGGAAGGTGGACTGGCCGCACCCAGTAAGCCCTGCATATGCACGTAAATATCATTTAAACTAAACGAGGACGTAATTATATGACTATGAATGCACTGGACACTCTGAACTCCCTGGTAGCTGCCGCGATTGAAACGCAAGATGTTGATATGACGGAAACCGCACAGGGTGGTGCGTATGAGGACGTACTGCTGCCGAAGGGTGAATATTACGGCTACTTCACCGAGTACGTAGAAATCGGTAAGCGCCTCCCCACTAAGGGCGGCAAGCCTACCGGTAAGCCTGCAGTGGCTAACGTACGAATCGGCATTGTAGTGTTCGGCCCTAACGGTGAAGTGAAGCGTATCCGCCCGTTCCCGATGGCTATCAGTAACTTTGAGCGCGCAGGCTTCAAGAAGTTCTTCGACAAGCTCAATTACGATAACAGCATTAAACATGCTGCGCAGCGTCTGGGTCAGGCCTTCACTTTCCCGATTGATGAGCACACCAGTGCCGCGGGCAAGAAGTCTAACATCGTGGACCTGTCCGGTATCCGTCCGATTCCTAAGTTTGACCCGAACACAGGCGAACCGATTAAAATGCCTGCCCTGGATGCCTCCGAGATTAAGCTGTTCCTGTGGAACAACCCAACCAAAGAGACCTGGGATAGCCTGTACATCGAGGGCACCTTCGACGACGGTAAGAGCAAGAACTGGATTCAGGAGGATATGTACAAGGCCGTAGACTTCCCAGGTAGTGCTCTGGACATTATGCTGAATGCTAGTTCGGTACCAATTCCGCAGGCTATGCAGGCACCGGCTGCCCCTGCCGCCCCAGTTGCCCCAGCAGCACCAAGTGCCCCTGTAGCACCAGCAGCGCCAGTGGCTCCAGCAGCGCCCGCTGCGCCACAAGCTTAATCAACCACACTACTAACTAATACGGCCCCTCCTAGGGGCCTTAGAGGAAACCTGTGAATATCATCAACATCCTTATCAAACTCCTGAGTGCAGCCTACACAGCAGAAGCTAAACGCGCCGATGCCAAAGCACAGTTTAACAGGCAGTTGGCAGTTAAGTTTGCAGACGACGCAATGCGTCTGGCCGCTCAATCCGATGCGCGGGTAGAAGCCTCCAAGCACAGCAAAGAGTTGGCAGATGAGCACGCCGAGCAGGCCGATAAACTGCGCGCTAAGCGTGATGAAGTAGCCAACTTCCTGGGGGTATAAATGCACATAATCATATGGGCTAAAGAACAGTATGCTGTGTTTCTGCTTCTGCGTGCACAGAATTTACAGAAACGAGCGAACGACTGGTACTGGGCGGCTAATTCTTATGCACACAGGGCGAGACTTCTGGGTACCGAGATTAGTGCACACCGTTATCATTTGTCCCGACAGTGCGCCAAATCGCGCCGTCGAGCATACACACTGGGCGCAGAGGCTACGGCCACTGAGACCAAAGCCTATAATTTCATTTCAAAACACAAACTAAAAGGATTTGAATAATGGACAAAGTACTGGACGCATACAAGAAACTCGCTAAAGCTGTGGCCTCTGTAGTGCATGACGTAGCGTCTGATTATGTAGTAGAAGACACTGAGCTGGACGTGCTCTACGACGCTCTAGACAAGCTAGCAGCACTATATGGCATGGACCTGGAGCTGGCTGCTGCGGCCTTCAAAGAGCACAACGACCTGGCGGCACATGCCTATAAGTTACGTGGCGACGACCTCGTGCTTATCCGCGTTGTAGGTACCCTCAGCATCGGGCTGGCTGAGATTGGTTCCTGTATTTACGATGCAGACCAGAGTCTGCGTACTCCTGAAGTAATCGGAGACATGCTCGGCACAGTACTAGTGCTGTCTGAACTGGAGGCTTGAGTATGAGTGTACGTGTAAAGGTGTCCGCACCTAAGCACTGCTTTATGGAGCCCTATGCTGAGCGTGCTTGCAACCGCTGGTATATAACCTTTGTCCGGGAGGATGACCCCTGCACCATGTATGTAGTGCGTTGGGCAGCTAAGCCTACCCGTAAGCAGGTGAAGTTAGCAACTAAATCCGTAGCTAGACTGGAGATTTAATAATGCGAAATGCCTTTTCCAGAGTATTTTATTTTCTGTTAGTGTCCCCTTTAGTGCCAGTAGCCATCCTGTGCTGGGTGTTTGAGAAGGTAGAGAACAGCAAGGCGCTTACCGCCTTGGAATCATGGGCGCGTAAGCTGACCAAGAAGGTTACGGGGGTCTAATGATTATCAACGGGGTTGACTTATCCCAGCTTGAGGCGCAGTTAGCTCCGCAGAACTCTGGGAAGATTCTACTGTACGATGCGGATTTTGCAGTTTACAAAGCCGCCGCTACAGTAAAACGTTTGGACACTGCAATCCGCCGCTTCTATCAGCTGGTGCTTGAGGACATGTTCCTGGTAGGCTGCTCAGAAGCAGTGGCGTATCTGACGCCAGCGGGCTGTGCTAAGTGCTTGCGCTGGCACCTACCTACGGCTAAGCCCTACCAGGGGCAGCGCGCTAATCGACAGGAGCTACCGCTCAAGGCACCGTTGAAGCGGCACCTGATTGATAACCCGGACCAGTATTCTGAGCAAGGTATCCAGGTGGTTAGCAGTGACTTCTTCGAGGCGGATGACCTGTTCATAATGGATTCATATGCTTTCGGGGACCGGGGAATCCTAATGTCCCAGGATAAGGATTCTTGGCTCAGCCCTATGGCTAGATTTGATATCCCGACCGGAACAGTGTGGCCTGCCTTGGATAATCACTTCGGCTGGATTAAGTGGGACGATACCCAGGCTATGCCAGTACGAGCACACGGGTTGAAGTTCTTCTGGTGGCAAATGCTGGCAGGAGATGACGCCGACAACATCAAAGGTATCACATTGCTTGATGGGAAGCCCTGTGGCAAGCGAACGGCATTTGATGCTATATACCCTATTACCTCAGAGCAGGACGCCGCAGAGTTCGTTGTAGCGGCTTACGCTCGAAACAACCAAGACGTACTCGCAGAGGCTGAATGCCTATTTCTGCGGCGCTCCCAGTCAGATTCTGCATACCAGTATCTGATGTCACTGTTGACTACTCCCAGTCTACGTGACTGGGTGCAGCGACTGCACGAGTACCATAAGCAGCACATACAGTGGATACAGGAGCACCCAGACAATGGCGAAGATGTCTGCGAAGGAAATGAGCCTGCGGGCGATTGAGTTATACTACGAGGGGAAACATGATAAACTTGAAATTATTCTGGATGCGCTGCGTGAACGGGCACCCAAAACACATAGAAGAACGGTTGAGCATTTGGATTCTCTCATTCACGACAATGCTATGCTGGATGTAGTTGGGGAGATTCAGGTATGGTAAGTTGGGTTTCGCTAGTTAACGGCAGGAAAGATTATTTGGTAAATGCTAACGGTGAGATAAAAGGGCCGTCCGGCAAGGTGTTGAAGCCGGTTAGACAGTGCGAAGGTTATCTGTATGTAAGTACTATATACAAAAACGTCTACGTGCATAGGGCTGTTGCTGAGGCTTTTGTACCTAACCCACATAATCTTCCAGAAGTTAACCACATAGACGGGAATAAAGAAAACAATAGGGCCAGCAATCTAGAGTGGGTCACTAGGCGCTCTAATGTAATACACCAAGTTGACAACGGCCTGCACTGTAAAGTTAGACTGTGCCCGGATACTGTACGCTATTTGCGGACGATGTATTTACCAGGAGACAGAGACTGGGGTGTATCTGCAATCGCGCACAGATTGGGTATGTCTAAGGCGGCAATATGTTTTATGCTACAGGTGGGGAGGCAACTTGGCGATACGTCGAATAACTAGAGGACAGGTAAGAGCAGTATCCTTAAAGATACTAAAGGAGCAAGGGGGTGTCTGCGCCCTTACTAAACGTCCTATAGATACCTCTGCCGCCCGCGGAAGCGCCAGCAGTATGGTGCTAGATCATGACCACCTCACTGGGCGTATACGGGGAGTGCTGTCACGCGGAGCGAACGGCGCAGAGGGTAAAGTGTATAACGCCGTAGCCAGGTGGGCTGGTTACGGTATGCAGGACAAGGAGGGTATACTACAGTTTTTGGAGAATATGGTGGCGTACCTCCGTAAAGAGCCGTACGATTTGCTCTATTACACGCACCACAGTCAGGAAGAATTGGCGCAGGCACAGAAGCTCAAGGCCCGCAAGGCCCGGGCACGACGCAAAGCACGGGAGACTATTAAATGAGCAAAGTCAAGGTTGGGGATGTGGTGAGACGTTTGGCACAATACCACACGCTAGATTGGATAGAGTTCTGCATTAGGCTACGTGCGTCTTATCGTGACTCGTTCACCGTTACAGAGGTGCTTGATGATGGCGTAATCCTTGGTCGTTGTAACGGCCATCTGTGGGACCCTTGCCACTTTGAAGTGGTCAGCATATCAAAGATTCAGGAAAGTATGCCTAAAGCGCCTGACGCAGTAAATTCCCCCAAGCACTACCAGTTCTTCCCGGAACTGGAAGCTATTGAGGTGATTGCACGCAGTATGACACAAGAGCAGTTCTACGGGTACTGCTTGGGGAGCCGGCTTAAATACAGACTGCGCGCCGGGAACAAGGATAAGTTGGAGCAGGACATTGCCAAGTCCGACAAGTACTCAGAACTGTACGAGCAACACCGGGGTAAGTGCATTGAAGCCTAGCGCATGGTGCCACGAGATGTGGCAGAAAGCAGTAGAACGGGGCGACGAACGCTCCGCTAAAGACTACCTGGAGATGTACAATATCTGGGTTAGCAGGAACCTATAAGGGCATAACCGGGGAGATTAAGCGTCTATGATTAACGCACTGAATACGGTTGTAGTACCAGAGGAAGCACTGGTGAAACGCCAGTTGGAGCTTGAAGAGACCTACAAAATTCGCGGCATTGAACGTGCTCGCAAATTGATTACGGACGCTCTGCAGAACGGTGGAATTATGAACCTGCCGATGACGCAGCGTATGCTCACCTCGGCATATGAGGTTGCTGCTGCCGCTATAGATGAGATGCGAAATGTCAAAGCCCCTGGCATCGGCGGAAAGTACCGCCGGTTCCTGCGCTTAATCCCCTTGGATGTCCTGACCACACTGAGCCTGTGCACAATGTTTGAGGCGTTCAGCGTCGCCCCTGGAGAGTCCGCCAGTCGCCGTCAGACTGCACAGGCGGTAATGTCCGCACTGGGCAGAAACGTACAGTCAGAGCTACTGGCTCTGCAGTTACGTAATGTAGCCCCAGCGTACATGGACAGAGTATATGAGTACCTCACTGAGCGCCGTACGAAGTCCCCTACGCACATCCTGCGTACGCTCCGTGCCAGTGCCGAGAACGTGCACTATGGGCACGAACCTTGGACCAATGCCCAGAACATCTCTGTAGGGCGTCTGCTGTGTGCCGCAGTGTTTGAGACGGGACTGTTCCAGTGGAAGAACTGTAGCGGGAATCTGAGCATACTCTACCCGGCTGATGACGTTATGGAAGCCTTCCAGAAACTGGTGGAGTCCGCCGATACCGTAACCATGAAACCCCCTATGCTAGTGCCACCAGTACAGCACACCACTATGTGGGATGGTGGGTACCTTACTCCCATCGACAATCGCGGGACCTATCATAACTCACACATCGACCGCGCGCGTCTCCGCGAAGTAGCAGAAGCATTCAAGTCCGCGGATGGCATCAAAAAGGCGCTTAATAAGGCGCAGGAAACCCCGTACCGTATTAATAAGCGCATACTGGAACTGGTGCAAGAAGCACGGGCCCTGGGTATTGGGATAGGTATGCCTCGCTCCGTACCTGGGCCGAAACCTGAGTGGTACTTGGATGGGGTTCCGAAAGAGAATTACACCGAGGAAGAGCTTGACCGCTTCGGAGAGTGGAAGACGCGTATGTCCCTATGGTACAGCGCAGACCGTAAGCGTGTGTCGCAACTACGCAGCCTTCTGACTACGTTGGAGATGGCAGAGGAATTCAAAGATGAGAAAGCCCTATACTTCCCAACCTGCGTGGATTGGAGGTACCGCATGTACTTCAAATCCTCGCTGCACCCCCAAGGTTCTGATTTGCAGAAAGCCTTGCTTGAATTCGGACGCGGTAAGCCTCTGGGTGAACGAGGGTTGTTTTGGCTCAAGGTCCACGTCGCTACATGCTTTGGTTATGATAAAACCTTATTCGAAGACCGTGCAGCTTGGGCTGATGCGAACTTTGCAGAAATAGAGCAGCTCGCGGATTATCCTTTTGATGCCCCTGCTTTTACCTCAGCGGACAGCCCGTGGTGCTTTTTGGCAGCGGCTATCGACCTGGTTAATGCTGTTCGTTCTGGATGCCCAGAGGGGTATATTAGCCGAATCCCGGTAGCTATGGATGCTACAAACTCTGGTGGGCAGCACCTCTCAGCGCTCCTGAGAGACCCTGTAGGCGGCCGTCTGACGAACCTGTACTGGGAGGGTAACGACAAGAAAGCGGACCTGTACATGGATGTGAAGCGCCGCACGGACGAGAAGGTGATACTGGACCTGGACAAGGAGGATTTCGTTATCCAGAGCACATACTGGAGAGAGAACGAAATCACCCGCAGCATGACCAAGCGCCCCAGTATGACCTACTTCTACAGCGCCACGGTGCGTAGCTGCAGCGACTACATTTTTGAAGGCGCTTGCGCTGAGGGATATGAGGGTACCGATACTAACAGTCTGTGGAACCTGTCGTGCTACCTGGCACCGCGTATGCGCGCTGCTATAGAGGAAGCAAACCCTGCTGCTGCGGCAGTTATGGGGTACTTGCAGAACCTCGCTAGACGTGTACCTGCAAGCCAGCACCTGCAGTGGTATACGCCGCTGGGTGGGCTCGTAATGAACCGCTACACGCAGCGTGAAGAAGTGCGCGTACGTATTGACTGCATGAACCTGTCAGCGGTACTGGTACATAACAGGGACTTCAAAACTTGCAACAAGCGCAAGGCAGCCTCCGGGATTGCCCCGAACTTTGTGCATAGCCTGGATAGTACGCACTTGATGATGGTGCTCTGTGCTGCGGAGGGGTTGGACATTGTGCCTATCCACGACTCGCTGGCTACTCATGCAGCTGACGTTGATGCTATGCATAGGCACATCCGTGAACAGTTTGTGCGCCTGTATGAAGAGAATGACCTGCTTGGCGACATTACTCGCGCGGCAGCAGCAGCCGGGGCAGACTTGACGGACCTGGACATGCCGGAAGTGGGCACTTTGGACATCCGGCAAGTGCTAGAATCACCCTTCTTCTTTTCATAAAATTTAATGTTACAGGAGTAGGAATGAAGTTAAAACACACTAGTAAAACTTCCGACTACACTCTTAGGGTTCTGTATAAATCTGACGACATTACAGACGCAGTGAAGCAACTGCACGAACTGGGCCACGGCATTGGTCGGGGCCTGGCTCCAGAGCAGCACTACTGGAGGGTACTGGGAAGCATACTGGGTAAACAGTATATACTAGGAGTCTATGACTCCCAAGGCAACTTAGTCGGTGCTGTCAGCTACTACCCAGAGGCTGTAGAGGACTGTCATTACGTAGAGCCTGTGCTGTATACAGACTTCTTCGTATTGAAACCGGACAACGGTGCGGCAGTGTCTGTGATTATGCAGGGCCTGCACACAATAGCCAAGTGCATGCGCGCTGGGCGTATCGCCATTAGCCGGAGCACATCGGATAACACGTACAAGACAACTTATAGTTTAGTGAGGTCATAATGAGTGGTGGTTTAGGTAAACTGTTAGGCAAGGCCACGGATATGCTCGGCCTTACTGACAACGCAGGATTAGAGGCGCAGCAGCACTTGGCAGAGCAACAGGCCAGCGCAGCGAAACAACAGGCTGCCTTAGAGGCTAATAGCGCCGCAGATAACATTGCTGAGATTGACCCCGCAGGGGCTGCCTCTGCATCTGCAGATGCAATTACGTCTGAGCAGA
>OGVK01000089.1_pt1 | contig 12473 bp, 11 predicted proteins | sample 1575721 | NCBI WGS metagenome assembly OGVK01 (sample SAMN07581521, study PRJEB24739) | freshwater metagenome | place: Singapore | collected 2015-01 | reverse complement strand
ATGGTAGCCTTATTTTTGCCCCAAGATGTTGCCCAGTTGTGATGGAAGCCTTATCTTTGCATCCATGGGAAAGAAAGCTTCTACGTTTGATTATAGGATATTGGCAGGTGGTGAACCTACATTACAGGTTGACGAGCAACTGATTTCTGCTTTCCATGATGAAGGCTATAAGGTTGCAATGGAATCTAATGGAACAAAGGAGCCACCTGCAAATCTTGATTGGTTCACTGTTTCACCAAAGACAGACGTGAAGGTAAAGAAATGCAATGAGTTGAAGTGTATATTTGATGAAAGAATGCATGTAGACACATTTGGAATAGAAGCTGATTATTATTACTTGCAACCTTGTGATACCGGAAATCTGATGCGAAATTCAGAGATCACGACGATATGCATTGAGTATATAAAGAGGCATCCCAAATGGAGATTAAGTCTTCAGACTCACAAGCTCATTGGATTTAAGTAATCTGATATTTAACTCATAATAATCTAAACAGAAAAGAAGAATTAAATAAGTAATGATATATATTCATTGGATTATAATAATAGTGTATCTTGTTGTTGTCGTTCTCACGATGGTAGCAGTACTTATGGACAATCGTCAGCCGGCTAAGACTGTAGCGTGGGTAATGGTGTTGACATTCATTCCAGTGATAGGAATCATTATTTATTTCTTTTTCGGACAGAATTTCAGAAAAGAAAGAATTATCAGTCAGCGAAGTCTTGACGAACTGACTAAACGAAGTATGCTTGAATTTGCCGAACAGCGCAATTTGCATCTGCCAGAGAAATCAAGACAGTTGCTGAAACTGTTTGCAAACCAGAGTATGGCGCTTCCGTTTAAGGATAATTCAGTAGATATCTATACAGACGGATATGATCTTTTTCTTTCATTGCTACGGGATATTGGGCGCGCTCAAGACCATATTCATATAGATACTTACATCATAGAGAATGACCCATTAGGAAGACTAATCTGTGATGCACTTATTGATAAAGCACGACAGGGCGTTGAAGTGCGTTTAATATATGATGATGTAGGATGCTGGAGAGTAAAAGATAAGTTCTTTGACAAAATGAGAAAGGAAGGCATAGAAGTAAGACCGTTTATGCCTGTTCGTTTCCCTGCTCTTACAGGTAAAGTAAACTATCGCAATCACCGCAAGATATGTATTATTGACGGAGAGATTGGCTTTATCGGTGGTATGAATATCGCCATGAGATATATCAAAGGTGAGAGCGGTCGTCCTTGGAGAGATACTCATTTGCGCATTGTCGGTGGAGCTGTTTATGCATTGCAGCGTGCCTTTCTTATAGATTGGTATTTTGTAGACAGCACATTGATAACAGACCACAGATATTATCCAAACAGCACTCGTATTGAGGAAAATAATTGTTTGGCTCAATTAGTCACGAGCAGTCCTATTCAGCCTTGGCCAGATATCATGCAGGGATATGTGAAGATATTGCTTGAGGCAAAGAAATATGTCTATATGGAGACTCCTTATTTCTTGCCAACCGAACCAATATTATTTGCTATGCGCACAGCAGCTTTGTCTGGCGTAGACGTGAGACTAATGGTGCCGTTGCATGGCGACTCAAAGATTTTGGAGTGGGCTTGCAAATCATATCTAGGTGAAGTGATTGAAGCCGGAGTGAAAGTCTACTTATATAAGCCTGGATTTAATCATTCCAAACTGATGGTGAGTGATGACTATCTATCAACTTGCGGAAGCACGAACATAGACTTCAGAAGTTTTGAGAACAATTTTGAAGCAAATATATTCTTCTATGACACTGAAATGGCATTAAGAATCAAGAATATTTATCTTGAAGATGAAGACTATTGCATTGACATAGAAGAAGTTCGCGATTTCACTCATCGCTCATTTATTCAGAGACTTTGGGAATCGCTTGTAAGACTGTTGAGTCCTTTATTGTGAAAGATACTGAAGTTAACGCTTCCGTAACTTCTATGTTCAACGAAGTTTGGATTCTCAGAAAAGTCATATTGTTTTCCGTGTTCAAACACTAGTATTCCATCTTCCTTCAATAGGTCGCGTTGTAATATCAAATCAGGTATTGTTGGCAATTCCTTTAGTGCGTAAGGAGGATCAGCGAATATAAAATCAAACTGCTGATGGCAGCTTTTCAGAAATCTGAACACATCACCACGAATAAGAATATCATTGTCATCGCCTAGTTTGGTGAAGCATTGACGAATAAAGCTTGCGTGATCACGATCAGCTTCAACGCTGACAACTTGTTTGCATCCTCTGCTCACAAGTTCGAGCGATATACTGCCCGTACCAGCAAAAAGGTCGAGTGCGCTTGTGTCTTCTAAATCAATATATCCCTGCAATACGTTGAATATGTTTTCTTTTGCGAAATCAGTTGTAGGGCGAGCCTTGAACGTACGCGGAATATCAAATCTGCGTCCTTTATATTTACCTGTAATTATTCTCATCTTCCTTTTAAAAATAAAGTCATTAAATCAAATGGCAACCCCTTTATCTGTGTTATAGGGGCGCGGTTAAATTCTGCTGTAGGATTTACGGCATATATCTTCTGCACATACTGTTTCAGTTCGGCAGTAATCTCTTCTCTGTCTGGAATATTTCCGCTAAGATACAGTTCGTCTTCACGATTGTCCAGTCCTAACTGCTTCCAAACGTAGAGCATAAAATATGAAGCATCTTTATAGCTCATGATATCATAGCTGTTGCAGAATGTGAATCTGTTTTGAGTGAAACTGAATACATCCATTTGCTTACCACGGAAGTAAGCATAAAGCTTCTTTCTCACCCCAGTATAGCTGCGCTTGTGCATATAGTTCCAAACTGGTTGCATAAGCGGTAAAATCTTTATATCGCTGAAATGATCAGTAAGCACCAGCTTTATATCCTTGTTGATTGAATATACGGCTACTGCATTCTGAATAGGCAACACAGTGTTTAAAATCTCGTCTGATTCATGACCGGTGAAAGTGTGACGAAACAATAATTCAGAATCTTCTTCATTATATTCATCCAGTGGTATCAACATCACAGGTGTATCTATCAACACTTGGGCACGTTGAAATCCCTGACTCAGAATAGGACTATTCGTGAAAGCCTCTCTAAGATTGGCAGCCATAGACATTCCACTTCTTACAACATACGGATCATAAGCCAGTCCATTAATGGCTGTGCTTTCTACGATTGCAAACGACATTGAGTTGCGCGCTATTCGTAGAGTCACTCTTGGTGAAGCTATTGGTTTGTTGACTGTTTCGTCGGTCATAGTTTATATATGTTTTTATTTGTTCAACGTCATCTCTCTTTACTGCTGCCTCTTTTAAAAACTCATGGGTGTGTTTACACTGAGGAAGCATATCACTGCGAGGGAAATTACAAATAAGGGCAGAATCAAATTATTTGTAATTTTTAATTTCATTCCGATTATTATATTTATCTTTGTGCTGCAAAGTTACAAAAAAGTTTTTACTACATAGCATTGAGTACAAAGGAATTTATAAATCAAATAGTTATAGAGTTCGGATTTGAGCCTACAAGAGATCAGATGAACGCTCTTGAAATGTTTGCTAGCTTTCTTTCTGATCGCAGTGAGCATTGCGTGATGATTATGCGTGGTTCTGCCGGAACAGGAAAGACTTCGCTTGCGGGTGCTATGGTTCGCACCTTTACTCGATTGGGACAGAAGTTGCTGCTGATGGCTCCAACGGGTAGGGCAGCAAAGGTGTTCTCATTGAATAGCGGTATGCCTGCATTCACCATTCACAGAAAGATTTATCGTGAGAAGAGTTATTCGGGTATTGACGGGAAGTTCAACCTGAATGACAATATGCACAAGAATACTTTGTTCATGATTGACGAGGCATCGATGATTGGTTCTGGAAATGGCTCAATGAATAGTGATTTCGGTTCGGGCGATTTATTGTCTGATCTTATACAATATGTATATCAGGGCGATAGCTGCCGAATGATGCTTGTGGGGGATAAGGCACAGTTGCCACCAGTAGGTGAGGAAGAAGCCCCAGCTCTGAATCGCATGATACTTGAAGGCTATGGAATGACGGTGTATGAATGTGACTTAAACGAAGTGTTGAGACAGAGCAAAGACAGCGGAATACTTTATAATGCCACACTCATTAGGCAGATGATAACGCATGATGAAGCCACAGAATTACCCAAAATAAGTTTTACAGGTTTTGCAGACATCGTGATGATGCCAGGAAACGAACTCGTAGAAAGTTTAAGTTCAAGCTATTCTGATGTAGGTATGGACGAGACTATGGTGGTGACGCGAAGCAACAAAAGGGCCAACATCTATAATCAGGGCATAAGAAACACGATTCTGGACAGAGAAGAAATGCTTTGTTCTGGCGATATGCTGATGGTAGTAAAGAATAAGTATCTTGAAACGAATGAACGCAAATTGTCGTTCATCGCAAATGGTGATAGGGTAAAGGTGGTCAGAGTGAGGAATATTCGCGATCTGTATGGTTTCAACTTTGCGAACGTGATGCTGTCGTTTCCAGATTATGACAATTACGAAATAGAACAGATTGTGATTCTTGACACGCTGATGTCTGAAGCTCCAGCACTTACACGCGAGCAGAGCGAAAAATTATATGAGCAAGTCATGGAAGACTATGCAGACATTCCGCACAAGCGCGACAGAATGATGAAGTTGAAGCAAGATGATTATTTCAATGCTTTGCAAATTAAATATGCTTATGCCATCACTTGCCATAAGGCACAAGGCGGACAATGGGCGCACGTGTATCTAGACCAAGGATATATGACTGATGAAATGTTGACACCAGACTATATCCATTGGTTATATACAGCCTTTACACGAGCCACAGAGAAACTGTTTCTTGTGAATTGGCCAAAGACACAAACTGCGTCTATTCCTCAACAATAGGGTAGATCTCGATAAACTCTCCCTGATGGCGCTTTCCATCATAGATAATGTCTACAATCTTTTCGCCTACTAGATCAGGCTCATGAAATCCAGGTAAACGCATGTTTCCATTAAGATCAGTTGTTGTAGGTCCAGGATGTACGCAATAGATTTCTACGGGAACGTTGTTCTTTTCAAAGTCGAATGCAAACGTTTCTGTCATCACGTTTTGCGCAGCTTTACTAGCCTTGTAAGCCAAAGGATTCCAATATGGATTCACGCTTACAGGAACTGTTACATTCACAATGCGTCCTTTATTGGCAGCGATAGTAGGAACAAGTCCTTTCGTGAGATAATAAGTTCCGATATAATTCACCTGAACAGTTTCTATAATATCTTTAATGTCTGAGTCATAGCTAGCGCAAGCCATATCTCCAGGAATGCCGGCATTGTTTATCAGCATTGACATGTCAGGATGATTACGCTTTATCTCTGCTATAGAATCGTCAAGAGACTTCAAGTCAGAAAGGTTGATATTCACCCATTCAGCCTCTTTTGCTCCAAGAGCCTTTAGTTCCTGAATAGCTTTCTCTGCTCTTTCTTTGTTTCTTGCACCCACTAGCACATGCCAGCCTTTCAATGCAAGATGTTTGCTAATTCCAAATCCAATGCCTTTGTTAGCACCAGTAATAAGAACTTTATTCATATTGATGATATTTATATTATATGTTAGTTTCTTTTGCTTCGAGATATTCAGCGAAGATGATAGCGGCACTTTCAACTTTCTTTACGCAAGGACGTCGTTGATAATATTCTGCTGTGCGTTCAGAGGCTTCATAGCTTGAATGGGCTACATCCTCCTTGTTGAGTTTAAGTAGGTCTGCACAGATAATAGAACTATTGCGCTCTTTGAATTTAGCCAATAGTTCTTGTATCACTTTGTAGCAAGCCGACTTACCTTCTCTGTCAGAGCCTTCAGTTTGTCCGCAGTCAAGTCCGGCAAGAATCACCATTCCCGATACAGCACCGCACATCATTCTCATTCTTGCTACGCCACCACCAAATCCAGCAGCAACTTTCTTTGCGGTGTTATCGTCCATACCATATAAATCTGCAAATGCTGTTACAACGCTTTGGCAGCATCCATAACCTTGCATAAAATTATCTATCGCTTTTTGTACTCTGTCTTCAAGTTCCTTTTTCATCTTTAAATTATAGCTTTTATGTGTTCTTTTAATTCGCCCATATAATATATAATTTGGGCTACTGGTGGCAAAGTTACAATATTTTGTTTTAAATCCAATTCCTTTGTTGTAATTTCTCTGTATACCATTTATATGGTAGATGGGTATGCCGTGTTTGTGTTATTAATATACCACACGGAAGGTATTGTTTACCTAGTGAAAACCCCATAACTTTGCAAATGTAAAAATTAATAAATTAGTTGTAATTGAAAATTAAAATTATGAATACAAATCACATGATTCGAATGTGCAACCGATGTTGCGCTATTTCTATTTAAGAAGACACCGACAAATAAGATTTTGTCCGTCTACACGTTTGAGAGAATTTAAATATTGTACACTATATATATTAGGGACAAAATGAGAAGAATAAGTAATGTAGTAAAAAGATGTTTTCAGATTTTGAGTTTATTAGTTATTGTATCACCGATAACAAATCAGAGAGTAAGAATCAATGTTGATGGATCACCATTTTACTTATTTTAATTGTATATAAATTATGAAGATAAATATAAATTTGTGTGTATCACGAAGATACGCTCTAACCCTACTTGTACTCTTTACGTTAGCTAGTCATGCTTTGGCTCAGACGCTACATGGCACCATAACTGACAAAAATACAGGTGAACCGATTATTGGTGCATCTATTAGCCTAAAACAACGTCTGATGCCAAAGCAGTGGCTGTGAGCGATGAAGATGGTAAGTTCTCTATCAATGTAAAAAATATCCCATCAACACTTGTCATAAGTTATATTGGTTATAAAAAAGAAGAAATTAATGTTTCCAAGGTTAGCAATAGCAATCTTGATATTCATCTGGCAGAAGACTTTCGTGGACTTGATGAGGTGGTAGTAACAGCTCTTGGTATATCAAAAGCGAAGAAAGCTATTGGCTACAGTGCACAGAATATTTCTGCAGCCGACCTTACTAGGGCACAGGACAATAATATCCTAAATGACCTTAGTGGAAAGGTAGCTGGTCTTCGTATCACAGGTTCACAGGGCGACCTTGGATCTAGTCGTATCGTAATACGTGGAGAGACATCAATAGCAGGAGAGAATCAACCTTTATTTGTGGTTGATGGAATACCTGTAGATAATTCTCAACTCAATTCTCAGAATGTAGGTCGTGACTTTAAAAATGCAATAGCCGATCTTAATCCAGAGGATATTGATAATATCACCGTACTTAAAGGTCCTAATGCATCAGCCCTTTATGGTTCTCGTGCAGCTCATGGCGCTATTATCATAACTACTAAAACAGGAAAATCGCAGAAGGGATTGGGTGTCACCTTTACTAGTTCAAACAAATTGTCTTTTGCAGCAACTCTTCCTACTTATCAGAATATCTTTGGACAGGGTGCTGATGGACAGTTCAGTTATGTTGATGGTAAAGGAGGCGGTGTGAATGATGGCGTTGACGAGAGTTGGGGACCAAAGATGAACACAGGACTTCTCATTCCACAGTTTGACAGTCCTCTCGATGCATCAGGCAATCGTATTGCTACGCCATGGGTGTCGCATCCAAACAATGTAAGAGATTTCTTTAGAACAGGTTTTAGTACAAACAATGGTATCTCTATTCAAAAATCAGATGATAACTATCAGTTCCGTGTGGGCTATGACTTCGAGAAAGAACAGAGTATTGTGCCTGGTTCAGAGACTCACAAGTCTAATATAACCCTCAACACAGATTATAATCTAACGAAGTCTATAACAGTGGGAGCCACAGCTAACTATATTGTATATACAGCTCCAAGTATTCCAGGACAGTCGGGTCGTAACAACATGACGATGCTTCAGTTTCTTTGGAGTGGTCGACAGGTAGACATGAACTCTCTAAAAGCAGATTATTCACGCAACTGGAATTCCAGCTATTATAGCAATCCATATTGGACAACCACATATAACACTCAGCAGCAAGAACGTCATCGTCTTATTGGCGATCTTCACGTAGCGTTCCATCTTGCTACAGGTCTTGAACTTCGCCTAAAGACGAGTACAGACTGGTATCAGGATCGCAGAAAGGCTCAGATACGTTGGGGAACAAATGGAACACCTTATGGTAGTTACTCAGAGGATGCCTATACTGTGAAGGAACAAAACAGTGAGGCTATTGCAACCTACACAAAGAAACTTAACGATGATTTTTCACTTGATCTACTTGCTGGATTTAACGTGAGAAACAAGCAATATGAAAACAACTATCAGCAGGCTCCTCGTCTGGCTGTTGCCGACCTATACACGCTAAGTAATTCACGTGACCCACTTGTGAGTTCAAACTACTTCTACAAACTGCGTCAGTATAGTGTTTACGGTTCTGCATCTGCCAGCTATCGTAGTTGGGCTTTCTTGACAGTGACAGGACGTAATGACTGGTCGTCAACACTTCCTACAGCTAATAACTCTTATTTCTATCCATCAGTTACAGCGAGTGTTCTTCTTGATCAAGCTTTAGGCTTTAATAGCAAGAATGTGAACTATTTTAAACTACGTGGTGGTTGGTCTCAGGTAGGTAGCGATGCCGATCCATATCAGTTGGCAACAGTCTATACTTCAGAGGCTGCATTCAATGGAAATCCTTTGCAGACATCAAGTAAGCAAGGATTAAACGCTAATCTGAAGCCAGAGCGTACAAGTTCTTATGAGGTAGGTCTTGAAGGAGCCTTCTTTGGCAATAGATTACATTTTGATGCTGCATTATATCAGACTGATTCACGTGACCAGATACTACGCCTTGCTACAACAGCAGCTAGTGGTTATACATCACAGATTAGAAATGCAGGACACATTCGCAATAAAGGTTTTGAACTATTTGTTGGTGGAACTCCTGTCATCGCTGGGAAATTCCGTTGGGATGTTGACGTGAACTATGGAACAAACAAAAGTAAAGTTATCCAATTAGATCCAGAAGGTCTCATCTCAAGCTATCAGATTGGCAATCCTGGTATTCAGGTAATTGCACCAGTTGGTGGCGACTATGGTACACTATTCGGCACGACTTATGTACGTGATGCTGCTGGAAAGATTGTAGTGGATGATAATGGATTACCAAAAGTTTCGTCTACATCAGCCAATCTTGGTAAGTTTCAGTCTGACTGGGTGGGAGGCATCAACAACACTTTCACTTATCGTAATTGGAGTTTGAGCGTACTCATTGATGCAAGTATTGGTGGACAGATTTATTCTAACACAAACAGTACAGGACGTTACACCGGAGTATTGGCAAGTACCCTTCCTGGTCGTGATGCAGAGCATGGAGGACTTTGGTATTATAAGGATGCTTCTGGTAACAATGTACAGATTTCTACACCAGACTATAGCACGAGTTCTACAGGTTTATACTATGCGAATGTCAATGGCAGCAAAACTCGTGTATATCAGGATGGAATACTCTTTGACGGCGTAAAGGCTAATGGAGAAAAAAACACCACACTTGCATCAGCAGAACAGTATTATCATCGTATCTATAGTATTGATGAGGCCAATGTTTGGAATGCAGATTATATAAAGCTCCGTGAAGTAGTAGTCTCTTACTCTTTCCCAAAAGCTTTTGTACGTCGCCTTAATCTTCAAGACTTAGCTCTCTCGTTAACAGCACGCAACCTATGGATTATATATAAGGATGTGCCAAATGTAGACCCTGAACTCGCTCGTGGAACAGGTAATGCACAAGGATATGAGAGTCTGTCGCTACCAACAACGCGACAGATAGGACTGAACCTTAAGATTAAGTTCTAGGGACATATAGTAATTACTTAAAAGATAGAAAAATGAAAATCAAGACCATATATACATATTTGTTGCTTCCGTTGCTAGTCTTTGGCTTCAACTCTTGCGATGATCAACTTGCAGAAATCAACAAGAATCCTAATGCGACAGAGAATCCTCAGCCAGCATACTTACTTTCTGCAGCGCAATATCATGCAGCCCAATGGTTCTTGGGCAATGATCTTAACTATAATGCTGCTTTGCTTTGGGATCAGCATTGGGCAAAGATTCAATATACTGAACCAGATTGCTATAATGTCACTACTAGTTCTTTTTCTAGTGTGTGGGATGACGGATATGCTACAATCATAGCAGACCTTAATGCCGTAGAGAATAGTAATTTAGGAAACGCGAACTATCGTGCTGTAGCAAAGATATGGCGATCATGGACTTTCTTGCAGTTGACGAATTTGTTTGGTGATATTCCTTATTCACAGTATGCCAAAAAGGTTACTCCTGCTTACGATAATCAGGAAGATGTGTTAAAGGGATTGCTAGGTGAACTACAAACGGCTGCTGATAGTCTGAAATCAACAAACGGTAGCGTTAGTGGTGATCTTATCTACAAAGGAGACATCACATCGTGGAAACGTTTTGCGCAGTCACTTCGCTTAAGAATTGCCCTAGAGATAGCCGATCGTGACCAAGAACTAGCTTCTGGCATTATTGCGCAACTTTATGCAAATCGTTCAGAATTGATATCATCAAACAGTGATAATGCTAACTTTGTGTTCACATCTTCTCCTCAATGGAATCCTTGGGCAAGTGCATTCAGCACACGTGATGATCAGCGCGTATCTAAGACGCTTATTGATAAGCTTAAAGATTATAATGATCCTCGTCTGCCAATATATGCTCAACTTCCTTCTGATGCAACAGTAACTACTTATCAAGGAGCTGCAAACGGACTTTCTGCTGATCAGGCTAATAGTCAGGGTTTTAATAAACTCTCTCGTCCTGGTACTTATTTTCTTAAAGATAATGCTCCAGCAGTGTTCTTTACCTATTCTGAAATCAACTTTATCTTTGCTGAGGCTGCTGCCAGAGGTATCATCAATGCTGATGCGCAAGACTTCTATAACAAAGGTATCACAGCGTCTCTTCAGCAGTTTGGTGTAGGAGACAATGCTGATAAATATCTTGCTCAGACTTCAGTAGCCTATGATGCTAGCAATTGGGCTGAACAGATAGGGTGGCAGAAATGGATAAGCTATTACGGGCAAGCTTCTGATGCATTCACAGATTGGCGTCGTCTTGGTTATCCAAAACTAAAGGCTGGTCCTTCTTCTGTTCTAGGCAAAGGACAACTTCCTCGTCGTTTCTTTTACCCAGTTACAGAGCAAAGTCTCAATGGCAGCAACTATAAGGCTGCTATAGCTCATCAAGGACCTGATGAACTGACAACCCGTTTGTGGTTTGATGTGGAAAATAAAAACCGATAAAATACATAATAGAATATGAATAGATTTATATTATCTGTTTTGGCAATAGCATTCTCTTTTGCTATAAATGCTCAAACTAAACAGTTTACTGATAGTATCATTGTAGGGGACATTGCTCCCGAAGTGGCTTCTAAGGATACATTGGGAGTGGAACATAAACTTTCTGATTATCGTGGTCACTGGGTATTGCTTGACTTTTGGGCTTCTTGGTGTGGTGATTGCCGCAGAGAGATACCTACTGTAAAGGCTATCGCTGCTGAATATCCGGAACTCGTTATCTATGGATATTCACTAGACCGTACAGCAGAAGCATGGAAAAATGCTCTGCGCAAGTATTCGCTCTCTTGGGTAAACGTGAGTGACGTAAAAGGATGGAGTCATAGCGCATCTCCGTTTGGTATTAAATGGATACCGACTACATTCTTAATAGATCCTAGTGGTGTTGTTAAGGCTGTCGCTCTGAATGAGACTGATCTTAAAACACAAGTTGACAGCATCTTGAAGAATAAATAGATTTTCTTTATTATAGGTTATCTATTATAGATAACATCGTTGACGTGCAGGCAATAGCTGTTTTGTTTATTTACAAAACATGCTGTTGCTTGTATTTCTTTTATAAAGTCCTTTTCATATTCCTGTTAATGATTTGATGTATTCGTCAAAGTCGGGTGATTCTGTTCTGTACCAGATATCACCTAGTAGTGCAGCTCCTCCAAATCCTAAATCTTTAACAGTTTCTATATTTGCCAACGAAACACCTCCCAATGCAATCACCTTTTTGTCTATTGTTCCTTGTTTCATAGCGTTGTGTAATTCTTCTTTGCTGAACGCAGAATTGTAACCATTTTTTGAAATACTGTTGAATATCGGACTCAGAAATACGTAGTCTGCCATATCCTTCTTTATTTCAACTTCTTCCAGACTATGACAGGACATAGATACGCTTCCTTTGAAATTGTCGGGAACAGTATGGTTTCGCCTATTCAGATGAACGCCTTTCAGATTATATTTGTTTGCTAGTTCAGGACAATCGTGTACAACCAATTGATCATAACACCAAGTAGGTAAACTATCCAGCAATAGTACCATTGTATCGTGACTGGGAAAC
>OGVK01000088.1_pt1 | contig 12491 bp, 10 predicted proteins | sample 1575721 | NCBI WGS metagenome assembly OGVK01 (sample SAMN07581521, study PRJEB24739) | freshwater metagenome | place: Singapore | collected 2015-01 | reverse complement strand
TTTTTTTTTTCAAGCAGAAGACGGCATACGAGATAGCTTCAGGTGACTGGAGTTCAGACGTGTGCTCTTCCGATCTGTTTCCCAGTCACGATAAGATCAGTATCTTGCAAAATATTTATGCAACAAAGCCAAAAAAATAGTAAAAAAACTGTAGGGGCTATTCAATAAATAAAATATAAATCGAATCTTTTAATGCTCTTTTTCTTAAATATAAAGGATTTAATTATAATTAATATATTGATATACATGATTTTTTATTATATTTTTTGCTATTCTATGTGTCTGTGCTATCTAGCTTAAAAAACCATCTCCGGTAAATTCAGTGCGGTTAAATAAGAGAAAAATAGAAGTTCAGCTACTTATTGAATATTAATATGCAATCAAAGGGGTAACTTTATAATGCCGATCACAACGGAATTTACAGAGTTCTAAATCATTAAGTATGAAATTTTATTTTACATATATCAAAAAATGACTTTTAAATCAGGTAAAATTATGAACTTTAAATTGGGTAAATCTCCACTTGCACTAGCTATCGTTGCAGCTATGCTTGTTGGTTGTGGCGGTGGTGGATCTTCTTCAAAACCGTCAACTTCGACACCTCCGACCAATCCAACCACGCCTACCGACCCAACTGATCCAACCACGCCTACCGACCCAACTGATCCAACCACGCCTACCGACCCAACTGATCCAACCAAACCAGTTGAAAAAGAGCCATCAGTAGTTGATACAAATACGACTGTTGCTAAGGTAAAAGTTGGGGTGCTTGATAGTGGTGTTGTTGAAACAGAAAGCCTAAAGGGTTCTATTTCCTCAATCAAAAAGTATTCATTTAATACTTCAACCGGCGAAGTTACTGTCACTGATCTATCTAATGCTTCTGCTAATCTGCAGGACAATGGCAATAGCATGCATGGCACGTTTGTATCAACTATAATTGCAGGATCAAGTGTAAATGGTTCTGCCGAGGGAGTTGCCAACGGTGTAGCTGAAATTTATGCAGCTCAAACAACCGAAAATGGTCTTGGTACTTCATATACAAAAACGTTCTTTTTTGCCGCCAATGATCAAATGATGAAAAATGGTGTCAAGTTATTCAATATTTCTTCTGGTTCAAACTGGAACTTAACTGACGAAGAAATGATTGCTGTTATCAATCAATCGGGTGCCTTGGACGTAGTTAAGAATGGTGGCTTGTTGGTTTTCTCTTCGGGTAATGAAGGGCTTAATGAGCCATCATCTTTAGCATTATTCCCTAAATTTAATGCTGAAATCGAAAAAGGATGGCTTGTTGTTACTGGTTTAAATGAAGATCACACGGAACTATACCGAGATGATAGTGGTGAAGGCGCTAACGCATGTGGTGTGGCTGCAAAATGGTGTCTGGCTGCTGATTATGTAAACAACAACCTATCAAACTCTGCTCTAAGTGACTACTTATATTCGTTTTATGGAACATCTGGCGCAGCGCCTCAAGTAACGGGTACGGCTGCATTGGTATGGTCTAACTATCCTTGGATGACAGCAGATCAGGTTCGTCAAACTTTATTGACAACTGCTGATTACATGGACGATGGTAGTGTTAATAATGGTCTATACAATGAAACCTACGGTTGGGGTTACTTCAATAAAGACAAAGCTGTAAATGGCGTTGGAATGTTTACCAAAGAGTTTGGTAACTTTGATGCGAACGTAACTGATGGTTATGTTGGTGTTTTTTCTAATGACATTAAAGGCGATGCCGGTTTAATTAAAAACGGTAATGGTCGTCTGGTGCTTTCAGGTGATAACTCATATACAGGTGATACGACTGTTAATTCGGGCGTTTTAAAGGTATCTGGTGATACATCGAGTTCAGTATTTACGGTTAATGGTGGTGGTACATTACTTGGCGGTAATGGCACAACTGGATCAGTAAACAACTATGGCAACGTCTCAACAGGTGAGGGTACTTTAGCGGTCAAAGGTGACTATACCCAATCTAAAGATGCGTCCCTAACCTATAAAGTTGGTAATGAACTTACTGTCTCTGGTAAAGCGGACATCGATGGTGCTCTAAACGTGACAGCAACCGCTGCTAAATATGTTCAAACAGGCACCCATACGGTACTAAATGCTGATGGTGGATTAACAGGCCAATTCTCGGAAGTAAACACTAAGAGCGCATTCTTGACTGTAGGTAATACAGCTTATGATTCAAACAATGTGTATACCGATGTTGGCCTAAAGTCTGCTTCTGAGACCGCATCGATCAAAGGTGGTGTAAGTACTGCTTCTGCTCAATTGACCGATAAACTTCTTGCTAAAGCTGATGAATTGTATAAATCCGGTGATACTAGCAATAATTTGGTGAATTATGCAGCCCAATTGCAAGCGATTACCACTGCTGACGGCGTACAGGCTGTCTTGAACAGTAACTCAGGTTCAATCTTTGCTGAAACATCTTCGGTATTACTTAAAAACCAAAGTTTGGCAAATGGTTCGATTGTTCGTCATCTAAGTGATGCGGGCTTAGATGCTAGTGGTGTTTGGGTGGACTACACAGCATTAACAACCAAAAATGGTGCAAGCGGTTGGGATTCGGTTGATTCGGATGTTTACTCTACAAGTGTTGGTGTTGATTTCACACTGAATGATAATGCTTTAATTGGTGGCTATGTATCGCAACTTAAGGATAAGTCTGAATACAGTTTGAATGCCAATAAAGCTGAAACTGACCTTACTGGCTTTGGTGTGTATGGTAAGTATTTATTCAGTGATGCTTATATGCTTGGGACACTCCATTACGGTTTAGGTGATACTGAATACAGCCGCAATGTGAACTCTGGTTTAAGCACTGAGCAGTCGGTAATTAAATCTGATACTTCTGTTTTAAATTCTTATGTTGAAGCGGGTCGAAACTTCAATATGAAAACTGGTTCAGGCTCTTTAGATGTAACGCCTTTCTTTGCTGCTTCATATGCAAGCGTTAAGACTGATGGATTATCTGAGCGTTTAACGACTGGCTTAAAGGTTAGTGATTCTGACGCAGAAGAGTTTGGATTGCATGCAGGCTTACGCTTAACAAACACCTTCTCTAATGGCTTTACTTTGGGTGGTTTTGCTCAATACACTAATATCGTAGATCGTGACTTATCTAAAGTATCGGTGGCATCAAACTTAGATAATGATATCTCTGTTGATTTCACACCGCCTGATTTTGATAAAGACTATTTCATTTATGGTCTAAATGCGAAATACGAAACACCAATGAGTAAATGGGTGTTATTTGGTAATGCTTTTGCAGTTTCAGACGATAATAGCGGCTACTTAGGTCAAGTTGGTTTTAAGTACAACTTCTAAGACAAGCACTAAAAACTGCATCCTATAGCTCTACTACTTTTGCAACTAAGTATAATTGCTTTTAAATAACATTTTTAGACAATAAAAAAGCCCGACATCCTGTCGGGCTTTTTTATTTCGGGTTGTTAGTCTTACTGATCTCGTGCTGCCCATTCCTTGCGCTATTTTCTTATTCTTGTTTTCTAGAAACATCCAGTTCCCTTATGTATTCATCATAGGGCTAATGCTTTGGATTACTAATCCGTCAAATCTCAATCAGTTCTAACCTTCAAGGTCAAATTGGTTATACCAATTCAACTGAAGTAGTATCTTCTGACTTCATTGGTTCACGTACTGCGGGTGTGTTTGATGCGCAAGCAACAATTACTTCTGGTAACCGCTTAACTGCATACGTATGGTATGACAACGAAGTGGGTTATAGCTGCCAAGTATTGCGTATTGCTGAACAAATGGGTGGCTTAAGCTATCCAAAAGTTCCTGCTGAAACAAATGCATAATTTGTTCAGTTAAGAAAAAAGGGCTTCAGAAATGAAGCTCTTTTTTTGTCTTTAAAATTCTCAAGCTTGCTATATTCATTTTTTTAGTTGACCAAAATAACTCCATACATTCAAATTGGGTCAATGTCATAATTCCGACAAAATTAGTAGTATTAAATTTATTGCGCTATGCTGGTGCAATGATCTAACGATGTTAGCCCATAACGGGTTTAGCAATTTCTGCTCGTTTATGCAGATTAAAAATAAAACAATGACTCAAATGAATTGAGTAAATCAAAAACGAACTTAAAGGATTAAGTCATTGCAATTTAAAAGAGTGTTTGCGGGTTTGGCATTTTTAGGCTTAGCCACGTTGAGTGGAGTTTTACTCGCCATTTGGGTTTTTCAGCATTTCAATATTTATATTCCATTGCATAATCAGGCGGTGAATATTGATTTGCAAGAGCCGTTGCAGGCAAAGGTTAAAATACACGATGCCTTGGATGTTGGTGTTTCAGGTCGAATTCATGCTGAAATTCCTATTCAAGAACAGTTAGAGATTCCTCTAGCACAAACGCTGACTCCCCGTGTGTATTTTGATAATCAAGTCCCGATTAAGACCACCATTCCTGTACAGGAAACCTTGAAGATGCAGCAAAATTTGCTGATTGAAACACGCGTGAATGTTGTGGTGATGGGCAAAAATATCAGTTTGCCGCTCAAAGGCTCGATACCGATTAATCTTGATGTACCGATTCATATTAATGTGCCCTTGTAGCAGAATGTACACCTGAAATTTGATGCTCCCGTTAAAACAGTCCTTAAAGAAAATTTGCATATTCCTTTGCATGCGACATTAAAGACCGAGATCCCTGTGCAAGGTCAGTTAAATGTTCCGATCAAGACGGCTTTAAATGCCACAGTCGATGTACAAAATACCTTGCCAGTCAAAATTCAGAGTGGGGAATTAAAAGTACCTTTGAATACCTTAAAGCTCTCATCGCGACAGTTTGAACAACCGCAATTGGTTCGAGCAGAATAGGAGGGTGAGTAGGTGTTTTCTTCCTATCGATTTTTATTGGTCAGTTTTGTGGGATTGGTTCTCGCGATTGCGATTTCATTCTGGCTCTATCTCAATGTAATTGCGTCTATGCAAATTTCGGCACAGCATTCTGAAATCCTGTTGCCAGATGCTTTAGCGACCAAAATTCATGTGGGTAACTATTTAGATATTCATTCAAGAGGCAAGCTAAACACGCAAATCGATATTGACCGTCAGTTGAATCTGCCGCTACAAGGAAAATATCTTGCAGATTTGCAGTTTGAAGTTGAAACGCCCATTACAGTAAATATTGACTATCAAACCATGATCCGGATTGATCAGTTGATGCCTGTCGAAACCACGACTGATTTAATTTATCAAAATCAATTATTGCCCAAGTTTCCTTTAAAGCTCAATATTCCTGTCCAACTGGATGTGCCGTTTCAGCTTAAACGTGCATACACCATTCCTGTGAAGATTCTATTTAATGGGCCTGTTCACTTCGAATTTGATGAGCATGTTGGCTTGCATGTGGTGCATCGTTTTGCACCCCAGTTAAATTTGAATGATCCGATGAAAATGGATCGCATTGCCAGTTTTGATGCCACGATGATAAATGCTATACGTCAAACATCTGCAAATTTACAGATGAACATGCATTTACCTGTAAGCAATATTCATCCCTAAGTAAAACATTGTTTGCTTAATGCTGAATTGATCGTATTGAAATTGAGGACTTAGCAGGTGAGGAAAGAATGAATCAGTTTCTTGATGGTTAAAGATTAATCTGATAGCTTACCGAATGAAAGTACAGATAAGAAAAGTAAGCCGCATCTGAGCAGGGGGAGTTTATGAGTACATATGCAACAAGTCATTTATTGGGGCAAGTTTTATCGACAGCTTGTCCTTCTCGCGAAATCCTTGAACATCTGTCCAGTAAGTGGTCACTGTTGGTACTGCATTGTTTAAGTGAAGGTGTGCATCGTTTTAGTGAGCTGAAAGTGAAGATTGAAGGGATTAGTGAAAAAATGTTGTCACAAACCCTGAAAACCTTGGAGCAAGATGGTTTAGTGCTACGTACAGTTTATCCAATTGTGCCACCGAAAGTGGAATATCAACTGACAATTTTAGGTTCACAGGCAGCAACCAAGGTAAATCAGCTTATTTCTTGGATTGAAAGAAACATTCCTGAAATTTTGGCGAATAAGCCGAAGATCAATCTTTAAATGATTGGATCAGTAGCGTTCTTATATTGAATTCCCAATCAGTAGCTGCGTACTCGGAATGTGACTTAAAATGCTAAAGGATTCACTTTGATTTATCCTCTCAAATAATATGAAGCTATAAAAAAGCCAAAACAACAATAAAAATAGGATGATACAGAACAATAAAGAGCAATTTTAATATTTAGTTGAATAATTCTATTCGAGAAATGCTTTAAAATGTGGCAGAATAAGCGGTTTTAAAGATTTTAGAGGATTGGCAGTATGCGCTTTGTTGATGAAGCAGTCATTACCGTAGAGGCTGGCGACGGTGGCAATGGCGTAGCCAGTTTTCGCCGTGAAAAATTTGTACCCTTTGGTGGGCCAGATGGTGGTGACGGTGGTCGTGGTGGCAGCATTTATATTCAAGCCGATGACGACACTAGCACACTGGTAGATTATCGTTATACCCGTAAATTCCGTGCAGAACGTGGTAAAAATGGTGCAGGCGCAAACTGTGCTGGTCGTGGCGGTGAATCCGTTATTTTAAAAGTTCCTGTAGGTACGACCATTGTCGATACCGACTCTGGCGATATTATTGCGGACTTGGTTGAAGATGGTCAGCAAGTCCTTGTGGCTAAAGGGGGTGATGGTGGTTTAGGCAATACGCACTTCAAATCATCAACCAACCGTACCCCGCGTAAATGTACCCATGGTTTTAAAGGCGAATTCCGTGAAATTCGTTTAGAACTGAAAGTATTGGCAGATGTAGGTCTGTTGGGTATGCCAAATGCGGGCAAATCAACCTTCATTCGTGCCGTTTCAGCAGCGAAACCAAAAGTTGCAGACTATCCATTTACCACGATGGTACCGAACTTGGGTGTAGTCGATGCTGACCGTCACCGTTCATTCGTTATGGCGGATATTCCAGGTCTGATCGAAGGTGCTGCAGAAGGTGCTGGTCTAGGTATTCGTTTCTTAAAGCACTTGGCTCGTACCCGTATCTTATTGCACATCGTAGATGTACAGCCAATTGATGGTTCTGACCCTGCTTATAATGCCAAAGCCATTATGAATGAGCTGAAGAAATTCTCTCCAACTTTGGCAAAACTTCCAGTGGTCTTGGTATTGAACAAATTAGACCAACTTTCACCTGAAACAAGTGAAGAATGGTGTAACCACATTCTTGAAGAATTAGATTGGAAAGGTCCGGTATTCAAAACTTCTGGTTTGTTGGCAGAAGGAACCAAACCTGTTGTGTACTACCTCATGGATCAAATTGAACAACAACGCGAACGCGAAGTTGAAGATCCTGATTACGCTGCAGAAGTGAAAGCATTCCGTGAGCAGTTAGAAGCTGAAACACGTGAACAAACCATTGCCGCGAAAGAAGCTTATCGTGAAATGCGTCGTCAACAGCGTCTCGCTGGTCTATTGGCAGATGATGATGAAGACGATGATGATGGCGACGACGGCGAAATGGAAGTGTATTACGTTCGCTAATTCCTGAGCGAACAACATGTAACTGAGGACAAGATGATAGAAGTGGTAGATGGGCAACGTCAGCTCAAGGCTTTAAAACGTATCGTTGTTAAAATCGGATCATCTTTACTCACAGCAAATGGGCAAGGTTTAGATTTAGAGGCAATTTCGCATTGGGCGAGACAAATCGCGGATCTACACAAAGCAGGGCATGAAATTATCCTTGTTTCGTCTGGTGCTGTGGCTGAAGGTATGGTTCGTATGAAGCTAGAGCACCGACCCACCGATCTACCCAGTCTTCAGGCATGTGCTGCCATTGGTCAAATGGGTCTTATCCATACATGGTCAAGTGTCTTAGAGCAACACAGCATTCAAACCGCACAGGTTTTATTAACGCATGACGATCTTGCAGATCGTCGTCGTTATTTAAACTCGTGTGATGCGTTGCAAAATTTAATCGATTGGCATGTCATTCCAGTCATTAATGAGAATGATACGGTTTCTACCGATGAAATTCGTTTTGGTGACAATGACACGCTGGCGGCGATGGTTGCAGGTCAGGTGCAGGCAGATTTGTTGATCATTTTGACAGATCAGCAAGGCATGTTTGATTCTGACCCACGTTCGAATCCTGATGCGAAACTGTTCCATACTGTGCGCGCTTTAGATGAAAGCCTGTTTGATATGGCAGGTGGTGGTGGCAAGTTTGGTCGTGGTGGTATGTTGACCAAAGTCCGTGCTGCGCGTTTAGCAGCGAAGTCGGGCTGTCCAACCCTGATTGCTAGTGGTGAAAGTGATCATGTGCTTGCACGCTTAATGGCGGGTGAAATGCTCGGTACGTTGTTCATTACCGACAATGATCGCATTACCGCACATCAGCAATGGTTGGCGGCACATTTGCAAACCGCGGGTCGTTTGGTTCTGGACGATGGTGCAGTCAAAGCCATTAAAGACAATCACCGTAGTTTGTTACCTGTGGGTGTCAAAGCGGTTGAAGGTCATTTTGATCGTGGCGATGTGGTGGAATGCGTTGACCCAACAGGTTATCGTGTTGCAGTCGGGCGTGTGAATTTCAGTTCACGTTCAGCCGAATTGGTGAAAGGCTTATCCTCGGATAAAGTGTATCAAGTTTTAGGTGAAGCACGCTCGCTAGAAATGATTCATCGCAACAACATGGCAATATATTAGCAATTACCTATCATAACGTAACATAACTCCAAGGCTTGATTCTGAAAGGGATTGAGCCTTTTTCTTGTGTGATGCAATAACATGCAATAGACTAACAAGAGGTTAAATTTGGAGGTTAAATGGGAGGTTAAAAATAATTAATCGCCATAAAGTGAACAAAATCATTAAAAATTAATTGCCATAAAATTTAAAACCTCTTAATTGCCTGAATGCTAAAGAATTGTCGTGAGGTCGCCGTGTTATCTAAATTGCAGATTGATGCTATTAAGCCATCGAGTAAATTACAGAAAATCAATGATAGTGAGATGCTGTATTTATTCGTGTCTCCGACAGGTCGCAAAACTTGGAAAGTGCTTTATACGCTTGATGGGAAAAAGAACACAATCACACTGGGCGAGTATCCAAAGGTGCTTAATGCCAAAGATGCACGATTAAGACGTGACGAGATAAAAAAGCAAATATCAGAGGGTATTCACCCGACAGAGCAAAAACGACAAAATAGACTTAAAGATTTATCAGAAATGAGTTTTGCCGATCTGATACAGCTTTATGCTGAAAAGGTCACACCGCATAAAAGAGGTGGGCGTGTAGAAACTGTTATTTTGAGTAGTTATATAAAATCATTCCCTAGATTGATGAAGAAGCCAGTAAGCCAACTGGGACAATTAGATATGATTCAATTTAGGGATGAGAGATTAAAAAAGGTAAAGAGTGCAACTGTAGCTAGGGATTTAGGTTTATTAAGTGCTGTATTCAAGTATGCACGACAAGAACTAAGAATTATGACTAATTCCCCACTGGATGAAGTAGCCAAGCCGAAACAGTCGGCAAGTAGAAATAGGCGTATCTCTCAGGATGAGATAGATAGAATATTAGAGGCGTTTAAATATGATGGGCATTCACAGCCAATAACCAAGAAGCAACAAACAGCATGGGCTTTTTTATTTGCTATTGAAACAGCAATGAGGGCCGGTGAGATAACAAGCTTAAAGTGGGCTGATGTTTACGACAAGCATGTAGAGCTTGAACTCACAAAGAATGGCACGGCGAGAAAGGTTCCATTATCTAAAAGAGCAATTGAGCTTTTAAGTTATATGAAGGGTATAGATGAAACGGATGTTTGTACACTCAAAAACAATGTTGCTGATGGTGAAACAGGTAGGGGCGGATTGTCTGCATACTTTACTCAGGTGGTGAAAGGTAAATTAAAAATTAACGATTTAACTTTTCACGATACCCGACACGAAGCCATCTCTCGAATGGTTAAGACTGCCAAGCTCCCAGTAGAGGTATTGGCAAAAATTACAGGACATAAAACAATAAGTATTTTAATTAATACCTACTACAACCCTGACATTGAAGAATTAGCCAACCATCTACACAAAGAGAGTGACCCTGACATTATCCCATTTAAAAAGTCTGTATAAGTGCGACAAGCTAGGACTTTCAGAAACAATCAATTACGTGCAATTACCGAACTATCTGATATATTTTAACCACTAAGCCTAGAGTAGCTCTCGAAAAGTCGGACACCCATCCGACTGGCTTAGCCTTTTCTATTTTGGGTATGCTGTGGGAGGCATTATATGTACAACACTAGTTTTAGTGATTGTTCACAATATCTAGATCATGCCGAATGGTTAAGGCTTTCAGACATTTTAAATGAATGGTGCAAGCTGGATCAGTCATGCAAAAAAATAAAAGAATTAGCTATTTTGGGTGCATGTGAAAATCAACAAATTGAATATAAGCGAAATGATGGCAAAGATTTTGATGACCCTGTTATTGACCTATATGGCAGGGGATTACTGCTCATAAATAAGCGTTCATTTAATCAATGGAGGCTAAAATTTGAAAAAAAAGAACAGAAATTTAATCAAGAAAATAAAAATAATAGTAGCTCAAAGAGTTTTTTAGATGCATTAGATGAAACTGATAATGAGTACATTTCTATCGAAAATGTATTAGATGCTATCCATAAAAATATAGGAACTCAACTTGATATTAGCAAAGCTGTTAAGGTTTTGAATAATGCAATCGGACAAGCGTTTTCCCCTCCAACAATATACAAAAATGATGATTTTAAGGGTTGGATTCCTGTCGTCTTGAGAAATGAGTATAACGGCGATTTTATGGATGCTCCAAACCCAGCAGATCAAAAAAAGTTAGAAGCCATTCATTATTTAGTTAAAAAAGTGATTGAAAAGAAAAAATCTGAGGAGTTAGATGATGACTTACCGTTCTAGCACCAATCCATTTGATAAAACGGATTATAGTAATTTTGCTTTTAAAAAATCTGAAATATTAGAGTTGTTGAGAGCGGTAAATAGTGATTTTAGCTTTGAACAAACTAAACCAATTGCGCAGAAAAATATAAATGTATCTCATGAGAGTAGCAATCAAAACTCTCAATATGATTATAGGTTTTTTTTATTCAAGAAACCTTTGCTTAGTCTACATGAAGCTACATGCATCATGACGGGCTATTCTCCTCAGTATGTTAATCAATGTAGAAATGACACCAATTTCGACCATAATTTTGCAAATTATTTAGGAGTATTGGATTATCTTGGCTCTTGTGTTAGTGCGCAAATTCTAAATTATAGTGACCAATATGATGAAATGAATACTGAGGATTTTAAGAAATTCTTAGCAAATGACAATATTTTCATTGATGGATTTAATAACATCCTGTCCACACAGAAATCTACAAACTTTGGACAACCATCCGCCCAACAATTTGAACCTAATATTGAAAGTCTAAATGCTGAAATTACGCAACTTAGAAAAGTAGTGACAGATAAAGACAAAACTATAAAAGAGCTTCAAGAACTTATTAATCAACTGGAATCAGAACAGCCAACCGAACAGGTTGAAGATGCTTTAATTGGTGAATTAACGGGTCTGACAAGAAGAAATCAATTAGCGCAAGACCGTCAAGGTATGGCAAGAATTATTGCATTAAGTTTATGGAACGCCGATGGAAATATTTTAATTGGAGATATGGCAAATAAAGTCTATGCAATTATGGTTGATTATTGTCGAGATGGCTTACCGCAAACACCCGAAACTATAAAAAACTGGATTAGACCAATCGCAACACCACAAGCACAGCAACGAGGGCGCAAGCCTCAAAATCAATAACTTAAAATATAGTGAACACGAAATAATTATAGTGACCATAATGTGCTAAATATATTTAGCACAGGCTCACTATATTTTTTAATATAAAAAACAAAAACATACTTCACCCAAGCAAAGCAATAACGCTTTATGAATTGCAAGGGTGAATCATGTTACACATAGAACAATATGCACGAATTAAACAGTTAGCCAGTGCTCCATCTACCCCCGAAAAAATCTACACAGTAAAGACAGGCGAAAATGCAGGCATGAAGCGCAAAGTTAATGCCAAGCCTGAACGTACAGGATTGCTTCCAGTAAGTGAAAAGACAATATGGACATGGGTAAAGCAGGGTAAATTCCCTCAGCCTATCCGTATGAGTGGCAATGTTACTGTATGGCGTATGTCAGAAGTACAAGCGTGGATAGAAGAACAAGCCACCAATGCAACTTTGGAGGCTTGATCCATGACGAAAGAGCAAATCAAATCTATTGCCCTTAATGCCATTCGGAAGCTCAACGCCGTGGCAAAGGATGTATATAACCTCGATTTAGTAACTGCTACGAATCACCAGCAGTTAAAAGACACCTCAGCCACTCTCAACGACCTGTATGACGTGCTGGATAGAAACT
>OGVK01000087.1_pt1 | contig 12619 bp, 15 predicted proteins | sample 1575721 | NCBI WGS metagenome assembly OGVK01 (sample SAMN07581521, study PRJEB24739) | freshwater metagenome | place: Singapore | collected 2015-01 | reverse complement strand
GTTTCCCAGTCACGATAAATGCCTACGTTAGAACATCAAACATACAAGGGTGGTGGAATTTCCTGTATAGCGGCTGTCTTGGTAACGGTCAAATACCACTGGTGCATCAAATTCAACGGTTAAGTCTGCAATCGCATTTAACTCTAGCTGTTCAACTTGGGTATGCTCAAGCGTATTCACATTTACACGGAAATTAATTGCCGTGACTTTTGCAGGAACCGTTTGAGTACCAATTTTAACGTTGTACAACTTGCCTTTTACCAGCGGTTGGTCATTCATCCAAACCACGGTTGCACGTACACTACGTGATAAAGATGGTTCTTCACCCGCTTTTACCAGCACGTTACCACGAGAAATATCAATTTCATCGTTTAAGGTTAAAGTAACTGCCTGACCTGCAATCGCATGCTCTAAGTTACTGTCATAAGTCACGATTTCTTTAACTGTCGACTTTTTACCTGAAGGTAATGCCACAATTTCATCGCCAACGTGTACTTCACCCAATGCAATTGTTCCACAGAAACCACGGAAATCAAGGTTTGGACGGTTTACGTATTGCACAGGGAAACGGAATTCGCTCTTGCTTGAATCACGCGTAATTTCTACAGATTCCAAGATGCTCATCAAGGTTTGACCTTGATACCATGGTGTATTTGCAGAAGCGTTGACCACGTTATCGCCATTCAAAGCAGAAATTGGCACAAACAGAATATTGCTTGGCTTGCGATCTAACTGGCTGACAAACTGTTGGTATTCTTCTTGAATTTCGCCAAAACGAGTTTCAGAGAATTCCACCAAGTCCATTTTGTTAATCGCAACAACAATGTTCTTAATGCCCAACAAGCTTGCGATGTACGTATGACGACGTGTTTGAGTTTGTACACCATAATGCGCATCAATCAAGATGATTGCAAGGTCAGCGGTAGACGCGCCTGTTGCCATGTTACGCGTATATTGCTCATGCCCTGGCGTATCCGCGATGATGAACTTACGTTTTTCTGTAGAGAAATAACGGTAAGCCACATCAATGGTAATGCCCTGCTCACGTTCTGCTTGCAGACCATCCACCAATAATGCAAGGTCAGGTGCATCACCCGTTGTACCGACTTTTTTACTGTCGCGGGTTACCGCTTGTAATTGATCTTCATAGATCAATTTTGAATCATAGAGTAAACGTCCGATTAAAGTACTTTTACCATCATCGACGTTACCGCACGTCAAAAAGCGTAATAAGTCTTTTTGTTCATGCTGTTTTAAGTAAGCCAAAATATCTTGGCTAATTAATTCTGATTGATGAGACATTGCTCAAACTCCACAAATGCTTTGAAACCGAATGCTGAGTAACGCTTAGAAATAGCCTTCTTGCTTTTTCTTTTCCATAGAGCCAGCTTCATCATGGTCAATCATACGACCTTGACGTTCTGAGCTTGTCGCGAGCAACATTTCTTGAATAATTTCAGGTAAGGTATTCGCTTCTGACTCGACTGCACCTGTTAATGGGTAACAGCCTAAAGTACGGAAACGTACCGATTTCATTTGTGGAACTTCACCTTCGTGCAAACGCATACGTTCATCATCAACCATGATGAGTGTACCGCTACGTTCAACCACTGGACGTTCAGCAGCAAAGTACAATGGAACAATCGGGATCTGCTCCAAATAGATGTACTGCCAGATGTCTAACTCTGTCCAGTTCGATAATGGGAACACGCGGATACTTTCGCCTTTGTTCACTTTACCGTTGTATAAATTCCATAATTCTGGACGTTGGTTTTTAGGATCCCAACGGTGTTTATTATCACGGAAAGAATACACACGTTCTTTAGCACGAGATTTTTCTTCGTCACGACGTGCGCCACCAAAAGCAGCATCAAAACCATACTTATCCAGTGCTTGTTTTAAGCCCTGAGTTTTCATGATATCCGTATATTTTGAGCTACCGTGGTCGAATGGATTAATGCCCGCATCACGACCTTCTTTGTTTTGATGTACGATCAAATCAAAGCCATGGGTTTTCGCCATGTTGTCACGGAATTGGATCATTTCCTTGAACTTCCAACCTGTATCTACATGCAGTAGCGGGAATGGAAGTTTGGCAGGATAAAACGCTTTCAAGGCAAGATGCAGCATTACAGCTGAGTCTTTACCAATAGAATATAACATTACCGGATTTTCGAATTCGGCAGCTACTTCACGAATAATGTGAATACTCTCAGCTTCAAGCTGTTTAAGATGAGTAAGTCTTTCCTCATTTATTGACATCGACAACACCGATTACTAATTCGTGCTTATTACACATTCAACAATTGATATTCATTATAGAGATTTACTATTCACAGTTATTGCTTGTTTTATTATATTGATATGCAAAATTATCATATAAAGCATAACTAATAATAAGTATTAGTTTTCAAGCTATAGTGAATCTCTACCCGTTCAAATGGATTGTAAAATCTAGAATGATTTTAGCCTATTCACTTTTTGCTTGCGAGGCAGCTTCGCGCTGTTGTCTTAATTCAACCCGCTTCTGAATTTCTGCACGCTCGAGATCATATTGCTTTTTATTCTCTGCATCACTTTTAGCCGCTAAAAGTGCCATTCCGAGAATAAACACTGGAATGAGCAGCCCAAATGCCATGAGTTTCCAAGGCATCGGTTTTTTATTCACTTCAGGTTGGTTCATACGCAATAACTCAAATCTAATATCTTTTAAACGCGCAACAATATAACAAAAAAGAGCCTCAATGATGAGACTCTTTTTCAACCAAGTATTTTCTTAAAAGAACTTAAAAATTACCCGTACATTGCGGGTTTAAGCTTGCATCTTTCTGGGCATCCGTTAAAACAATTCCCGTTCCTGCTGACATATTACTCTGAATGAAATCTACAGCAGCAGCATTTTTACAGACAATGGCTTGTGTATGCGTGGCATTCGGCACAATGGTAAGCTGGTATCCATCTGCATAAGTATTTTGCGGGAAATACTTAGTCGCATTCGCTTGCATATTTGCAAACAAGGCTTGTGTAACAGGAGGTAATACGGCTTGATCATTCGCCCCCTGAATAATAAATACAGGAGTTTTAATCACTTTCTCTGCAGTGGCATTGGTTGCAGGTTGGTTATCTAGTAAAAATTTCTGAGCGACTGGATCTGTTTTGATTTTATTCAAATCAATACCATATTCTGCAATCAGATGCGTAGGATCTTGTAAGTAAGCCAATACTCCCACTTTGAATTGCTCTTGTAAGCCATTCGCACTATTCGGTTCAGCGTAGCTTAAGCATGCACCATCATCCCCAGTGCGCACATAAGCACTTTCTGCGATATCAGCAGCACCTGCTGTAAAGATATTTTTTAGATCATAATCGGGTTGATAGGCTTTAATCCCTGAACTGGTCAACGCTGCATAAGCCAATAACTCAGCATAACCATCAGCAATTTGATCAATTGCTGCTTGTCCTTGTGCTGCTGTCATCAAGTTGTTTGCAACTGCATAACGAACTTTTAGTAATTGCTCATCTAATCTATTTACACCCTTAGATTGATTATTTTCATCAAGATTCAACTGTGGGTCGAGATAAATTTGAATAATTGTTCCTAAGCTTGACGCTGGTGCACCAGCGACTGCACCTTTATAATTGGTATCCGTATTTGCAAATTCCGCAGTCCCCAAGGATGCATGCCCACCTTGAGATTGACCAATCGACATCCACGCACCATTTAACTGCGTGCCATAGTGATCTTTAGCAGCTTTAACTGCTGCAATAGCAGAATTTGCGGCACTAGATAAATTTAAATAAGGGTGTACGCCTGGTGTCCCCAGACCTTCATAATCTGGCGCAACAATGACATAACCTGCTGCCAATAAGGTATCTGCAAGAATCTTAAAACGAGGATTCAATAGATTTTTACTTGGTGCACAACCATCCCCGCCACCGACTGTTCCATGTTCCCAAACCACAACCCGATAACCATCTTTAGGCTGAATTGCTTTGGGAAAAAGAACCAAAGCTGTTGCTGTTGCAGTTTTCCCCTGTAGATTCGTCATATTATAAGTCATGACTTTAATTGATGAAGAATTATCAATCGTGTCTAATGAATAATTGCCTTCACTCAAGTAAGTTTTTTCTGTCTGTTGTACAGTATTATCATCATCGTCATGACAGGCTGTTAAAAATAGACTAGAAAATGCAAATGTCAGTGCCAACGCTATTTTTGTGCGCTTCATAAAATGTCCTTTTTATGTTTGTTGTTGTATGCACGAAACTACATGCCAATTCATTAATGCATAAAAAAAGTGCCCTATATAGGACACTATTTAACCGCATAGTCATTTTAAACAATTAATTCTAAAAAGATTCCTGCAAAAATCAGCATTCCCACCCAACGATTGTGACGAAATGCCCAAAAACAAATTTGCGGATTACGATCTTTGGTTTTGATCGCTTGATAAATAAAATCAGCAGCAACAAGCAATAATGCCAACAAACCAAATGGCATCAATAGCTGCTCTAAATACAAAGCACCACCAATTAGCACCAAACTCAACACCTGCAATAAACCGATGATCTGAATATCATATCGTCCGAATAAGATTGCCGTGGATTTCACCCCGATTTTTAAATCATATTCGCGGTCGGTAATCGCGTATTGGGTATCATACGCCACGGTCCACGCCAGATTACCAAAATACAGTAACCAACAAGTTAAATCTGGAGTTACCCCAACGGCGGTATAACCCATTGGAATTGACCAAGAGAATGCTGCACCCAGAAACACCTGTGGTAAATGAGTGTAGCGTTTCATGAATGGATAGATAAAGGCGAGAAACAAGGCACCAAAAGACCAGTAAAAGGTCTCAATCGGTAAAAAGAACAACATACAGGCACTGGCTAAAACCAAAACCAAAAACACATAAACTGCTTCTTTGGCACTGATGATACCTGTCGCTAAAGGGCGCGTCTTGGTACGTTCGACATGCGCATCAACTTTACGATCTGCAAAATCATTTATTGCACACCCTGCCGCACGCATGAAAATGGTACCTAAAATCATGGGAATTAAAATCCCTAAACTCGGCATGCCTTTATTGGCAATCCACATTGCCCACATGGTTGGCCAGAATACCAATTCCGTACCAATAGGTTTATCAAAGCGACATAAATAATAATAAGCTTCTAAGCGTTCACGCCAAGTAATCTGTTGCACCGTAGCCATGAAAATCCTTCAAAAATTTCACAATTTGGTTTTGCGAAGATACTGCTGAAATGCAGGTAAAAATGTTTCTTGCACTATAAATTTGCAACCGTGCCAAGTATAACAACTTTGTCGTGTCCACCCCTCATCCAGCAAGATTACGCGACGCTCGCATTTCGGCTCAGTCCGATCAAACAAGAACCAACCAATTGGTTTAGCACCAATATGCTTAAAGATTCTGGCACGGCGCTGCAAACTTTGAATCGGGAAAATGCTTTTTGCTTTGACCCACGGCTGAGATTCACAACCATATAGATAACTTTCACGTACCCATGAAGTATGATGCAAGGGTTCTTGCATCCATGTCGCATCGATAAAATTCAATCGCTGAAAATGCTCTTTGACAGGCTTAACGCTAAACTGTCCATCCGCAACATCGGTTAACTGTTGGGTTAATGAACCCGAAGCATGCAGCCATGTTTTCAGTTCCGCTGGAATTTGCTGCATAAATTTACCTACGCAATCGCTCTGTATAACTGATTCACATTGATCTAACTGATTTTAAGAATGATGCTTTAACCATTATCTGTTTTTGCAATAATTTCAAATTGACCATTCGGCAGTTTTTGTAAAATAAAACCTTCCGCGCTGAGATAAAAGCTTTGAGGATAATCATAATCCAAAGCCATTTCAGGACTTTTTAAACCTAAAAACTCAACCTGCTTATACCCTTCAGGCGTCCTTGCGACTTCAACATACATCACAGGTGAAAAGTTTAATTTAAACCCTTTGCTATGATCTTTTGCATCGACCCAAGGATAGAAGCCTGTTTGTTTTTTCCGCTGTGCCATAATTTTGAAGACTAAATTTCTATGTGCAGCCATGATACAAAAAAAACCCGCACAAGGCGGGTTTTTTTACAGTCATTCTTCTCGAAAGAATTACAAGCTGTAGTACATGTCAAATTCAACTGGGTGAGTAGTCGTGTTCAAACGACGTACATCTTCAGTTTTAAGTTCGATGTAGGCATCAAGCATTTCTTTAGTGAATACACCGCCTTTTAATAGGAACTCGTGATCCGCTTGAAGTGCTTCAAGCGCCATGTCTAGGCTATGAGCAACTGTAGGGATTTTTGCTTCTTCTTCAGGAGGAAGGTCATACAAGTTCTTGTCAGCAGCTTCACCTGGGTGAATCTTGTTTTGAATACCGTCGATACCCGCCATTAACAATGCAGCGAAACCTAAGTACGGGTTCATCATTGGATCTGGGAAACGAGCTTCGATACGCTTGCCTTTAGGGCTAGAAACGTAAGGAATACGGATAGAAGCAGAACGGTTACGTGCTGAGTAAGCAAGCATAATTGGTGCTTCGAAGTGTGGTACTAAACGCTTGTACGAGTTTGTAGAAGGGTTAGTAATTGCATTCAATGCACGAGCGTGCTTGATCACACCACCGATGAAGTAAAGCGCCATTTCAGAAAGACCAGCGTATTCATCACCAGCAAACAAGTTCTTGCCATCTTTAGAGATCGACATGTGAACGTGCATACCCGAACCGTTGTCACCTACCATTGGTTTAGGCATAAACGTTGCAGTTTTAGCATATTGGTGCGCAACGTTCCAAACAGCATATTTGAACTGTTGTACTTCGTCAGCTTTACGAACCATCGTGTTGAAGCTTACACCAATTTCTAATTGGCAAGATGCAACTTCGTGGTGATGTACTTCTACACGACCTGGGCCCATGATGTCTTCGATCTTGTTACACATCTCAGCACGCATGTCTTGAGAAGAGTCAACTGGAGGAACTGGGAAGTAACCGCCTTTAACACGTGGACGGTGACCAGAGTTACCAGCTTCGTAATCTTTACCAGTAGACCATGCAGCTTCTTCAGCGATTAATGTATGACGAGCGCCAGACATGTCGATGTCCCACTTCACTTCGTCAAATACAAAGAATTCTGGTTCTGGACCAAAGAATGCAGTATCACCAATACCTGTAGATTTTAGGTATTCTTCTGCACGGCGAGCGATAGAACGTGGGTCACGGTCATAACCTTGACCAGTTGATGGCTCAATAACGTCACAAGTAACAACTACTGTAGGCTCAGCGAAGAACGGGTCGAGAAAACCAGTTTCAGCATCTGGGCGTAAAATCATGTCAGACGCTTCGATACCTTTCCAACCAGCAATTGAAGAACCGTCAAACATTTTACCGTCTTCAAATGTATCTTCATCAATTGTATCTGCTGGGTAAGTTACGTGTTGTTCCTTACCTTTAGTATCAGTAAAGCGGAAATCGACCCATTTTGCGCCACTTTCTTGGATGAGTTGAAGGACCTTGTTCGCCATGCTCATTTTGCTCCGATGATTTTTTGTTGCACCTGTGAAGTGCGTGTTAGTAGTTGGCAGTTATAAAGCAATTCTCATACCAACTTTGTAAAAGCAAAGCTAAAACGTTGAATTATTTATCAGAATGCAAGATTTAGAAACTTTGCTTTCAAGCTATTATACTGTTAGAAAATTGAAATGCACCATATTCAAACATTTTCATTTTCACGTTTAAAACTATCACACAAAAAGATCCAAAAGAGTGCATTTTTAGGTAAATGATATAATGCAGTGCATTTTTTCAGGGAAGTTTTAACTTTTTATATTGGTTTTATGATGATCATTTTCATCATTTATCAATAAAACTTATCCATTATATAAAATTTGATTTTTTTCCTGCTTCTGCTCAAGACTTTTGATGCAATTCACACCGTCTTAGGCATAAAGCCTCATTTGAAAGCAGTAACCATCGTGAAAACTTGCACCACTTTATTGCTATGCATTGATGCTCCTGTGATGGCTTATCTGTTTACTATAAAAGTGTGATCTCGAAAGACATCATTACCAATAAAGCCAATAATCTTAAATCCCTAAAAATTCGTTACATTTATAGACAAGCAGATTATTTTGACCAATACTACAACAAACTTTGATCAATCAAGGTGTATAAAAATACAACACAGTAAGAAGAAAGGTAGGACAACAACGACACTCTACAATCTCAAGTTGTGATCAAACCATCAGAACCCTTTAAGACTTCATCAACAATAACACTGATCCTGCTTTTCTAAATCTCAACATTAATGCATAGAGAAGATAGAAATAGAGGCAGATCGACCCGAGGTAGAATATGAAAAAAAGTGTGTGTTTCGGTTTTTGTTCTCTCTTTGCTGCAACCAGCTTTGCTGCGGATACAGCAGATTTAGCTAAACAGTTGTCTAACCCTGTCGCGGCGATGATCAGTGTCCCTTTTAGTTCAATTACGATGAAAATATTGGGGCGAATGAAGACATCGAGCGCTATCAACTCAATATTCAGCCCGTTGTTCCCATTAGTTTAAATGAAGACTGGAATCTGATTTCACGTACGGTACTACCTGTTGTGGTTCAAACCTATGGCGATAGTGCGAAAGATGATGATTGGGGCACGGGGGATACCGTACAAAGTTTATTTTTATCGCCTAAAGAGCCTGGACCTGGTGGGATTATTTGGGCTTTGGTCCTGCGATGCTCTTACCTACAGCATCTGAAAAAACCTTGGGGGCAGATCAATGGGGACTCGGTCCAACAGGTGTAGTCCTGAAACAAATGAATGGCTGGACATTTGGTGCACTCGCCAATCATATTTGGGCAGTCGAACATAAAGACAATGCTGAGGGTGTGAGCAGTACATTCGTACAACCCTTTATCACGTACACCTATCCAAACAGTGTGACCATTGCACTAAATAGTGAAGCCACTTATGACTGGAACAGTGAAGATTCCACAATTCCGATTAACTTGAACATCACCAAAATTGTAAATCTGAGTGGACAACTGATTAGTGTCGGTGGCGGTGTGCGTTACTGGGCTGAAGACACTACAGGTAGTGCGAAGGACTGGGGTGGACGCTTACAAGCGACCTTTATTTTCCCGAAATAATCGCGCCCAGTTCTATATGCAGTGAAAAAGGAGATGTCATCATCTCCTTTTTATTATCGCGCTCGAGTAGACCACCAACACAAAAAAGATCCGCCAGTGACCAAAGCTGCACCCTGCCAGAATGACCATATCAGCTCAATATTCAACATCTGCATAGCAATGAGCGAGGAAATAATTGGAGTGAAATAAGACGCTGCGGTCAGAAGCTGAATATTGCCATGCAAAATGCCAATATTCCATGCTGCATACCCGAGTCCAAAAGCAGCCGCACTAAATACCAGATACAGATAGCTATGCCATTCAATGTCAGGAGTAACAAAGTCTCCCATCCATAAATACTTCAACCATAATGCAATGGAAGTCAGACAGAAAAATAAAGCTATTGCATTTTGACCATTCCCGATTTTTTTGGTTACGGTGCAATATGCCGCCCAGATAAATGCCCCCATGAATGCTAAGGCATAACTAATTGGATTTGTGGCAATATTCTGCTTGAGCTGACTCATACTAAATTCACCATTCCCAACCTGAACCTGAATAATGCCCAATAACGTGAGTAACACCCCCACTATCACCCAAGGATGGAACTTCTGCTCTTTGGTTAAAATTAAAAGCAATACCGTCAAGCTTGGCCACAAATAGTTCAGAATACTGACTTCAACCGCTTGCTGACTATTTTGTGCAAATGCGAGGGAAAGCGACAAACAAAGCTCGTAGGAAACAAATAAAATTGAACCCCAAATAAGATAGGTTTTATTCAATAAATGCAGTTTGGGCGACTTAAATAGAATGAGTAAAACAACAGAACTTAAACTGTAAATGAGGCAGACCCCTAAAATTGGACCAAAGCCCTCCGTCACCTGCCGTAATAACCCGACGATGGAAGCCCACAATAAGATGGCACACAGCCCAATAATTGTGGCTAAACGATGTGACATGATTCTCTACTTTAGTACTGCAAAATTCATGTGAATGTAACAACACTCAGATGGAGCGACAAGGCATTTGTCGAACAGAGGCTGAATATTTTTTCCAAGTGTAGGTACGCTGCAACAAAGTCTTCAGAACCGAAGCTAAAAGCCGCCCTTTCTAGGTACATGATTAAACCTCAATTAGTGAAATATTATTCAAGCGTTCGACTAAAAAATTAGATGCGAGACCCAAATTTTTAAATTAGTTCGCACCTTGGACTAAACTTTGCTTGGGCAATAACTTACAGCCACATGATAATCCATCATTCACACGTGCCACAGCTTTCCCCATGACCAACATATGCGCATCACCCGAAATAATGGTGGCAACCACTTTATGTAAAGGACAAGTTGCTTTATCTCCAACACATGCCACTGCAATCCCTTCAATCGTGTAGGTTGATTGCCCTGAAATCACTTTTCCACCACCCGTCGTTGGACACCCAACCGTAATATACGGCGTCGCCATACTTCATTCTCCAAGACTATAAAACTTCAAACTCAATTCTTCTATTCTTCTTGCGCCCTTCAGCAGTCGAATTGTCGGCAACTGGTTTTTCAGAACCTAAACCTGCCGTACTTAAACGTCCTGCAACAATGCTCTTGCCGATCAAATAGGTTTTCACTGCTTCTGCCCGAGCCAAGCTCAACTGTTCATTTTTCTTGGCATCCCCTGAGCTATCCGTATGCCCAATAATTTTGACGTTCTTGTCTTGCACTTTATTTAATGCAACAGCCATCTCATCCAGAATTTTGGTTCCCGTCACCGTTAAAATGGCACTGCCTGATTCAAACTCAACAATACGATCCTTTAAAGCATCATCAACAATTTTTTGCTCAGATTGATTCGCTGTAAGTGTGGTATTCAAACGATATGGAGGTTGTACCAACGACTGAAACATTGAAGTGATTGGTTGCAACTCATTTGGATTATTTAATTTTCCAGATAATTCAACTTGAGTTCCCTTAATGGCCAATTTTCCGGCACTCACCTTTTTTAGGTCTGGAGTAATGACTCTGGTCACACTTTCATTCCAGTCCGCTGGTGTAGTGACAGCACGAATCTGAATCTTATCGACAATTTGTTCGGCACCATAGACTGCAGATAACTTTTGTAAAATTGCTTGTTTACTGGCTTCATTGGGAACCGCACCTTCAACCACAATGGATTGGGCATAGACCATACTGGTACAAAACAGCCCCAGACCGAACAGGAAATTGACGGAAATCATTTTATTTACAGCTTTCATTATTTTATTGACCCTGTATAAAAGTATTCTTAAAAAGTTTAATCGCCTGATTTAGACTGAGTTGGCGCTCGCATAGCGCCTGCTCCAAAGCAGCCAAACCTGCATTCTGCTCTAAATAACCATCAATCCATTCCGCATGAATTAATGAAACCCAGCGATTACTATTCAAGTTTTGGCTAAAAATATCACTGAGTGCAGCGATGTCAGCCCCCTGAAAGCCAAATAACAATACAGGCTCTTCGCAATGTAATAATCCCACCAGAACTTCTGTATTTTGGTTATGCAGAAAAGCATTGATTAGGCTGCACCAGAATGCTGCGATTTCATAACTGTGCCGCGCATTATGAACTGGGAGGATTAAAACTTTATTCAGCTTAACAACGCCATAATGCAGAATCGGTTGTAGCAATAAGCCTAGTCCAATCATGCTCTGAGCCAGTTGATAGCTATCCAACTTCATTAAGCCCGCAAATGAATGCATCGTGTGATGATCAAAGAATTCAGCGCTTGGAACAGTCGCAGATTGCGGCAAACTTTGAGTAAAGCTTGCAAGCTGATTGGATAACTCTTCTTCTTGTTGAATCGTCTTCAATATTTTGTTTTGCTGGAATAAATGTACCAATAAGGGCTTATAAGTTAGGGGTGCAAAAGATAAGTTTGCAGCAGGATGAGCAATTTCAAGCAAATGCGAAAGCACCATCGGGAATTTGCGTCCTGATGAATCCTGACTGGCGACTAAATTGGCCACCAGAAACATCGGCTCCATAGGGTTTGCGATAAAGAAATCTAAACTTGGCAAAGTCCGATATGAGACATCGAAATCGGCTTGTTTCATTGCCAACTCCAAAGCCTCACTCATCCAGCGATCAAGCATAGCAATGATTGCAGATTGTCCTTTACTCTTTAAAAAGTCACCATGTGCAGGCGTTTTACCAAAATACAAAGGGGCTGTTTTAATCACCTGCATCGGAATTCTCCTGCTTTGCTACTCCACCACTGCTGCATTAGTTGTTAACTCCTGACATGGATGGCTGCTGCCCTTGCGCAGGTAATTTACTTTCCGTATTGGGCTTTAAAGGTTCAGATGCAACCTGTGCAGCGACGACACGCACGGCTTTATCCATCACCACTTTATCCACCAGTTGCAGACCTGCGTAACCCCGCCCTGAACCCACATTGCTATTACTGTTACCACTGATCAAACGGAAGTTCAGCTTCACTGCTAAGGATG
>OGVK01000086.1_pt1 | contig 12646 bp, 14 predicted proteins | sample 1575721 | NCBI WGS metagenome assembly OGVK01 (sample SAMN07581521, study PRJEB24739) | freshwater metagenome | place: Singapore | collected 2015-01 | reverse complement strand
GACGGCATACGAGATAGCTTCAGGTGACTGGAGTTCAGACGTGTGCTCTTCCGATCTGTTTCCCAGTCACGATAAGCGGAAATAATAACGGGTGGTGTCCACATGTTTGATCTCTCCTTATTTCCTCCAAAAATTAATTAGAATACAAAATTCGGCGTTTTCCCAAAACAGATGTTATGGCAACCATTGAGGATGCCCATCCTGAACATGTGCTACAATCGGCTGAAATAGCCGTATCGTTGATAGTCCAATGTCCACCAGCTTTAAAATTGTCAATGATATATACGTTCCATATACCCTCTGTAATCAATGTAGGAACAATGATAAATGACTGACATTCACTTTTCTTTCCAAATACTCTGCTGTCGTTTCCGATTGATGCAATAAGAAATTCATAGTCCGAAATAGAAAAACCAGACGGAAATGAAAATGAACCGCTATAATACGTACCAGTACCAGTTGATCCAAACGGAATTCGCGCGGCAAGCAGCTGATCATACACAGCGGAAAATGTCGGAAATCCATAAGGTGCCTTTTCAGTTGAAAAATAAACGGCTGTTATCGCGGCATTTTCTACTGCACCGCCATTCTGTCCGAAAAACAAAGTTATTGTCGTGCTTGTTATGGCTGTGACTATCGCATATTTCACTGTTGAACTCTGCGTAAACTTCATCTTCATGCCGACCGATATAAGCCCTGCAAGAGTTGCAGATGTTGTGACGACTCCTGTTTTTGTTGTCGAATTGTAAGATGAGTAAGTCAGTGTCGCCTCTGTCGTTATCGGGTACCACCCCGTTGCCGCAAAGGTCTTGATTGCGTTCATATCATCCGCTTTGCAAAGATAGGTGTCTGCGACCCCTGTGTTCGCATTCAGTACCGTTTTATCTCCGTATATCATCAAAACGCCTCCATGTTCATTGTTATTGTGTATGTCGAATTAAGAACCCATGCCGTTGTATCAATAGAATTATACACCGTATCTTTATCAAACGAAAGAATTTCAATCTCGGAAATTGCTTTCGAATTTGTCACCGAGAAAACAAAGACCGCTGTGTTATTTGAAACCGTTGCCGACGGCAACGGAAAATCCGTATAACTGCCGTCTGAATAGACCGTTCTGTAATAGTATATTTTGCCTGCGGAATAATCCGTCGGGTCCTTCATGCTGTTCCCTGCCCTGACCGCCGCTGCCGGGAAGAGATAGCCGGTGTCTGTGTTTCGCACCGTGAACATTTCTGTGAAATTGAAAACGAGATTTTCATGAATATTTGAGGTAATCTCCTGCATTGCCTCGATTATCGAAGTGTTCGTTACTGAGAACAATTTCTCGGCTGTGATAGGCTCTGAATTTTCGTATGCGTTCGGAATAAATACCGAGGCTGTCACCGCATTTCCTGAATCTGTCAGATTGTAAAGGACCCTCGCAAACGTCGGATTGTTCCCGTTGTAGAACACTGCATTTTGCGGTTTCAGCGAATTGTAATTTGAATAGCTTGCGCCGTAATATCCACCGTTCGAAATCATGCACGAATAATAAACTGTATTGTCTACCTGGATATAGAACTGTGTCAAGTCGTAGTCTGTTGTCACCCACATGAACGGAGAGCCCTGCATGATGCCGTCGATTTCCTGCTCGTTCCCTGCGACCTGCCCGTAGTAAAAATTGAGGCCGTTCCCCTCTGTGTCTGCAAAAGCAGATATTGAATAAAAAACATTTTCCCCGTTCTTATAGAATCCGACAAAGGCAAGCCCAAACATGTCGTCAAACAGAACTGTTGATTTTGAATAAATCTGTGTAACAGTCGTCCCTGCGAACTTATACATGTACCAATTAACAGCTGTTCCTTTTTCCCCTATCCCGAAATATCCTGTATCGAGCGAAACAAGCATTGCCGCCCATGTCACATGGGCGGGGAAATATTGCAGACGTGTGTAAGTCATTGTGCCTCCTGAACCGTTGACGATGGTCAAATAGTTGTTGGGAGAAGTCGCTACTCCGTTTTCATATTCAAGACCTATCAAAGCAAAGGTGATGTCTCCGTTGGAATTCCAAGACGCGAAGGCATCTGTCACTTCCATTGCATAGCCCGTGTTCAGTGAATAGTCCGTCCATGTGTTCTCGGAACCGACGTTGACGGTCAATTCTGTTGCGCACGGTATCGGCACCCCGCTGCTGCTCACTTCTCCGTAAATCAAATATTTTGCTGAATTCGATGACTTGAAAATCCCCGAAACTTCCATTGCCAGCACCTGTGAATCCGTGATGTTATACGACGCACGGAAAAAAGCCGTGTACTCTGTTGCCGTCGGGAGCTTTGCCGTGATGTTGTTCATCATAACGAATCTGCGGCCCGAAGATGTCGTTTCAATACCGAAGAAATAGCCGCTTTCGTCTACTCCGAGAGCAAGCCATTTCCCGAACTTTGCTCCCGACGTGTAAGATGTGATAAACTGAACAATGTTGCCGCCTGCATCTGTCAGGACAAAGGCGCCATACGGTGTAGCGTCGTTCGTGTAGATAGCATGGACAGTCAGATTTCCTTTCGCTGTCGGGCCGTCTGTCCACCCTGCCGTGAACTTCTCCTGCATCTGCGTTTTGTAGTTGTTGGTGGAAGATGTCGGCGAAGAAATGACCGCCGCCCCTGTCTGTGAAGATGTCGAGGCTGTTCCTGTCAGATATTTTATTAAATTGTTTTTGCTTTCACTCGTCATAAAATCACCCGAGCGGCATATTCAATGTCGCATTCAAAGTTGAAGCTCCTGTTATCGTTACGGTAGTGTCTGTCATATCGTGCCATATTATGCTCACGGTATCGTCAATGTCAATGTTCCTCGTGATGACGTCTCCGCTGTTCAAATTTCCGTTTGCTTTTCTCCTCTGATTGTCGAAGAAGTTAACCCATGAATCAGCATCATAGGACGAGGACAGCTCAAACGTGTAGAAGATGTCCCCCGTCGAAACGATCACGGCGCTTTCTTTTTTCTTTGTAAGGTATGATGTGTTCAGCGCTGAAAGCGGAAGCCCTGTTACTGTCACCGAATCCCCTATGCTGAACAAGTCCGCATTTCTTGTTTCTATTTTCAGCGTGATTTCTGCGGTGCCTTTGAACCTGATGTAAGTCTGCGCCACCGCCTGAAGCTCTGCCGATGAAAGAACATCATTTCTGTTCTCGTATCGTGCGATTTCGCCTGTTCTCGAAATCTGCGAATTTATCCGTGAAATTTCTGTTTCGGAGCGGGCGACCTGCCTGCCCTGAACCAACGGTGTATATGTCACTTCAACCCATGTGCCCGCGGGCTGTATTCCCGACATGGTAAGAGCTGTCTTTCCGATTTCGTAATAAACGTCCGCATAAATTCCGAGATTTTTTTCTGTTGTTGAGGCTATCGAAAGCGTCGTCGTTCCCGAAGATGTCACCAGCTTTGCAGATGTCAATTCTCCGACGTTCTGAGAGGCTGTGAGATTTCCGTCGTAACCGTCTGTGATGAGCGTTTCTGTGACCGGAACATTTCCAAAGACTGAATCGGATTTCACGACCTGTTTATTTCGGTAATTCCCCGTGTTATACGAAAACGAAACATCAACAACGTTGTTCGTCTTGCACCAAGCGGTTGAGTAATTCAATGTTTTCTGCGGGAGATTTTCGGGCGCATAAAAATCAATAGCAACCTGCGTATCTGAAACCATTCTCGTGAACCAGCGGGCTCCTGCGATTTCTGACAGGTACTGTAAAACATCATAGGCTGTTTTGTCGAGCGTTGAATATGCCCCGATTTCCGTGTCGTTCAAAATCTGAATGTTTCCGACAACGAACCCATACCCTGCGACCGCTGAAACCACCTGCTCAATAGCCTGGGATATTGTTTTTCCTGCAATGACAAAATCCAAGGTGGAACCCTCGGAAAGAAGTGTCTTGTAGTCGAGAATCTGCAAACTGCAAAAATGCGGCTGTCTGGGGTTGAGAGAAATGTCTCCCGAATTCTTCACGACACCCGAAAAGATGAGATTGTTGCTGTCGTCATACATTCTGAATGCCGAATAATCTTCGGGATAGAAATAGTTTGAAGTGTAATCATTCGCTGTGAGCCATGTCTTCGGCATTGCATTGTTCAGTGTGATAGAAGATGCTTGTAGCATTTCTTCTGTGACCGTGAAATTCTTGTCTGCGACAATTTCAGTGTCGCCTATCATCATCTTCATGTTGCTGCCCCGTAATTGAAATCATTCTTTGCTCCGCCGGAGAACGTCTTTATCTTGTTGACGACCTGCCCGAGCGGGTCAAAACTGCTTTCAATGTTATTGTAGACGATCACCCTGTTGGAGCTCTGCGAATTCATCTGTCCATACAAAGACGGGGAAACGTCAAACATTGAGTTCATTGCCGCCTGTACTTTTCCCTTGACTTTTTCAAGGCCTACAACTTCGCCCATGCCCGTCATTTTTCCGACAAATTCATACTCTTTCGAGGGCGAATGAATTCCGAGGACTTTTTTTATTATTGCAAGCATGGTCTTGTTCAACTGTACGAAATTGTCGACCAGCCACGACCACATGTTTTTTATGCCGTTCCACATTCCTCGTATCATCTGCTCGCCAATGTCCATATACATTGCGGGAAGCTGCTCGATGTCTTTCATCAATGCGCGTATTATCAAAGGCATATTGTTCAAAATCATCGGAATCGAATTCAAAAGACCTGTTATTATCCCGCCGATAAGCTGAGCTCCTGCATGAACCAGCAAAGGAAGGTTCTGTAACAGAATCGGTATGATCTGTAAAATCGCATTGACTATCTGCGGGAGAAGCGTCGGTATTGCCTGCGCCAAACCTGTGACAATTCCGATAACGAGAGCCAAAGCCCCGTTCAAAAGTTGCGGAAGAATTGTTATAAGCCCGCCGACCAAAGAAACGACCGAAACGGCCAATTTGGCTGCTATGTTCGGGCCGTACTTCACAACACCGTCAACGATACCATCGACAAGAGCAAGAACCCCGTTGATGATGGTCGGGAGCTCGTTTGCAATTCCCGATACCATTTTTGTGAGCCCTACTCCGAGAACATTTGCAAACTTCTCAATTCCGCCCGTCTGAAAAGCAGAACTCAGACCTACCGTCAATTCATTCAACGCTGGAAGAGCTTCTGTTTTCAATTTATTTGTCAAACTTGATGTCAACGTTGCGCCGAGAATGTTGACATTGTCTTTTAAGTTTGAAACCTGACCGTTGAATGTCTTGCTTTGTTTTTCCAACGCTCCGTAAAATCTTCCGCCTTCTTCCTGTTCCGCGACGAAAGCCTGCTGTACCATTTCCGACGAGATTTTTCCAGCAGCCATGTCGTCTTTGAGCTGTGCCATGGATTCGCCCGTCATTTTTGATAAACGAGTTAGCGGGTTGAAGCCTGCATTTATCATCTGCAACAGGTCTTGTCCTTTCAATGTTCCTGTCGAACTCATCTGCGCAAAAGCCAATGTCAACGACTGGAATTTAGTCGCATCACCCTGCGAAATGTTTCCAAGCACGCTGAGATACTTTGCTGTATCCTTTGCGTTTAGTCCGTATCCCATTAACGTCTGTGATGCTTTGGCAAGGTCTGTCATTTGGAACGGTGTCTTTGCGGCCATTGTCTGAAGATTTTTGGTAAACGCGCTCGCCTTCGAGGACGATCCGAGCAGAGTTGAAAACGCAGTATTGTACTGTTCCATCGTGTTATTGTATTCAACGCCAGCTTTTACAGCATCTGCTCCTAACTTGACTATTGCCGCCCCGGCTGCTGCTCCAACTACCTTTTTTATCTCTGAAGATGTCGAGGAGGCTTTGTTTTCTATTGTATCGAAAGCCGAAGTCACACCCTTAGTGTCAGCGGTGAACTTGGCCTCAACGTTTCCTGCATCTAAAGCCATAAATTGCCTCCTTCAAAAAAGAAGCGGGAATTTCACCCGCTATTTTTTATGCTGCTGCCGTAGCCGGTCCCTGTAATGCAAGCTCGACCGTGAAGCCGCTTTCATCTTCTGCCGCTCCGCCGAAGTCCGAAATTTTCATTGCAAACGGTGCTGTATAAGTCTTGTAAGTCAGCACGTTCGAAGTCACCGAAGTAAGAAGCTGGAACTGCCATAACACGTTGTTGAATGTCGTTACGTCTCCGCTTGTTATCATTGTGTTAAGCATACTCTGAATTGCTATGATGGCCGCATTGTTTGCATCATACTTGACTGTCAGCTTGAGCGTCACTCCGCAACCTGTGATGATGTTTCTTTTCAGCGCGTCGCAAAATGTGTAAAAGTCCTTCTCCTCGAAGTCCGTGTCAAGCGATACTTCCGACGTTGTGCATATAGCTGTGTATGTCGGGGTTGCTGTGCTTGAAGTATTCATGCCGAGCCCTTTTATCAGCTGCCTGTTGTTTAAGAAAAACTGTGTTGTGCCTGCCATGATTTTAGCCTCCTGTTATTATCGTTTTGAGCGTAAGTTCATACGCTACCCTCTGAATGTCCATGTATTGAACCGTCTGTGCGTTTGAAAACTGAATAAACATGATGTGATAGGTCGTGCCGCCGTAAACAAAAAGAATGTTCTGTCCGATGAGGTCGTTCAGCTGTGCCGCATACGTTTTCGCTGTCTGTATCGAATTTGAAAAAATCGAGACCGTGAAGTAATTGAAAAGCGGGGCACAATCTCCGTAAAAGACGATCTTCTGTCCCTGCTGTTCGGTGCAGACTATCACTTCTTCGTTTGTGTCATTCGTATTGTACTCTGCGCATACTGTCGGACCTAAAGCGAGAGATTTTATGTAGTTTGTGAAAACTTCTGAATTCATAGTTTGTACCTCGCCACCGCTTCGCTCATCAGCATTGTTCCTCTTTCGTTTATCACTGTCGAAAACCATTTCCCATGCGTTCCGACTGTCGTCCAGTTCCCGCTCGTCTTATTATACATCTTTTCGGCATAGGTCGTATAAGAACCGATTTTATAGCCGGTGGCGGTTTTTTGAACTCCCGCCGTCATTGATGTTTTTCTGAGTTTTCCTGTGTCCATGGGAATGGTAGGAAGAGCGGTATCAAGAACCATTCTTGCATACGCATACAAAACCTTGTCGGGCATGGCGAGGACTTTGTTTTTTCCGCTCGTCCATTTAACCGTTATTGTGCAAGTCACTTTACCGCCACCCTTATGTTTTCCACTCGGTTAAAAAGCCAGTTGTCCTGAACTTCGAGAACCGAAAACGTGTGATTGTCAAAGGTGAGCTGGTCTCCCTCTTTTATGTCGGTACCTCTCGGAACGACAAAATAGCCTGAGGCCTGTGCAATGGTATCTCTTCCAAATGAAATCCCTTGATTTACATTGTACGGGCAAAGCCTGACAGAGACAGTCTGCGTATCTCCGTCAGTGTAAATGCTGTCCGAACTGTTCCTCCCTCGCTGAATGAGCGTTGCGGATATTCCTGTCACGTTAAACATGTCAGCCTCCGAATTTCATTCCAAGACCGAGATTTGCATTGAGCGGAGAGCCTCTGTACAGGTATCCTGCGTTCGAGAGCATTCTCAATGCAAGTGTTGAATAGTCGGTCGAGATGTCAGCTTCCATGTCTCCCGCCTTGATGTGTTTCTGATCAATGAAAGGTATGTCGTGTTCCAATATGAAACGTAACTGTTCCATTGCCGCATTCTTGATGACGGTCGGAGCGGTCTCCGCCGTCCACTCCTGCCGATACCTCAAACCGACCTGCGAGAATATCATCTCACTTGCAGCCTCGATTTGCCAATTTTCGAAATTGTACGAGGCACCGTATTTTGTCGTGAATTCCGTATCCGTGAAAAGTGTCATTGAAGACCGCTCCTTCTATTAGGCTATTGTGCAGGTAACTGTCTTGCCTGTTGAATAGTTGCCATTTGCGTCTACTGCATACACAGCAGCTGTGTATGTTCCTGCGGTTGTCGGGGTTCCGCTGATTGCTCCAGTGGTAGCATTGATCGAAAGACCTGCGGGAAGTCCGACTGCTGCATAGGTGGCTCCGCCGCTGAGAGCTGCTGTTGCAGTGATAGCAGTGCCGTGTGTTCCGCTGATTGTTGATGCTCCGCCTGAAACGGTGGGAACCGATGCAACAAGTTTGATGATTGCTTCGGGACGGACGACTGCTGCACCAAACATCATTCTTCCTTCAAAAACGTAATATCCGGGGGCTCCGGGATAATTTCCGTTGTACTCAGCGAAGCCGTTGTAGAACACGTCTCCGACTGCTGCGATTTCGTTTGCAAAGAAACCTATTGCAGAAGTCGGGATTGCGTTTTCGTTTATTGAAACGAATTCGCAGCCGTAAGCAGAAAGCAGGTCTCCCCTGTCTACTGCCTCGACACCTGCTTCGGTCTCGAATTTCAGAATTCCTGTAAGGTTGACAACGAATGCTTCATACTGAGATGCCGCAAGGCCGAGCTTATAGCCGCCTGTGATTGAGCGGTTGTAGAGACAGGCTTTGAGCTGTCCAAGCTCTGTGAGAAGATTTGCGGCTGTGTTGTCCCAAACAAAAGTCTGTCCGAGAGAATATGCAAGGCTGCCGTCTGTCGGCCCTACTATCGAAGTGTTGAACTTGCTATAACCGTAAGTGTCGATTTTCTTTGCGTTGACGCTGTCTGCAAGGTCAATCTGTCCCTGTACGGTTTTGTCGATATTGGTCGCCATGAGCTGCGGCGGGATTGCGAAGTTGTACTCAAGGTCGAGGTCGGTGAGATTGACTATCGTCTGATTGTCTGTAATCTCGGTAGGTGTAACAGGAGCGAACGATCCGCCTGCCGCTGTCGGTGTCATTGCGTTCTGTTTGATCACCTGTATAACAGGGGTACCTGTTTCTCTAAGGTCTCCGATGAACATTGAGTTCAGGAACTGATAGAACGTTGACTGATAGAGAATGTTGTCGTAGCATCTTTTTGCCACTGCTGAAAGATCAAGTCCGAATGTGAAGTTTGCCATAATTTACTCCTTTTTATTTCAGACGTAAATCTGAAATTTTTGTTCTTCTTGTTATTTTTGTTTTTTCGTCTTTTGTGCCTGATTCTCCCTGCTCTTTCGGGATTGTTTTCCCCGGCATAAACGTTCCCTTGAAATCCTCGGCGATTCTGTCTAAGGCTTTGTCGTCGTCTGTTTCATCGGAATACATTGTCGAGCGGAGAGCCGCCACTTTGTCTGCATGCTCAGAAGAAAATCCTTTTTCTGCAATCTTCTTGCCGAGTTCAAGACCGTGTATCTTTTCGGCATAGTCCTTGTTCTGCTTCTCGATTTCGCCGTACTTTGTCTGAAGTTCGCTGTACTCTTTTGTGATATCGCTTTTCTGCGCTTTCACCGCTTCGTCGATTTTTTTCTCAAGGTCTGCCGTTGGTACATAACCTTCGCGGGCTTCTGCAAGAAGTCCGTCTACGTCAAAATCTGTGTTCTTGATTTTGAGCTCGCTGTTTTTGATGAATTTTGAAATGTCCATGTTATCCTCCGATTTTTTTTAGCTCCGTGTAAAGAGCTTGTATTTTTGCATCCGTTTTGTCGGCTTTTCCTTCGGCTCCAAGGTCGTGATAGATTTCGCTGTCGGTCTCGCTTCTGCGGATTTGCAACTTTATCGCGCGGGCTTTCTCTGCCCTGTTGTACGCTTCTTTGTCATTTTCTGTATCGAATTTGTCGGACTGTATCTGCCAGCTTCCCCAATACAGAACCCAGCAGTGCCTGCAATTCGGGTGACCTATCCCGCCTTCGATGGCTTCTTCTTTCGCTCTGAACCTTTTGTCTTTTCCGCTGTTCGAATAGATGTATCCTTGCCAAGGCATGCAAAGTTCACAAGCTAAGTTGTGAGCGGGCAGATATAAAAGGTCATTTTCAAGATATTCGCTGTCGTATAAGGTCCTGTTCCATGCCGAATGTGTAAGTGAAACGTTGGTCAGCATTCCGCAATAGGTGGATACTGTCTGATAGCACCTTATTTTCCCTTTTGAATAATACGGAATTGCCGCCTGTGCATCTGTATCATATTTTGCGACTATATCGGCAAGGTACTGTTCGTCATCAACATACTCTTTTTTCAGCGCCTCGCTGTTTCTCTCAAAGAATGTTTCCACCTTGTCTTTGTATTTCTTTTCTGCCCAGTGGTACTTTTCCTGCGGCACAAGGTCAAAATAGTCTTTGCCGTTTCCTGTTATCGTCTTGCCTTGAGCGTTGGCTCGGTCTATCATTATTTGCAGGTCGTTTTCCTGCTGCTTGATATAGTCTTGATTTGTGTTTTTCCATATATCCGAAATCGTGTCTTTGAATTCGTCCGCCGAGCCCTTTTCTTTCAGCAGATTGAAACAGACCTTTTTGCTGTCTGCCATTCTCTGTTCATAGTCCTGCACGATAAAATCAACGGATTCTTGAATGAAAGAGTTAAATTCTGCCATAGGTTATACCGATTTTTTCATTCTCTGCATTGTGAGAATTGACGAGATTTTCCACGGCTTCATCGTCCGTCTCATCTGTCAGCTTTGCAAGTATAGGCTGTATTATCTTTGCCCGCTCCGTGTAAGGAATACTTGCCACCTTCTGAACTTCCGAGAGAACTTTGAGCTTCTTCATGTCGTCGAACTTCTCATTGTCTCCGAAATCCCACGTCATGCCCTCGGGTATTGTCTGCTCGAACCCTGAAGACTGCTGGCACAGCATGATGTTTTTGAACAGGCTGTCTATCTGCGGGGTTATCTGCGTTTTCATTGCCTCGACTGTCATGTCGGTTGCATTTCCTGAAAGGTTAACATTCGCAACGTTCATGTATGCGTCTTTTTCGTATCCGAAAGATGCGGGGGAAAGACCTGCCATTTGTATGACCTGATAATCATAGAACTTGAAAGCCTGTTCATAGTCTGCCACCCTGATATTGCCCTGCAAGAACTCAAACATCTGGTGGTCTCTGTCTCCTGGAAGCAAAGTGAAATAATCGTGAAGGTCATTCACCGAAAGTGTTTCAACCTGAAAACTTGAAGCCGGCTTCCAGCCTGTCACAACATCTGTCGTTGTGTAATGCTGCGTTGCGGCGATCCTCGTTCTTGTTTTCTGTATTTCGTCTGAAAGAACATTGATGACTTTCATTTCGTTTTCGAGAAGATTTTTGCTGTCGTCGAAGAACTGCTCGCCTGTGTCAATGTTTATCAAATTTCTGTAAGGAAGAACGTACTTCTCCTGCCAGTCCGTGCCGTATCTGTTGTTGTAAGACGAGAGGGGCATTTTGAAGAACTCTCCGTTTCGGTCCTTCTGAAATGCTGTCATTGCCATGACCGTCATTTCCGAGCCGTCCTCATAAAAGAACTCCATGTCACGCTCGAGCCTGCATTCTCCGTCGTCTGTTTCATCTATTATTGAGCACGATTTCACTTTGTCAAAATTCTGAACAAGGTTGAATATCTGACACTTCGGGACGAACTTCAAATACACTCTGCCCTCGAAGATGAGTATCTGAATGAATGATTCCGTGCAATATATAGCATTCTCAAAGGATTCTTTCAGCGTCGGCATGATCCATGAAACGTTCATGCCCTCGACGCCTGTCAGAATATCCGAGCCGAAAATCTGATTAGTCATGTACGTTGCTATCTTTTTTGCAGTCGGAGCAACAACATATTTGCTCGCTGTTTTTGTGATGTTCGGGGTTCCGTTGTGAGAGCCCGGAATTGTGACTTCAACGTCTACTTTGATAAACGGTGCGTCAAAAATACCGTTTGATATTCTTCTCATTCTGCCACCCCTTCGAACATTTCACATTCTGCATGTATTTCAGTATCGGTTTTGTATTTCAGTTTTTTTGGCTGCACGACGATCTTTGCTTTGTTCGTTCCTAAAAGATATTTTTTCCAATACACCGTAATAACGTAAACGCTGTTGAATGGGTTCTCTTCCTGTGGTATGTTCAGCCGCTTAATGCAATGCCCTTTTGCATACAGATACAACTTCATTTTCTCGCCTCAAAAGAAAAAGGCACAAGGCTTCTGCCCTGTGCTCTTTTCTGCACTTCTATTAGAACTATTACTTATAGCTTCTTTAATATAGCACATAATTTACTTTTTGTCAATATGCGCTTTGTTCACCAGCTCGGCACAGTCTGCGTAGGAGTAGGTCAGTCCGTCACGCTGGACGGATACCTTCTCCGCCGCACCGACCTGCTCTATATACCGCTTCACGATAACGTCGCAGAACTTCTCATCAAGCTCGATGGTATAGCAGGAGCGGTCAGACTGTTCGCAGGCGATGAGCGTTGAACCGCTGCCGCCGAATGGATCGAGCACCAGCGCATTTGTCATGCTGCTGTTCATAATAGGATAGGCCAGCAGCGGGATAGGCTTCATAGTCGGGTGGTCGCCATTCTTTTTTGGTTTGTCGAACTCCCAGATGGTGGTTTCCTTGCGTCCGCTGTACCATTGGTGCTTGCCGTTCTTCTTCCAACCGAACAGCACAGGTTCATGCTGCCACTGGTACGGGGATCGCCCAAGCACCAGCGATTGCTTTTTCCATATACAGCAACCGGACAGATAAAAACCAGCATCCGAAAAGGCTCTTCTGAAATTAAGTCCCTCGGTTTCGGAATGGAAAACATAAATGCTGGCGTCATCCGCCATGACTGACTCGATGTTCTGAAAAGCGGCAAGCAGG
>OGVK01000084.1_pt1 | contig 12681 bp, 11 predicted proteins | sample 1575721 | NCBI WGS metagenome assembly OGVK01 (sample SAMN07581521, study PRJEB24739) | freshwater metagenome | place: Singapore | collected 2015-01 | reverse complement strand
CAGCGCCGGTACAGCAACGCCCTTGGTGTTCCTGGAAACCTGCCAGCACAAAAGTTACAGCGGTTTTGATGGCCAGGCGAGCGAGCGGGACACTACAACGCTGTGCAGTACTGCCAAGGAAAAGAAGACTGGCCTGCAAGATTTTGGTGGTATGTCTGCCGAGTTGCACTACGTGGAAGACGATCCCTTCCAGGTGGAGTTCAAAATTGCCAAAGCGGATAACCTGGGCCGCTGGTTCCGTCTGCAAAAATCCAACGGATGGTGGAAAATTTGGTTCGGCTACCCGCGCAGTTTGAGTGATTCTGGTTCTGTGGATGGTGATAACACGGCGACGGCCTCGGTGACCATCGACGGCGATGTGTACGAAGTGGCGGGGACGTAATGCATCATGATTAAAAAACTCATCGCATTATTTTTTGGCATTTTTTCATCGCAGGTTGCAGCGGCTACGCGCGATTCTATTTTGCAATCCTCCGACCGCATAGCGGGCTTCGTGGACGTGCCCGAGTGGGGTGGCCGCGTACACCTGGCCACGCTCACTGTGACCCAGCGCGCGCGGTTTTTGGAGTGCATGAGCCGCTTGGTGCCGGAGGCTGACGCGGTGGAGCGCGCGCAAAAATACTACGAAGCCCAGTTGGCGCTAGTGGCGGATGCGGTCGTGGGGCCAGACAGTGCGCCGCTGTTCAATGCTGACGATATCGGCCGCTTGGCGACCAAATCGCCCGCGATTGTTGGGCGCATATTTGATGAAGTGGTGCGGCTCAATGGTTTTTCCGCCACGGCCACCGAGGATATTGCAAAAAACTAAGGCGCCAGCCCGAGCATTTTTTTAGGCTCCGGCTGGCGCGTGACCTGGGCAAAACCATTGAAGAAATAGACCAAATGCCATCCGCTGAGTTTGTGCAGTGGATGGCATTTTATTTAGTGGAGCATGAGATCAATACCGGCACCATGCCGCCGCTGGAATTTGATAATGCCGAAGAGCAGTCCCGCGCGATTGATGCGCTTTTTTGAGGTGAGTTATGTCACTGGGCACATTAACTATTGATCTGGCTGCTAACGTGGCGGGTTTAGAATCTGACCTGGGTAAAGCGCAGCGTGTGTGGGACAAAAACGCGCGCGACTTCCAGCGCACGGCCGCCAGTATTGCAAAAATGTCGGCGGGCATTGCGGCGGCGGTCTCCGTTGGTTTTGCGGCGATGGTAAAAAGCTCCATCGATACTGCCGACCAGTTGTCAAAACAATCCGCCATCACCGGCGTGGCCATTGAGGAGCTATCCGGGTTGGCTCACGGCGCGGATATGAGTGGTGTCAGTTTTGAACAGCTGGGTGCGGGCCTGAATAAATTTAACAAACAAGTGGCGGATGCATTCCAAGGTGTTGGCGCAGGCGCCCAGGCGTTTGATTCGCTGGGCATAAAAGTGACCAATTTGGATGGCTCGCTAAAAACCAATTATGAGTTGATTGAGGAGGTTTCAGACGCGCTTTCCCAAATGCAAGATGGCGCAATGAAAACCGCTATTGCGCAGGATTTGTTTGGTAAATCCGGGGCTAAATTGATTCCGCTGTTAAACGGCGGCAGGCAGGGCTTGCAGGAATTTTCGCAAGAGGCTGAACGGCTCAATAAGGTTTTTACTGCCGACCAGGGTAAGGCGGCTGAGCGGTTTAATGACAATATGCAGCGGCTGAGGGATTCCATAACCGGTGTGGCCAATGTGGTGGCCGGTGAGGTGGCGGATGATTTGGCTGACTTAACGGATGTATTTGCAGACCCTGCGACGCAGGAGGGCATAGCGAATATTGCGAGTGGTTTATTGCAAGTGTCCGCTGCTGCTGCCCAGGCTCTCGCTACCGTTGGCAACTTGACGAAGTTTTTAGCTGAGTCAGTCGCCAGGGCTGTTAATGGAGTAGATTTAAGCTCGTTGGTGGATGTGCAAGATGAAATAGCCACGATTCAGGAGCTAATCGATAACCCGATTACCGCGCGCATGAATCCTCTGCTGCCAACACGGCTGGCCTTTATGAACAAGGATGAGTTGGTTGCAGAAATGGAAAAGTTGGTTAAGCAGCGTGATGAGTTAATTAATTCGTATGTTCCGCCGCTGATTCCTTCCAGCGCAGCTTCAAACCCTGATTCGGGCACAAAAACATTTGTAGAGTACGACACCGGCGCCACTGCGTTTATCGATCAGGAAATTGAGGCTCGCGCAAGGCTGCAATCTCAAATTGATTCCGCGTTCGAATCTCAGCGCGAAGGGTATCAACGGCAAATCGCGTTGGCGGGGCAGGTGACCGAGCTGGAGCGTATTCGCTACGAAACCACGTTTGGTAATTTGCGTAACCTGGACCAGCAGCAAAAAACAATCCTGGAAAATCAGGCTCGGGAGATCGACAACATTAACCTCGCCGCCAAAGCGGAGGCAGAAAGAAAATCCGTTCAGGATAAGCTGATGATGGACCTTGGTGTGGTTCGCCAGTCTTTATTAACGCAAGAAGAGGCGTTAAACGAGGCCTATAAAGAGCGTGCCCGTATTCTTGATCAGGCAAGAGCTGCCAATAAAATTGGTGATGATGAATACAGGGAGCAATCAAAGCGCAACGCAGATTTGCTAGAAAAGCAGTTGGATGACTTAAAAAACAAAACGGACGAGTGGAGCGAATTCACGAAAAACCTGGTGCGGGGTGTTCAAGACAGTATTGCGGATGCTTTGGTGACGGGTATTAAAGGTGGGAGCGATGACGCGCTTGAGGCTTTCGAAAATTTGTTGATTCAAATGGCTGCGAAGGCTGCTGCGGCCGACCTGACAAGATGGCTGTTTGGCGGGGGTGAAGGTTCGGGTGCAACGCCAGGAATTTTGTCGGGTGCAATGGCTTTCTTCGGTGGCGGCCTTGCCGTAGGTGGCCCGGCATACGCGGGAAAAATGTATGAAGTGGGTGAAAACAATAACCCGGAGCTATTTGTGGCCGGTGGCCGTCAATACCTCATACCTGGCAATAACGGCAGTGTTGTGCCTGGTGTTGGCGGCGGTGCGCCGGTTATTCACATTGACATGCGCGGTGCAACTAATTCGCGCGAAATGCGCGAGTCGGCTGGTGCGATTGCTCGTAAAATTTCCGGCGCTGTTATTTCCGCACAGAGGTACAGCTAATGGGAATTCTGTTTTTAGAGGACCGCATGAGCGTGGAAATTGCCTACGGCAGTAAATTTTCAGAGCGCTATTCCGTGTCAAAACATACTGACGTGGGCCAAAACGATTACCGTAGGTTGATTGACCCGCGCCCGCGCGCGAGCTGCAATTTGATTTTTCAGAATCGTTCGCACAAGTTTTCCCTGGAAAAAATAATCGATTTGTTTCACCGGGTTGGCGGCACCTTTGGCGGGTTTCGCGTTAAAAACTACACCAATTACTCTACCAATAACTACCAAGGCGTGCCCACGGCTACAGACCAACGGTTACGTGTGACTTCAACGCCTGGGGAGTGGCAAATTGTGCAATGGTATGGCGAACCTGTTGAAACTTCGCCGCGCAGGCTGATTAAAAAACCTGTGCCCGGCTCTGTGCGGGTTGCCAAAAATGGCGTGGAGTTAACCACGGGTTGGGCGGTGGATAACACTACTGGCCGCATAACATTTACCACAGCGCCAGCGCCTGGCGATGTGTTAACCGCTGGTTGTTATTTTGATTACCCAATGAGTTTTCAGGATGACTTGGACGATATTGATTTAACAGACGTGGATATGATTTCCATGCAGATAACGCTCATGGAAATTTTAAACCCCTGATTTTTTTCCCGTGAATAAAGCCCGCCTCGGCGGGTTTTTTTATGCCTGGAGTTTTTATGGTAGCGACCCCGGAACGGCGCACCCAGTGCGTTCGGCTGGAGCCAAAAGTGGGCGACCCTATACGCATCGCCCTAGCGTATTCGGACGATTTGATTATGAGCAACGGCGCGGTGTACCTCGGCGGCTTTTACTCCCAACCGACCGACATAAATTCCACGTTGAGCGGCGGTGCCACTGTGTTGGATTTTGGTAGCGTGTACGACGTGGATACTATTTCGCGCGATCAAATTCAAAGTGGGTATTGGGATGGGGCTCGCATCTATTCGTTTTTCACGGACTGGGCAAACCCGGTGGAGGATGAGGAAGAAGATAGGGTTTATATCTTCGGAAAAGTGCGCGAGGAGGATGAGCGTTACACCGTCGAGCTAATGAGCTTGCTGGACCTACTCAACCAAACTACCGGGCGCACCATTACGCCAGGTTGTACCTATGTGTTTGGTGATAGTCATATCGATGGCGCCATCATCGCTAGTGATCGTTCGCGCTGCAAAATTGACGCGGATTTGTACACCATCACGAGCCAGGTGAGCAGTGTTACCAACCAAATGCAATTTACTGCAGGTGGTTTGGCGGCGCTTTTTCCTAATGATTATTTCGCGTTTGGTGAAATTATTTTTGATAGCGGTGCCAATGCAGGCGCCGCGTACAAATTTGTGAAGGCCTCCACGGTGAGCGGTGTTATTACGCTGGCGCAGCCGTTTTATTACCCCATTGCGGTTGGTGACGATTTTCGCATTAGGGCGGGGTGTCGCAAACGTTTTCAGGAAGATTGCATTGCAAAGTGGGGGAACGGTAAGCGCTTTGGTGGTTTCCCGCATGTTCCCCAGCGCTCAACCGTTTCAAAATTTGGAGATCAATAATGTCAACCGAGTCGGAATTGATGGTGGCGGGTGAGGCGTTCACCGTGTCGTTCACGGTGCTGGTAAACAATGTGCCCGACCCGGATTTCAGTAGCTTCACTGCAAAAATTGATCTGCGAAAAAATTCGCCCCAGGGGGAGCTGGTAGAAACATGGAGTGATGGTGATGCGGAGTTGGTACGCAATAACGCCGCTGCGAGTATCACATTAACAATCCCCGCGCAGGTGACAAACACATACGCGTTTAACCTGGCATTTTTAGATTTGCTGTTGCTGGGTGCGAATGGTGGCCGCCGTAGTGCAGCGCTGAAAATAAATATTGACCGGGGGGTTACGCGGTGAGTGTTGAGATCATCATTCATGTTCAGCCGAATTCGCGTAGCGTGCCCGTCGATTCATTTGTTGGTATTCCGGCTGGTGGGCTGATTGGCCAGGTTATCGGCAAAAGCGGTGCGGCTGATTTTGAGGTGGAGTGGGTTGACCCTCCTGCCGGTGGAGGTGGTGGCGGGGTTCCGCCTGGCGGCACTATTGGGCAGGTGCTGGCCAAGGTTTCGGGTGCAAATTACGCCACGCAATGGGTGGACCCGCAAGCTGGCCCGCAGGGTCCGGCAGGTGCGAAGGGTGACGATGGCGCTGACGGTGCTAACGGTTTGAGCGCCTACCAAGTGGCAGTCGCCAATGGGTTCGTAGGGACCGAGGCGGCTTGGCTGGTAAGCCTCAAAGGTGAGCCTGGGGATGATGGCGTCGACGGTTCTCCGGGTGCGCCGGGGGCGGATGGGGCTAACGGTTTGAGCGCCTACCAGGTGGCAGTTGCCAATGGATTTGTCGGTACCGAGGCGGCTTGGCTTGCAAGCCTCAAGGGCGAGCCTGGGGATGATGGCGCCGACGGTGCACCGGGGGCGGATGGGGCTAACGGTTTGAGCGCCTACCAAGTGGCAGTTGCCAATGGGTTCGTAGGTACCGAGGCGGCTTGGCTGGCGAGCCTTAAGGGTGAGCCTGGGGATGATGGTGCACCAGGCGGTGATGCTGTTCCAGGTTCTTCGTCGCGACACTTCTTTGACTTTCCCCAGGGTGTTATTGAGGGGGTAGGGTTAGTTTTTTCGGCGGTTAACGGCGGCAGTGCTAACACGGCTGGTACTCAGTCGGAAGATGCCGGTGCGTTCGGTACGCGATTTATTTCGTGCAGCACTTCAGCAAATAGCGGTGCCTACATTAACCCGATTGTGACTGGTGGTAATGGTTTTTGGTTGGCGGCTGGTAATACATTGTCATGCAGATTCCGGCTTAAATTTCTCTCAACTTTATTAGCAACCACAAAAGTGCGTTTTGGATTCCAGGGCGCATTCAGCACTGCGGATGAGGCGAGCGAGGTTAGTTTTGTTGTGGATGGTGGAGCGATTACTGGCCGGTGTCGTTCGAGTAGTTCCCAAACATCTACCACGGGTTTGGGTAGCGTAACTTCAAACGTATGGATGGGTTTTAAAATTGACTACACCAGTACATCCGTGGTGTTCAGTGTTTACAACAATGTTGGCGCTTTGATAGCAACTGAAACATTAACTGCAAACATACCGACAAATATAAATAAAACCACGGGTGTAATTGCAACTAACAGCGGAACAACGGCCGGGAAAATTTTAGGGATAGATTACATCTACGGAGAGTTCAACAGCGCATCACGCGCATTTTAATGGTGGGGTTTTTTATGCGGGACATTATGTATAAAGTGGTTTTTGCGGATGGCGGTTATACAGAAACAACCGAGCTTTCCCAGGCTCAGTACATGAAAGCTAGCAGCGATCCGGGTACAACTATCGAGGCTTATGAGCGGGTGTACAAAGTGCTAAACGATCCGTTGGGGCCGGATCACGAATATGCAACGTATGATGAAATGCTTGTCGCTGCGCAGCAATTGCGGGACCAGTACTCGCAAAACGAACAGCGCATTTTGATGGACCCACAGCCGGTAGGTCTGAACGCTTAAAATAGTTTTTTCGCAAAGGGGTCGCTTCGGCGGCCCTTTTTTGTTTCCGCGTTTTGGTGAATGTATGTTTGAGAAAGCCGACGAAATAATTGCTGCCGCCCGGGCGTGCATAGGTACGCCGTTCCGGCACCAGGGGCGGTTGCCGGGTGTGGGGTTGGACTGCGCCGGGCTGGGCATTGTTGCTGCCAAAGCGGTGGGCATAGAGATACGGGATTTTTCCGGCTACCCGAATTTGCCATTCGATGGCATGTTAAAAAAAATGTTTGATGAACAGCCGAATTTAAAACGCATTGCACGAATCGATGCGGCGCCGGGCGATGTGTTGTTAATGCGAATTTCCCAGGCGCCTCAGCATGTCGCTATTTTGAGTTATGAGGGCTACATGATTCACGCGTACCAAAATATCGGCAAAGTTGCTGAACACAGAATTGATGCGGATTGGAAAGCGAAAATCGTCGCCGTTTATAGGTTTGTATTATGAGTAGTACCGGTCAAACGCTGGGCGCCATTGCGGGCGCGGTGGTCGGTTTTGTTATCACCGGTGGCAATCCGATGGGCGCTATCAAAGGCGCGGCTTACGGTGCGGCCATTGGCGGCTACATTGACCCGCCTGCGGGGCCTAATTTAAAAGGCCCGCAGTTGGATGATAAAACATTCCAGTCCTCCGCCTATGGTGTTTCCCTGCCGCGCCTGTACGGCACTATTGCGACCATGGGCAATATTATTTATTTGGAAAATAACGAATACAAAGCGGTATCAAAAAAAGAAAAGCAGGGCGGAAAGGGTGGTGGAGGTGGCGGCACTTATGAAACCACGACTTACTACGCAACATTTGCGGTTGCGTTGGGTGAGGCAATGCCAGGTAGTGTTATTCGTCGCCTATGGGCTGGTGGAAAATTGATTTATAGCGCTGCTACGGATGATATGGGATCGGTATTACAAAGCAGTGAAAACCAGGCTAAGTGGGTTTATTACGATGGCTCTCAGTTGGAGCCGGATTCGCGAATGGAGTCAGTGTTGGGGCTGGGTAATTGCCCAAGTTACAACGGTACTGCGTACGTTATTTTTTATGATTTTGAGTTAACTGATTACGGTAATGGTTTGGCTGGTTGCCCTATAAAAGCCGAAATAGTTGCGCTTGATGTGGATGAGGTGGCCGAGTTTAAGCCGCGATTTTTGCGCAGCTTTGAGACTCCAAAGTTGCGTTACTCGCAAGGCTGCAACAGCATTTTTTACGGTGGGCTTTTTTATTGTTTGCCCCGGTTGATGTACGGTACAGATGATCGAGAGACGGCGGCAAACTATTTTGGTTCCGTGTTTGGGGGGGGCGTTGAATACGGTGTTGAGGCACTGCCGCGAAGTGGGGATGGTGAGTTTCCGCACTTGGTGAAAATGTTGTTCGGTACTAATACTCAGTCGCGTGGTTGGTATTCGTACTACTGGGGGCAGGGCTCAGAAACCAGATATTACGCGTATTCGGAGGGTGCCGGAGAGCTGGAATTCGGATTAGCCAGCGATTGGTATCTGCAAGATCTAAATCATGTTGTGCACGTGCGCGGCGGGCTTGGCTTCGCTTACTCACGTCAAGAGTTTTTTTCCTCAGATACCGAGTATTTTATATATTGCGCTGGTGCATATCTTTCTGTTGCGTATCATCCGGCGTTCGGATTTTCCGATGATGGTTTGTTATGCGTTGTGGATGGTGTTTCCAGTGCCGTTGGCAATATTCCCCGTAGCATTGCATTTTACGAAGTTGGGGGCGGATTCAGCTTGATAAAATCTTTTTCTGTCGTGCTGCCACAAATTAACGGTGACAATGCTGTTTTTGTAATTGGAAAATTTATCTACATTTTTGGCGTGCCAACTAATGATGGTGTTGGTTATTGGGTAATTGACTGGGTGGCGGAAATAGTTCGTGATAGTGGCTTTGTTGAGTTTGGGCTTGATAGCTTTCAATCGGTGCCATTGATGTGGGGTTATGATGGGGGCGTGTTTGGTGTATCGTCGCACATTCCGGACCCTGAAGGGGACGGTGCGCGTTTCGTGTATTTCACGCTAACGAATACCTCTAGTGTTGTTGATGTTTCTGCTGGATCGGTGGTTGAATCAATTATGCAGTTCTGTGGTATTGAGGGAGTTGATACCACCGAAATTTCAGCTGATTACGTGGATGGTTATGCTGTGTCATCCCCGACAAGCGGCAGGGCAATGTTAAAGCCAATTCAGTTGGCTCTGCTATTTGATATTGTTGAGCGTGGTTACTCGCTGCACTGCGTTAAACGGTCTGATGTCCCGTTGTTATCGATCCATTACTCAAATATTGTTGGTGTCTCTGATGGAAAAATTGTTTCCACGGAAATAACTCAGGAATCACAATTGCCCAGCCTGTACACGATAAATTACATCGAATACAAGCGTGAGTATGATGCAGGTAGTGAGATCGGGGTGCATCCCAGTGGCTACGATAATCATCGATTCGAGGAGTTGCCGGTTGTAATAAGTTCGGATCGCGCTGCGCAGTTAGCGGATGTGCTTTGTCGGTTGTCGTGGGTTGAGCGCTACTCCTATGCGTTTAGTTTGCCGCAAACATACCTGGGGCTTTCCGTAGGTGATGTGATAAATGTTGAAGTTGGTCCGGGTCGGCACCGGCTTTTGCGTATTGATGCGTTGACTAAAACAGCGGATCAGGTGTTACAGATCACTGCAAAATCGTCCAGTTATGGGGTGTACAGTTCGGACGCGGTAGGGTCTGAAATTATTCCGCCATCGGAGTCTGTTCCCTTTGTCGGCAATTCGCGTGGGTTTTTGTTGGATATTCCTATGATTCTTGATGATCGTCAGGATGCCTACGGAATTGTTGCTGCTATGTCTGGAGATGGACGGTGGCCTGGCGGTGTGTTGCTATCGTCGGCTGATTCGGGTCAAACATTTACCTCTGTTGCTGCGTTTTATGGCCAGGGCACAATCGCAAACACCCAACAAATGTTAGGGGTGAGCGATGGTTTTGTAATTGACCGCGCGTCATCGTTGGTGGTTTCTGTTGTATCCGGGCAGTTTTATTCGGTTACAGAAACGCAAATGATGACCGGTAAAAATTATTGTGCATATGGTACAGATGGTCGCTGGGAAATTATTCAGTATGCAAGCGCGGTCGCGAATAGTGATGGCACTGTGACTCTATCAATATTCGTTCGCGGTTTATTTGGCACTGAATGGGCCACTGGGTTGCATCAGCCTGGTGATATTATTGTGCTGTTGGATGATGTAGACAATCAGTTTGTTGGTTTGCCTTCGTCGGCGGTCGGTGTGGGGCGTCAATATAAATCTGTTACTGTGGGTAAAAATGTTTCGGATGTCGCTGCAAATTATTTCACTTACAAAGCCGTTAACTTGCGGCCCCTTTCTGTGGTCGGCGTAGTTGCTGGGCGCAATGGTGGTGGTGATTTGTCTGTGACGTTTTTTGCGCGAACGCGTTATGAGAGTAGTTTTTGGGTAACTGGTAATCAACCGCAGAATGAGCCGGTGTTGCAGTTTGAAATTGACATCCTGAACGCCGGTGTGGTGGTAAGAACCATTTTCACGGGGGTCGAGGAATTCGACTATTTATCGTCTGAACAAGTGGTTGATTTTGGCTCTGTGCAACCGGCAATTGAATGCAGAATTTATCAAATTAGCGCGACTGCAGGTCGCGGTTATGTGAGAGCAGTTACATTATGACAACGCCAATAAAACTTATCGCTGAAGTTGCAAACAACCAGGTTAACCAATACATAACAGTTAACGAAGCAATCAGAAATTTGGAGGCTGCTAGCTTCGATATTTCGACTGTTGATTTGAGTAGTGGTAATGTTTCGTTATCGCCCGCCGTTTTTAACCGTGCTGTTTTTTTTCGGTCCTCGGGGAATGCTGTGGCCAGGGATTTAACAGTGCCGCAGTCCAAGAGTTTATTCGTAGTGCACAACGGTGGCTCTGCTGTGTTAACGGTTAAGCGCGGTTCTACTAGTGTGCTAGTGTCGGTAGGTTCTGCGGCGCTACTCTACTCGGATGGTGGCGCTGATGGATTGGTGGCAATTGCTGCTGGTGGTGGCGGTGGTTCTGGTGTATCTGCAAGTGCTGAAATTACCGGGGCCGCCTATGATGTTTTGGATTCTGATGCGGCTAAATATTTGTATTTCACAAGTACGTTGCCAAAAACGGTTAACGTGCGACCTAACGCTGCGCACGCATTACGAACGGATTATGAGATCAACCTGCGAAATGCCGCTGCCTCGAATTTAACTATTGTGGCGGGCGTTGGTGTAACGGTAGTTGCTCCGGCGGGCGGGACTTTGGTCGTTCCGCCGAATGGCACGGTAACGTTAAAGCGCGTTGCTGAAAATGTTTTTCACGTGATGGGTTTGGTGGTGGCCGTATGATGCAGGGCATTATTGCAGGCGCTGGGCTTTTTGCGCAGCCTAATACCGAATATTTCCCGTTTTTACAGACGTTTACCCAGGTTTCCAGCAAAACGGATTTTGATCCGCTGGGCGTTGAGTTGCTCAATGAGCCGTTCACGGCAGACACGGGGCAGCTGCAAATAACATCTGAGGGCTCGCCCGGTGTTGTTACGTTTACCGGCGGAAATCTAACTGTTGCTCATACAGGATTAAAAAACACAATTGTGCGCACGGGGCCTGATGTGGCGGCGCCCGTGCGGTGGTTTGAAATAAATGTTGTGTCGCGGACAACGCTGGGCTCGGGCTATAACAATGTCGGCGTAGGGATGGCAAAAGATGCAAATAATTTTATTTTTGCCTCGTTTGATCAGCGCGCAAACATTCGACGTGTGCAGGTAAAAATAGCTGGTTCAAATGTTTTCTATGCGAGTGCGGCTTACACGTTTCCTGCGTCAGCAAAAATTGCGCTGTCGTTGGTGATGAATAGTGCAAGCGTTTGGGTTGATTCCGGCACTGGGTGGCAATGCCTCGTTACACATCAAATTCCAACTTCCCAGGTGAATTTGAAGGCGCTCGATTTGACCGGTTGGAGGGCATCATTTACGGTTGCTGCGAGTGACACTGTCACATGGGTTTTTGATAATTTAAAATCGGGAATTTTTGGTGGTGTTGGTGTTCGCGATATGACGCTGGTGACAGATGCCGAGGGTAATGCTGTCAGTTTTTCGGGTAAATATCGATTCACCGCGACCAGCACCTGCCCGGTTGGCACGGGCTATAACTCGGTGTGGGAATACAATCCGTCTGATTATTCTATTGCGATGATTGGCTCCATTTTGACCAACAGAGGTGGCGCGCGTCAGAATGACCTGAATGCTCACATTGTTCGAAATGCAGATTTAACTTATAGGGTTGTTAGTGCGTCTTGGGGTAATGGATTCGGCGGAGTGCTCCAGTGCTACCACAAAAATAGTGTCGGCGACATTATGACTGGAGAGGCGTATATCAACAGCCCGGATTTTTTAACGCTCCCGTTGATACCGGGTACCGGCAGTGGCGGCGCTTATGACCCATACCTAGTTTATAACGTTGATCGCTGGGTTCTCGCTTATGCGGTGGTTGATAGGACGGATTTTGTCGGTGAAAATTTTTATATAGCTTGTGCGCAGACGACTGATTTTGTGACGTTTACCGGGATCGGCTCTGACCCAAGTCGGACGAAAGTGGAAGGCCCAAAAATCTGCAAAAGTAACAGCCAGTTTTTTATTTACGGCGGCGGCCGGGGTGTGCAGACTGCACATAATTTGGCTATGAGCTATGTGGGGGACCCGGATTTCAGCCCTGCGCTGTACAACGGGACGGATACGCAGCCGCATGTGATGACATTCCCGCATGGGTCCAGCTACCACTGCCTAACCTGGAACCAGGTTCGGTACGGTTCCGCTCCGTTCACCTGGGGCGATTTTTTGGTGTACACCGCGCCGCGATATGTGTAGTTAGGTTGTTTGTGCGCCGACGCTTTTTATCAGGAACAACTCCAATATCGTGACTGGGAAAC
>OGVK01000083.1_pt1 | contig 12728 bp, 12 predicted proteins | sample 1575721 | NCBI WGS metagenome assembly OGVK01 (sample SAMN07581521, study PRJEB24739) | freshwater metagenome | place: Singapore | collected 2015-01 | reverse complement strand
TAGTAAGACTCTAATTTTAGCTTATATTCAAGTCCTGTGCTTGTAACTGATGGCTTTTGTTTATCTAAAACATAGTATAATTTACTATTATAAGTGCAATAAGTTCCTATCGGGAAATATATAGGAGTTTTAGAGTTAAAATGTAACTCTATATAATCATCTTTCATTAATTCTACATGTTCGATGCTTCCTTGATTAGTTTCATCAACGCTGAAATTAACCAAAGAACCATTAACTGATGTTTGAATTATGTTACCCTTAATATTATAAAAAAGCATATCAATCGTATTTTAGCCCAAAATTAAAGCTAATTACGATTAATACGCCTTTTTATCTAGTTCTAAAAATGACAATTAAAATATTGTCACAAATTATGTTCTATTCGTTGGGTCTGGTTCATCAAAAACAAACGACATCTTGCTTGATGTTTTATTTAAGTTCGATGTAAATGTACTAGACTTCGAGTATATAAGGTGATATATTTCAGCCCCTAAAGATGGGACTGAAATATTAAAGGTATCCTTTGCCAACTCTTGGTAAAATAGTTTTAAATGTGCCAAATAAGATGCTTTCATAGATGACTCAGTAGAACCAAATCCCTCTATCCTCATATAAAGAGTAATATTTGTCTTTTTGTCAAACTTGGAATTTCTATTATCCACATCCTCTCCGTGATGCAATCGGCTATTATTAGATAGATATTCCTTTTTGGGTGGTGGCATAAGTAAGGCATCTATAAAACCATCATCTGCCGTTATACCAAATACCGTGTAGGCATCTTGCCCATTAATTGTAAAATCTCCTGTCATAATTATAATGTTTTTAATTTGTCATTCATTGTGTCAATTCCCTTTTTCATTTCCTGTATAGGTTTAATGATGTCTTTTAACTCTGTCGTATCTCGGTGTATTCCTTGTATCTCTGCGTGGGAATCACTTAGAATTTGACTAATTCCGCTAACATTAAGAATCATCTTATCCATATTAAGATTAAGATTTTTCATTTCAGTTAAGTTCAAATCAGCTAGAGTTTTTCCGTCAACTAAAATATCCTGAATAGCGGTAAGCCTTCCGTTTGCTTCGCTAACGCTGTCTTGACTTGCAGATACCGATGTTTCTTTGGTCGCTGTTGCTGCGCTTGAAGTATCATAACCTGTTGCAGATGCCACGGAATCACGAATTGTCTCACCTTGCTCTATTAAGTCGTTCCACTCTTTGGTGAGTTGTATTCTTTCATCTTTATCAATAACGTTATCTGACATGTCGTTTGCGAATTCATCATAGAACTTTTGTAAGTTAGGTTTTAGCAATTTATCTAATTGAGCCTTAAGCATGGCTTTCATCATATAGTTAGATAAATCATCAGCCCATGATTGTGCATCTTTCTTCATATCCAAAAGGGAATCAGTAAAGCTAGAGTACATATCGTCAAAATTTATTTGAGTCATACTCTTTTTTACTTCATCGGTCAAATCCTTAACCTTTCCAGCTTGGTCTGCGTAGTTATTCCATGCGTCCTTAAATGTGTCTCCGTACCAACCTTGGTTTATCATTTCTTGCCATATCTGCGCATAGTTTGTACGGATATAGTCCATTTGGTCGGCAGTAAGATTCTTAAAGGAGTCCCATGAGTTCTGTAACCATGCTGCATTTAGCCCTTTATCGCTGATAAGAGTCTGCATGCTAGAGTCGCTCAAATCCCACTTCGCTGCATTAGAGTGGTGAGAGCCGTGATAGTGCATTTGAGCGTCAAGTATATCTCTATAATTCTGCTCAACATTTTGTTGTGCTGAAACAGCCTTTAAGCCGAGAACGGCTGCATCTGCACCACTCGCTTCACCAATCTTCTTAGAGAGTCCATCTATTGATGCCTTTAGATACTCGTTTGACTTTGTTAATCTATCAATAGTCTTTTGCGTCTCTGCTTCATTTCCGCCGCCTATTCCAAAGACTCTGCCTACATTTTTAACTGCTGAAATGCCTTTCATTGCGGCGCCGATATAGTTCCCACTTGCATAATCAGCAGCAGCACCAGCGGCATCGTTAACCGCATTAACACCGCTCTTTACTTTCTTACCTACGCTTGTATTACCTAGTCCCATTTCGTCAATGAGTCCAGGCAAATCTTTTATCTTATCACCGAAAGAACTTAGAGACTCTCCAAACGCTCCAACTTTCTGCTTAAGAGAAAGGTGTTCTTTTGCAACATCTTGACTTGCCTTTGCTAGATTTTTTGACGCATCAGTTTCCTTTTGTTTTGCTGATACTGATTTAGATTCAGCTTGCGCAAGTTTATCGAACTCTGAATTTACCTTTGAAAGTGACTTAACATCAGTAATCTGACTAGTATATTTTGACCTGTCAGATGATTTTAAATCAGCAGGATTTACATTTATACCAACTGAGCCTAGTGTGCCGGCAACAGTATTTTGCTGAAATTGGAGATTGGTACTTGCTAATGCCGAACCAGCAGACGCATCTCTAAAGATAGATTGTGCATCTGATAGATTTTGATTAGCATTTTTCACCCTCTCGGCAGTAGGAGAGTAGAACCAATCATTCTTTTTTCCTAGTTCTTCTCTTACTATTCTTAACTTTTCTGCAATCTCCTTAATATCAGTAACAGCAAGATTTTTACTGTTCTTTAGTATTCCTTGAAGTTCGCTAGCTAGAGTCTTTAGGAAATCAGTGCTTGAATTGCTCAAATCACCAAATACAGAGTCCCAATTTATCGCATCCTTAATGTTCATCGACTCTAAAGAGTTCAGAGCGTCTTGCATCTGCTTAGCAAGAGACATCTTTGTGCCCTCATTCGGTGCTTCTGCTATCTTCTTTTCGTAATCTTTAGTGATGGCAAGTTTCTTCTCTTCATAAGTGCCGTACTTTTCGTAGAAGTCATTTAAAGCTTCGATATCCTCTTCTTGCAGCTTTTCCTTATCCTTTTGGTACTTTTTATCAGATAAAATTCTTAATTGATTGAATTTATCCTCTTCGCTTGATGATAAGGTGACAGAACTAGCATTAAACGTTCCTTTACCACCTCTGGCGGTAAATACAGACTTAGCATCAGCAACCCTCTTTTGTAAAAGTTCTCTTTGGTTATTGTTTATCGTGTCGATTTCGTCCTTATGAGACTTCTCCAACTCTAATAATTTCTTGTTTTGCTCATTTTCTTCTGATGAAATCTGTGCATCAGTGAGTTTCTTATCCAAATCAATATTTGAATTAGATATATCCTCTTTCTGTTTACGGAGCGCTTCTGCAATAGCGTTTCTTCTCTTGCGTTCTTTCTCCGCTCTGGTTTCTTCTTTCTTTGCTGCCGATGATTCTGCTTTGGCATTTTTTTCGTCAGAACTTGGACTGTAAGCCTCTTCTTGCTTATCAATATTAGTAATCTGCTTTCTCAAAGCTGCACCCTTAGCACCCTTGGCATCTTGCAAAGTTAAGGAATCTAGTTGTGCTTGCAGTTTCTTCTTTTTATCAGAAAGTGTACTTTTATTGACAACGCTTTTCTTAACCCTTGCTGAATAAGCGCCTGAATATTCTGTATAGAGTTTTTCCATATCAGAAGAATTTATAACGCTTCCTGTATATGGGTCTACAACAGCAGTTTTACCATTACCATACAATTTGCTAATCTTTGCGTAGTAATCAGCACGCTTCTTTACTTGCTCGTTAGATAACTTCGCAATCTTATCTACATTTGCCTGAACTTTCTTTTCAGTTATAGAACGACCGTAATTATTCTTTGTAATCTTTGCACCACTAGCGTAATAATCATATATATCTTGATTAGATGATGTCAACCTTGACGACCATCCATTTTTTTTGTAATAGTATTCCTCGTATGGCTTATATGCTTGTTTGAGACTTGCTGGCATATTTTGGTCGTCAGCATGGCTCATTCTCCATTTCCTAACCTCACCTACTATTGATTGACCTTTTGAAAACCAATCAGCTTGATTCTTCTTGCCTTGGATAACTCTATTACCGTCTATGTTGGCAATTTCTCTCTTTAAGCCGATAATGTTCATTAGATGACCCTCTTCATCAATATATTTTTTGATAATTGAAGGGTAACGAGCAATAAGTAAATCAATACCTTTCTTTCTGTCTTTAGACGCTGATGTGTCATCATTAGCTAACCTTATAGCCTCTTCCGTCTCACTATTATACTTGTCTTGTCTTGCTTTCGCTTCGTCTAATGATTTATTAACATCACGCTGAGCTTTCTCTTGTGCTGTAAGTCCGTCGCTTGCAGCCCATAAGGTAGTTACAAGCGCACCAATAACAACAACCATGGCTACATAAGGATTGGTAAGCATTGTAGCATTCAAAGCCTTCTGTGCAGCCTCTCCTATTATTCTAGCCCTAGTACATAACGTTTCAATTAAAGTATATCCTTTTGTAGTTTCAGCAGCAAGAGAAACTGCAACTCTGTAAGCTCCATAAGTTCCAATTAATCCAAACAATACCTTACCTACCGTATCGTAATTAGTAACAAGGGATGTTATACCTTGCATACTTTCAAGTATTATTCCTTCATTTGCTTGTCCTATTCCATTTAATGCGTTTTGGAAAGATTCCTGTATCATTGAAGCTTGACCCTTTACGGTCTTAGCACCAGCCGAAGCCATTCCGTAGAACTTTCCGCCAGCACTAGTTGCATCAATAAATGCTTGCTGAACCATTTGAGAAGAAATAGCACCCTTCTCCATTTCCTGTTTCAGTTCTCCGATAGATTTACCTGTCTTTTCAGAAATAATTGATAGTGGATTGAAACCGCTATTAATCATCTGATTTAAATCTTGCCCCATCAGTTTACCAGCCGAACTCATCTGTGAGAAAGCCAAAGCTAGACCGTTGAAATGCTCGGTATTGCCCATAGATATATCTCCCAAAGCCTTAAGATACTTCACAGAATCCTCTGCTTTAAGTCCAAATCCTATCATAGTTTGTAAAGCAGATGCCATATCCTTAGTGGTAAGTGGAGAAATTAAAGCATATTGCTTCAATTCGTTCATTACCTCGGTTGTTTTCTGCTTGTTACCATTCAGGAGTACACCAATAGATGTTTCAATGTTCTCAAAATCACCTCTGACGCTGATAATCTGCCCGATTGCTTCCTTTATTCCAAAACCAGCGATTGTTAAAGCAGATAATGAACGGAATTTATCAGCGATAGTACCGATGCTTGCACTAGAATCAGTTCCTAGCATCTTAAATTCGTCATTTAAGCCTTTTACCGACAATCTAGCCTTAGCTTGTTCAGACTGTAAGTCTCCTAATGCGTATTTCTGCTCATTTAAAGCAGCCTTTGCGGTAGTAAGTTGACTTTTTACTGACCCGTAGTTCTGATCGTACTTGCTCATAGACTTGTACTTATCAGATAGCTGTTGGACTTCGTCTTTCGTTGCTCTTATGATGTCTTTCTGCTTGATAATCTCACTAGATATGCTATTTACAGACTGCGAAGCCTTAAATATCTGTGATTTAAGGTCCGTGCCTATCTTAATACCATATTTTGTCACTTCACCCTCACTTTGGCGGAGTTCTGATGTAACCTTTGATAGTTGGGAAGTCAACTTTTCAGCACCGAGCGGATTTTTGTTAACGTCAATACTTGACATTTCATTCCTCAACTTGATAACTGATGATGTAAGTTCGTCAATCTTATTTTTAAGTTTGACAACCTCTTGCCAATCGGTGGCAACCGTAAACTTTAATTGTGGCATAATATTATCGTCTTGAGGCAGCTAGTTCAGCACCTGTCTTGTAATGAACTACATCACCTGTGGCTTCGTGCTGAATATCTCGCTGCATTATTACTAAATTTCTGAAAGGTATCTTATATACAACATCATCATACGATAGGTGTAGATCGTTGATAAAAGATGATATCCTCCCCAAAAGTGTTGTCGCCCCTATAATTTCTGTTTTGCTGTCAGATTTTGGACGTTCTTCATCAAACTGACAGCTTTCAAAAAATCCTCTGTGGAAACTAGGGAGAAAGCAATTAATAAAGCATCTACAACTTCGCTATTTGTACCTTTGCTTAACTCTTCGGTTAAGGATTCATCATCTTTTATCATCCAAGATAGAGCCTTTGCGAGCATCATATTATCTTTGCACAACAGAAAAATGTCCTTAAAACAAACGCTCTCTCCTATATCTATTGAGGAGAAACACGAAACAGCACCCGCAATCTTATGAATTATAGGAGGATAAATAGTATAAGGCTTATTGTTGACAATAACTGTCTTGAAATCATTTCCTACAATAGCGTCTGAGATTAATTTTGCAGCATTCATAAATTAAAAGAAAAAAGGGTGGACAGTGGTCTAGCCACACGCCCACCCGTGATTATATATGGAAAAATGGTCTAACCAATCAAAGCACTGTTGATATTGTACTCTGTATGGAGTCCACCAGCTGGTTTTGAAGGATAGCCCTTTACTGCCAAAGCTGCTGCCTTGTCTGTCTCGGCAGTGTTGGCAACAATCTTTGTCTTAGGATAGATAAACCAATATCCGTCCTGTGTAAGACAGAAAGCAGCCTTTTCGATAGTTGTGCTTGCAGCGTCTCCCTTGTATCCGATAACTGTGTCTTTGTCGGCATCAGTTCCTCCCTTAGTGATTGTAGCACCACCACGGACACCAACCTTGATTTGTTCCGAATATTCGCCCATTGTGAACTGAATACCTAGGTCTCCTGGAGTTGCATCACGACGATAGATAGAGCCGTCAAGGTCATTTCTGTAAGAGTCAACAGTTGCCTCTGATTCTGTTATCTGCCATGTGTCTTGGTGCACGTTGGTTATTTCAATGGCTGTTGCTGGCGTAGCTGCTGCTGCTGCAATAACGGAGTCAATCAATGCCTTAGCCTGTGCTGCTGTTGTTATATCAGCCGTAACCAAAGACATGTCGGCTAATATGATTCTTTTAATTTTGATTGCGTTCATAATTTTACATTTAAAATTGAAAATAATATTTTTACGTTAACAAAATGAGCCTTTAAATCTTGTTCATTCTCGATTCCCGTTGTTACCTCATAGGTGTATGTAGTTCCGTCGAACTTTCCGCAATGTTCATCCAAATTCTTCTTGGCGAACCTCTCTAAAACTTGAAGTCTAGTAATGTCTTTCTTTCCGTTTTTGTCTGGAACTACTAGATTGACATTAGCAAAAGCCTTGGTCCAATACGTCTCATCAGTAACATTAGGTGGTGGAACTATAACTATTCTATCAGATGTAACTTCACCCGTAGGAACATTGCCATCTTGGTAGATATTCGTTATCCCCATTTGTGACTTTAAGAGGTTTAAATCTCTGTAAAGTATATCCCCTATGTCTGCTGTTACTATCATCTAGTCATTTTTTTAAGTTCCTTTTCTGCGTGTAAAGCTGCACCGCTTAATACATCAAATCCTTTTGCCTCTACGTAAGAAGCGTATTCTGCGGTATTCTCCAATGTTAGTCCGTCCTTGTCGACATCAAACTTATTAGAAGTCCTCAAATTCAAAGTATGATCTTGATATGTTCCGTGTTCCTCTGCGTATTTAACAGATTCATCACCAACATCAATCATTGCTTTTTCTACTTCCCATTCTCCGTCTTTGAAGAATTGTTCTACATCAGAGAAATCAGCCTCTACACCCATAATTCAGAGTAATTGAGATAATTATTGCTTTTAGCTACATATACTTTTCCCTCACCCCTAACAGATCCATCTGAATTTAAGCATCGTATATCGTCATTTGCCTTTATGGTGTTTCTAGGGGAAACAATGTGATAAGATGGACGATAAACAGTTCCGTTCTCACTTTTAAACTCTTTGGTCGTGTTATCATCGCATCTACACTGACATACTGTTACCCACGTTGACTCACCAACGACAGGATGACCGTATTCATCTGTTGTATCTTCAGAAATGACTTTCTTCTGTAAGGTATGGGGAGCGTACATCATAGGAATACGATTCTTTTCTTTGGGTTCAACTTATCTTCTAATCCGTACTTTTTGCACATCAAAGAATAGTAATCCTTTATGCCCTGAATATTCCATGACATAGAAAATCCACTTTCACTTATTGATGTGGCACGAAGTAGGAGTTGAGGAATAAAATTAACCATGCCTACATTTACAGAACCTATGTTACCATCAGATAATTCAGTCCCGACTACATTAAGAGTAATATCGCAAATATCAGCCTCCGACAATTGAATGCCGAAGGTCTGAAATTTCTGTGTTATGTAGTCTTTAACTGTCATTATGCAAGCGCTGTAAGGTCAGCAATAGCCATCTTATTAGGTATCTCTATGTCTGGAATACCTTCCATGCCGTACTCAAGGAAACGTCCCTCTTCGGTATGCTTAGATGCGATAAACATCTTGCCATCCTCTGCCATGGTGTAAGTCTTGCCAGGTACGTTGTCTTGCATCTCATAAGGAGCACGCCATTTCAAATAGCCCATCTTGTAAAGTGGGTCAAGAGTTGGAATAAGAGAAACCTTTCCGTCAGGAACTGCGTTCTTCATCTCGTCTTGTGAAATCTGAACCCACTCTTCTCTGATGTTGATTGATAGAGGACTGCCTGTTGCAACAAGAAGTCTATTAACCATGTCTGGAGTCACAATATTACCTGTATTGATTTCCATATCACCGAACTTCATTACGTATGCGCTCTTAAACTCGGCTGATGTTGCAATGTAGGTATTAAATGTAGCTTGGTTCATCTCCATAGTTGTCAAAGCAAAGCCCTTTGAACGGATTTTGTTAACAAACTCGGTATTGAACCATGTAAGGATATGGTCCTTATCTGCTAATGTAGCAGACTTTTTGTAAATTGGGAGTGTGATATCCTGAATAGATACACCCTTTTTGTTTGCCTTTCCGTCTACAGAACAACCGCCTGTAAAACGCATGTCGCCCATCATAAGGTCAAAACGCTTCATAGGAGCTAGCAAGCAATTACGCATATCATCAACAAGGAAGTTAACAATATCGTTTAGCTTTGCTGCCTGTGCGTTAGCATTGGCATTGTTGTACTGACGGATCATAGTGTTTAATCTGTCAAGGCGTGTCTCGTCAATCTGATATTGGTCGCCCAAACAAGCTACTTCGCCGTAACCGCTAGAAAGTGTCTGGCGCTTGCGGACAGGTTTACGAGCAAAACGGTCAATTACAGTACCAGCAATAACACCTATCTGTGTTCCTGTGTACGTCTTAAACGTTCCGTCTGGATTGGCTTCGTCATAGATAAGGTAATCCTTCCAAAACACCTTATCCATGTTCAAAATCTTGACAAGGGCACGGTCAATGATTGACTTCATTATGCCCTTATCGTCAAGTATCATTTGTAGTGTTAATAACATAATCTTTAATTTTAGATGAACATAAATCTGTCACCCAAAGAAGCCTTATCGGCTGCGGTAACAGGGATGTATAACTCACTTTCAATGATTCCGAAAACTCTACCAACGTATGTTATTGTGTCCTCTTCTGCAAGGTTACGCCAACCAAAGTTCATAAAGTTAGGAGTATTCTTCTGCGCTGCATCAGCTTTGCCAGCTGCCTCTGCTAGAACAGTCCCAGAAGGAATTGCTGCTGCAAGTGCTGTTGTTGTGATTACATCGTAGTCCTCATTAGATGTGTCTAATGCTGTGATTTCAATTACGTTCGTTCCGTCTGTTAATAACATTCCAACATTTAGGAATGACAAGAACGCATTTTTAGCGACCTTAATACTAGTCGCATTTTGAGCTGCTGCCTCTGTGGTTTTTACACGCAAACAAACGATAGCCTTATAGTTAACGTTGTCACGATACAAAGGAGCTAGTTCTGGCAGCCAACCTGTTGATGGAAGATTTGTCTTATCAAGGTCCATACCACCGTCATTAACACGGTAAATTGATTCCTCGTCACAGACTTCATGCTCAACAGGAGGCGCTGGCTTGTTCACTAATTTTCCTGACATAATAATAATTTTTAAATGTTACTCTTTCTTTTCTAGGGTCTTGGCGTACTCTTCTGTGCCCTTCTGAATTAGGTTGTTAAGTTCGTCAATATCCTTTGATGATTCACTTACGACAGGTTTGTTCCCTTCTTCTGGAGTCTGAATAGTAATGCCGTCATCCTTCAAGTCCTGTGCGTATGTTTTCATGTATTCGTCGACGTCTGTATCGTCTTGAATATCACCAAAAACACGCTTAGCGTACTTTTCTTTGATTCCGTACTCTTTAGCCTTTGCTAGGATTTCGCTGTGACGCTGATTGGTTAACTTTTCGCTTTCCATAGCGTCTAACTTGTCCTTCAAAGTCTTATTAGATTCTACTAGACTTTTTGCCCACGCTGGAATATCCTCGGTTGGAGTCTTTTCCTTTTCAGTTTCTGAATCCTTTGGCTTCTCTTCTGGTTCTTTCTCAATTACCTTACCGTCTTTAAGACCGTGCTTCTTTTCGTAATTGGTAACAGCCGTCTTTGTAGCCTCTGTTGCTCTGAAATCTGCGTAACTTGTCATTACATCCGAAAAGCTAACCCCATCGACAATGGTTTTAACTTGATTCTCGTCTGTAACACCAGTTTCCTTTGCTTTGGCAATTCGGGTCAATGTTGCTGGGTCTGCACCCTGAAACTTAGTTTGCAAGCCCGCCAAAATCTGTTCGTAAATAGTCATAATTTTAAATTGTTATCCTGAATAATCTTTTTACGTCGTAAAAGTATTAATAATAATAATAAATAAAAAGCAAATAGGAATAGTGTAAGTGACATTTGCGTTATTGTCATTAAAAAGGCGTAGAGAATTAACCCTACGCCTTGGTGATTAGCATTTCTTCTTACCATCACCACCCTTTTTCTTAGACATAACGGACACCTCCTTTCTGTCACTTTGATAAGTAAAACAAGTAAAAATGATATATTTGTAAAATAGAGAGTACTGAACTATTGTTTAATATTTGCCTCAATTGGTGTCTTTTTGTCAATTACACCATTTATTGAAGCCTCTTCTTTTTCATCTTCCAATATCTCCTGTTTCTCTTCGTCTTGCTTGTCTATGTTCCCAACGAATATCATTCCGTGCTTTCTCGACCATATAGCCTTTCCTCCTGTTGCTTCCATTGCAATCTTAACCTTATCGGCGATGTCGTCAATCATGAATGGAACAAGGTGCGTTTCTACATCAATAGTCTGTGATGCCTTTGCAAAATCGTAGGTATTTATATCACCGAGTGCCGAAATTAGGAAATTAACACGTCTTTGGAAAAACGGTCCTAAATCCTCTTCATGGTTGCTTACCTCCATGTGTGAACCCATAAACCTATATCGGAAAGAAGTCCCAGAAGCTGCGTTACCAGTTGATAGATTCTTAAATGTTATTCTTGGGATATGTAGAGTGTCGTATATCATGTCTGTTAATGAATCAAATTCAAACTTAACAGTATCAGGAACTTGATCCCAAGTTAGATATTTAGCGTCCGCACCTTCATCCATTCTTGCCATCCTATTTTTTCTGCTTCCAAGAAAGTCTACGGAATCTCCAATTAGCTCCAAAAGAGGGAAAAAGTTGTAATCGATACAATCGGCATATTCTGACATCAGCTTTTCAAGCCTTACCCTCATTGACCTTATTTTTGCGCAGAAAGGAGCATCACGATAAGTATATATACATGGCAATTTGCTAAATGGATGCTTATATACAGGATATTCTTTCCACTCCGCACCGCTTTCCCATTTATACACGCTGTCTATCGTGACGGTCATAAAACAGTGAATAACGTTATTATCGAGGTCCTTTTTGTCGTATTCCCTTGACATGGCAACCAAATCCCCAGACTCATCAAAGAATGGGTATAAACTATCACCTCTAAAAGGAGACCACAATACACTCTTAAGCTTTTTAGTTGGAGTTTTATTGGCGTCTCTCTTTAAGAATGCCCAAAGTTTGGCCCAAAAAGAATCATCCTCGGCTACGTACCAATATTCACATACTTCTTGCTCTGATAGCCACGAGCGAACAATTTTCTTATTCTGGTATTTGAGTTTATTTTTAGTGAACACTCTTTTAAGAGCACTCAATAAATTCTTCTCATCGTCATTGTTCGGGTCGCACTCTAGTGTAGGCTCTGTTCCTACATCCATAGCGGTGGCAATATTAACGGTGTCTTGTTCAATTGCTACTACAATTCTGTTTATATCTTCATCCTCGTACTGCGCTGGAGATATACGTTGTTGGTTAGTTATAGGGTCTGTAATAACAGTTTCCTCTTTGGTTAAAACTTTCCTTGGAGGATACTTCTTCTTATCGGTCATAATCTCGTGTAGATCAGGATTCCAATCAGACATATTTTGATTAGTATCTGGGAGACTTGACCGCCTTCCGTTTTTTAGATACTGTATCTTTTGCGCTGTATCTGTCAACGCCAATACTTCTTCTAATGTATTCATATATTCTAATTTTAATGACTAAATCCTTTTGATACATCTTTTTTCTTTGACTTCTTGCCCAATAAAACGCTTAACGTGTAATATCTAGCAGCGTCAATTAAGTGATTGTCGTGATCCTCTGGCTCATTTGTAGGATTGCCGTTTTTATCCTTCGACCATACGTAGTTTCTAAATTCTTTTCTTAGATTATAGGAGTGTTCAGTGACGAATATCTCGTATTCTTGCATCTTCTGAATTCCAGCCATGATAGAAGATGCAAGAATAATGATGCTATCGTGACTGGGAAAC
>OGVK01000082.1_pt1 | contig 12775 bp, 31 predicted proteins | sample 1575721 | NCBI WGS metagenome assembly OGVK01 (sample SAMN07581521, study PRJEB24739) | freshwater metagenome | place: Singapore | collected 2015-01 | reverse complement strand
GTTTCCCAGTCACGATAGATGTGGATAATGAATCAACCTGAGCAACGAGTTGCCCATACTTGAACATATCTACATCGCTCACAATTTCACCCATTAAGTTTTTTGTATAAAGGCTAATGAATAATAAAGCGGATTATTGGTACGATTAGGGTTTCTCCTATGAATGTAAATAATACGTTGCATGGTAAGAAAGTGTGTTATACTACACATCGTCTGTCATTAGCAACAGATGAACCAATGCGTAGATACTTACAGGAGAACTATGTTGGAAGATCAAATCCAGATGAATTGCAAGACGAGCGAAAGCAAGTCACTGTGGCCCTTCCCGATGCATAATGGACAAAGAACGGAGGAAAGTCAGAAACTTCTAAACACCAAGCGTTTTCCTAAACAAAAGGAAGACACTTCAGATTGGGAAGAAGCTCTGTTTTAATGATGAAAATACTAAGTGTAGAACGTATTCTAAATACGAAAGGATTACCATCATGGGTTTATAAGGCTGCTTTCGAATTGAAAGTTGGTGGTTATTTACCAACAGGTGAGTTCTTTGAAAAATTAGATGATGTAGAATTAGAACATCTACGAGAGTGTGCAAAGAATATAAGTACAAAAGACTTCTTTAGTTTTGAAACAATGTCAAGAGAAGCCGAAGAAAATCTTGAGTATTTGTGTTTGTTGTGTTTCATTCTTGCAGTCGGTGAAGGTGAAGTAGATATTACACCAGACATGTTATCTACATTACTTGAATCGTTGTTTATCTTCATCAGTATTGAATATATGTATAGACAAAAAGAAATTGATGTTATACGAGAAAATTATTCATTGATTGATGGTAATAAATCTGTTATTAAAGCAAAAGGTTCAAAATGAAAGTTTATATTGGACGTTGGCCTAAAGGCGATAAGGAACGTAAAGTTTCTATTCGCATTGATAAATGGGATAGTTGGAATGCAGACCATACGCTGGCGCTAATCGCCGCACCACTACTAATTCAACTGAAAGAAAATAAACAAGGTGCGCCCTTTGTTGACGATGAAGATGTACCAGAAGGTTTGAATCTTCGGTCTACTGAAGCACCAGCAAGAGAAAACGATTGGGATACTGATGAAAACCATTTCAAACGTTGGGATTGGGTAATGAATGAAATGATCTTTGCTATGCAGGCGATTGCACAAGATGATGGCGATTCGCAGTTTTATGATCATTCTGAAATTGATGAAAATGCACCCTTAACAAAACAAGTGAAGCAGCTAAAAGTTGACCATGTTGGATTGAAAGCATATCATGATCGCATTCAAAACGGTTGTAGATTGCTTGGTCGTTACTTCCAGAACCTTTGGGATTAATCATGAAAACATACGAAGAATTAGAACGTGAAGCATATATCAATGGTTATATGAGACTTGCTGATGCATATTCAAAAGCCATTGAATTAGAAGACAGTTTAAATAATGAAGAAGAACTATGTGATGAAATTCATAATCTTCGACATGAAAACAGTATGATGAATAATGAAATCTCAGATTTAGAAGTAGATGTAGAATTCTATCGACAAAAAGCAGTACGAGCCGAGGGAAAACTTGAAGAAATCACAGCAAAAATTGAAGAGTAAACTTGACAAAGCAATTGAAATTGATGTATACTCTAGGTTTTGTGAATCTGACTTAGAGTTCGTACACAAAGAAGATGAAGACAGTGCGTTGCATCTAATGGATAGTTACAATGAGTTTAACCAAGAAAGGAAATATTATGACTGAACAAGAATTCAAACAAGCCTTAGACAAAGTAGTACTAGAACGTATTAATAAACTAGGTGCTGGTACGGTACTTGGTTCTCTAGCTGTGGTAACTCGTTTTACTGAAGTAATCTATGACATGCAAACAGTAGAACGTCTACATCAAAATGCAGTTGAAGCAAAAGTTGCTGCAAAAGAAACTGCTGGTGAATGATGACAGAAGATGAATTTGAGTATAAGCTTCAGAAATTAGTTCATGAAGCTAATCAAGAAGAAGTGCCAATTGATTACATCTATTCAATTCTAAATCGTCAAACAATCATTGCCGAAACCATATTGCGTCTAGGCATTGAGAAAGCATACAAAGAAAGGTTTCACTGATGAAATACGTAGTTAAGTTCACAAATGGATACTGGAAAATTTTCGACACTGTTCAGTATTCTGATGTTATGCTCTGCAATCTAAAGACTGAGGCAGAGTTTCATTGCAAGCGTTTGAACGCTAAAGGTTAAAACCTTTCTGCCTGTGGGGTTATTCCTACAGGCTATTTTTCTGTGCTACAATACACCCATCATCAACAAACAAGGAGTAATCTGATGAAACACCAAGCCGAATACGAAGTACTGATTGTTCGCAACACTTGCGTCAATCGTTTGTACGATGTGGTTCGTGTAGACTACATGAATGAAGATGTAGAATTCATTGCACAAGCACTTGAATATGAAGATGCTGTGGGTCTTGTTGTCGAACTGGAAGAAATCAACTAATATTCTGAATCATGCAATCCTCTTACTTTAAAACCAGCAAAGAAAAAGCTCGTAAATTTCGTCGTGAGTATGATGATGAACATCAGAATCGTCAATTTGAAAAGAAACGTGAAAAATATCGTGATGAACGTAGGAAACAAAAACGTCCAGAAAATTGGGGTTAAAGAATGAATGAACGAATTCGAGAACTTGCTGAACAAGCTGGCATGGAGTCAGCGGATTTTCCTTACGATGAGTTCGGAATGCCTTGGGAACAGAAGAAGTTCGCCGAGTTGATTGTTAGGGAATGTGCCAAAGTGTCAGCAACAAAAGCAGGAGTGTATGATAAGGATGCATTTGTTACCAAACGGATTAAAGAACATTTCGGAGTTGAACGATGAAATCTTGGTTCTGGAAAATCGCTATAGTTGTTTTTATTGGTTGGGCACTCGTTGATTACAATCAAACTGTCAACGAAGAGCGCAATAAGCGACAATCTATTGAGCGAGAATTTAAAGATAAAGAAAAGCAATGTATTGTTGATGCTTTGTATCATGAAGCTCGTGGTGAAGGTGAATTTGGAATGAAAGCTGTTGCAAATGTAATTCACAATCGCTATGAGCACCCTGCTTACCCAAGTACATACTGTGGTATAATCAATCAGCGCAAACAATTCAGTTATACATTGGAAGATAAACCACAAGGTGAAATGCTCAAAGCAATACATCGTGATCGTCAGGCGTATCAAACCGCAGAACAAATTGCTGATGAAATGCTAGAGGGTAGTTTCCAAAAGTTTCTACCATCTACAGTTTTATGGTATCATGCTTCACACGTAAAACCTTATTGGTCAAAAACAAAAAAACGAATTGCAAAAATAAAGTCTCATATTTTTTACGAAAATAAACATTGATTATCCATTAGTTTTGTGGTATAATGTAATATTACTTAACTAATGGACACATCATGAAAATCTGCTGTACATGCAAACAAGAAAAATTATTTACTGAATTCAATAAAAATAAATCAACAAAAGATGGTTTACACAAGCAGTGTAAAGACTGTTTAAGATCATACCGACAAAAAAATTCAGAAAAAATAAAGAAAAAAATAAGAGAACATCAGCAAAAGAATTCTTTACATAGAAAAGAGTATTTAAAAAAATACCGTGAAGAAAATAAAGATGCTATAAAAGAAAAGATTAACAAGTGGAGAGAAGAAAACAAAGAAGAACTTAAAATAAAAAATTCCAGAAGAAATAAGATTTATAAAGAACAAAATCCAAAATCTGTAATGCTCTACTCCGCAAAACAACGAGCAAAGAAAAATAATTTAGATTTTGATATAACAGAAAATGATTTTGAGATACCAGAATATTGTCCAATACTTGGTTTAAAGTTAACTTCTGAAGAAGGAAAACCTTCTGATTCTTCTGCTTCACTTGATAAAATAATTCCCGAATTGGGTTATGTAGTTGGAAACATCCAAGTCATAAGTAGACTTGCAAACATGATGAAGAATAAAGCAACCATTGAGCAATTAAAATTATTTGCATTATGGGTAAACAATAACTTTGGAGAAAAGAAATGATTCGTTGGATTGGTACAGGTGCATACTTAGTCGGTATGATCTTGACTGCACTTAATATTTATCCATTGAATCTAATCTTTGGTGCAATCGGTGGTGTAATGTGGTGCATTGCCGGTGTACAATACAAGGATAAAGCGTTGATTCTGGTAGAGGCTGCATCTGCTGGTATCTATTTGTTTGGTTTGATTCTGTGGGGTTTGAAGTGAAATACTATACAATTGTCTATCCCGGTGAATTTGGTCAACTCGTTAAAGAAACATTTAGTGAAGATCAAATTATTCGGTCATATTACAAATATTGGTATGGTAAAATGGTACAAGCCAATAAACATGATATGATTAGTAGAGAATTGTGCATTGATGATTGGATTGTGGTGCATTGGGCACTAGAGACAGACCAGTTTGGTAACAAATTGCAATAAAGTGTAACAATGACCCTTTGATGCACTCAGGTATTCGCACAAGCCAAAAATTCGTGTATAATTGATCCCATCGCAACACACTGATGGAGAAAGCAATGAAAGAAGTTATCTATGCAATCGACAAAGGCGAGTCTCGTGCAGATGAAAATCGAGACTGCACTGTTCGTGCCCTCGCCAATGCTGGTATGATGGAGTACGATGATGCACATGAATTGCTGGCTTACTACGGTCGCCCTTCACGCCGTGGTGCTACGTTCACCACAATGTTCCCTGCGTATGCTGAAGCCGGTTTCACCAAAGTAAAAGCCTTCGGTACTACCAAATCTTCTCGCTATGTTCGTGCAAAGTTCGGTCACATGATCGAAGATTGTGAAAAAGGTATCACCCTCGAAAATTTTTGCAAAAAGTACAACAAGGGTCGCTACATTGTGGTATATTCTGGGCATGCGTTGGCAGTTGTCAATGGTCAGATCATCGACAAGTTTGCAAACCCTGCTAACAAACGTGTTGTTCTCGCTTTTTCTAAACCCTAAACTGAAAGGAAACTTCAAATGAACTCTTCTAAAGCTCTCGCTTCTCTGATCGAAAAATCCAACGGCAAAATGCTCACCGTTACTTTCATCAAACAAGATGGTAGTGAACGTGTAATTAATGGTCGAACAGGTGTAAGTAAATACATCAAAGGTTCTTCTATCAATAAAAAGAACGATGAATATATTACATTTTACGATGTACAAAATAAGGGTTATCGTAGCATTAATCGAAATACAATTGTAGCAGTACGTTGTGATGGTATTGAGGCTGTTGCCGTAAAATAAACCTTGAATTTTTCTAACCCTCATGATATAATTAGTGTTACAAGCATTAATTATATTGTGAGGTATTATGTTTAGAAAATGCAAAGAATGTAATCTTGAAAAAGAAATTTCAAAATATCATAGAGATACAAAAGGTCCGTTAGGATATAGATCAACGTGCAAAGACTGTGCAAATATTAAAAGAAGAAAACACAGAGAACAAAATGTAGAAAAATATAGGGAATGGAATCAAAATTGGTGTGATTGTAATCCTGAAAAAACAATGTTGGCAAGTTCTAAAAGAAGAGCATTAAAACTTGGATTAGACTTTAATTTAACAATTGAAGATATCATCATTCCAAAATATTGTCCAATTTTAGGAATTGAATTAATTCGTCAGACAAACAAAGGTCGATCTGCAAAATGTTCTCCTAGTTTAGATAGAATTGATTCATCAAAAGGATATGTAAAAGGAAATGTTTGGGTTATCAGCATGTTGGCAAATGCAATGAAAAATGAAGCAAACAAAGAAGAACTTCTTCAATTTGCCAATTGGGTTCTTAATTCATAAAACTTGACTAGTCCGTGGGGTTATTCCCACGGGCTTTCTTTTTATGCTATAATTCATCTCATACGTTAACTACTCAAAGGATTTCAAACATGAACTGCGAACAACTCTTTTCTCAAGCTGATGCTGCTGGTCGTGCTGCTGTTGCAAACATGCAGGTTCGTCCAATGGTTGTAACTCAGCATGCAAACCCTCTAGACGATACCTCTGCTCCTGTGCGTCAGTACTACGTTGAAGATGGCGTTTGTGGTTTTGCATGGGTTAAAATCCGTCCTGCTCGTGGTGAATTTGTCAAGTGGTTGAAGAAAAACAACATTGGTAAGACCGACAGTTTCGAAGGTGGTTACATGATCTGGATCAGCGACTACAATCAGAGCATGCAGAAGAAAGAAGCCTATGCTCGTGCATTCGCAAGAGTCCTCGCTGACAATGGTATTCGTGCAATGGGTTGTCCAACTGGTTCTAGTACTGCATTTTCAAAATATGGTGATAGCCACTATACTGAAGGAGAAAAACATCAGGTGCAAGGCATGCGCTACATGTGGCTAAAATGGGCTGCGCTAATGGCTCAGGAACAAGGTGTTTAATGTTCAGACTACTAGCTAAAGCACTTGGTGAAAAAGCTGGAAAAAATGATTGTGAAGCAGATAAAGTTGCTTGGATTCGTGTTATAATTCTAGCTCAAGCTGTTGTCACAAATATGTTCATCATTGCAGGAGTAATTCACAGATGGTAAATATTAAAAAAATTGAAGGTATCCCAATGATTACCGAATATTCAATTACTATTTTGCTCAAGGATATTCCTCATACAGAATATTTTCATGATGATGCACAAGTTAAATCTCTAGTTAATAAACTAGATAATCTTGGTAAGAAATATATTCTTGCTGCTACTTTACATCCCGTTCATTAGAGGTTATAATGCCACGTAAGAAAAAGAAAGAACCGAAACAACGCAACTGGACGGTTCAGCATGTAATGCGAAAAGGTGTACAAAAACACCGAAATAAAAAGCGAGAAGCTAAACAGAAAGGGTATAATGATGATTGAATTTTTTTGATAAACTATTTTCAGCACAGACAGTGTTTATCCTAGCTCTAATTAATCTAGGCATTGCATTGTTTACAGCTAATGTTCCTGCAATTTGTGGTTGGCTTGTTGCTGCCATCGGTGCTGGTCAACTGATGATTCTAGGGAAATAATCATGGGTTCAGGTGATCGTTTTACTTTCGGTAATTCAAACGGTTTCGGACTTGGTTTTTACTACACCAAATTTCCGTTTGCTCATACAATCAGTATTAATTTTTTGTTCTGGTATGTAAGTATCGGTATTGGAAAAGGATATGACGAATAAATATTCAGAATATTGGTCGTGGGAAAATAGGCATTTACGCCTTGATATTACTCGATATGGTATCAATGGTAAGATGTTTTATTTGATGCAACCAGATGAACTACTTGAATCAATTCGGATTCTGAATAAACAAATTGACAGTTACAAACCAAGTATTTCAGGTATCGATATTCCAGCACAAGAACGTCACGCAGAACACATTGCAGCATGGCAAAATGCTCAATACAATCTAAGTCAGAAAGGATACAATCATGCAAGTTGAACTAGCTAAAGAAAATGAAGATGGTAGCGCAGTCTTTGCTTTTGACATGACACCACAAGAAATTAAAATGATGGTCTTGTATGGCATCAAATGCGCCCTAGAAGCCGCCGTAAAGGATGCCAAATCTTGGGATGGAGATAGCCACATCGACGGACTAAAGGATGGTGATGAAGACTTGAAAGCCCTAGAAGGCGAATCTGCTGGCCTTAACGAATAACCCTACAGTTTGATCAATTTTCGTTAGACTCCAAAAATCTGTGCTACAATTGAGCCATCGACAAACGGAGAAAGTCATGCAAGTATTTATCGTGATGATTGAAACACAATACGAAGGTTCGTGGCATTGGGGCATACATCGTGTATTTGCTACGATGCAAGCAGCAGAAGACTATGTGGCAAAGCAAGGTCGAGGTTACTATCGAGATTGTAACTTTGAAATTGAAGTTGAAGAAGTCTACGCATAAGGAATATCATGAAAGCATACAAACATCTGGTAAAATATTCGCTGGCACAGGGTTACAACATCAGTGTTTGGGATGGTGAAGAGTGGCAAGTTAGTCACAGTACAGGATACCAAAATATTATTGATGCAATTGAATCTGTAGAGGAAGCAAACATTGTTATCCGTGTTCCAGAATACGGTAATCGTGTAGCATGGGCTTTGATCATCCCGTTTGGTCTTGAGGATGACGAAACCGTAGCAGACTACACTGACAATGAATTTATGATGAAGTGGTCGCTGGCATACGATAAATCTGTGGTATAATTTGGTCTTCAACAACAGGAGTTTAAAATGGGTCTTGATATGTATGCTTACTCTGTTCCTGCGAGTGCAGTCAGGGGTGATTTTGAGGTAGACTTTGAGTTTAAGAAAGAACTTGCATACTGGCGCAAACACAATGCTTTGCATGCTTGGATGGAAGACTTGTATCGTAACAAGGGCGGTAATGCTGAATCGTTCAATTGCATCCCTTTGCAACTTACAGCAGAAGATTTGAATAACCTGATTTCTGATGCAAAACGCAGCAAACTAAAATCTGCAAAGGGTTTCTTTTGGGGTAGTCAGTACGATTATACAGAAGAAATTGCAAACGAAGATATCGAATTTGCACACAAAGCTCTCGCTGAAATTGACAAGGGATATGCTGTATATTATGATTCTTGGTGGTAATACTTGAGTAGGTCGTGGGGTTTTTCTTCACGATCTATTTTTTGTGCTACAATTCAGTCTTCAACAACTTAGGAGTTCAGCATGTCTCAAACAGCAAACCTCTGGCAGCAACAATGCAAGATCATGGACCGATTCAACTTCGAAAAAGTCCAGCGTACTATGCTGGCGCTTGGTTGGCGCTGGCGTGGTGAAGACCCTACACTGCAAGACATGAAAAGCACTGCCGAAATGCTTATTAGTTGGGTCACACGAGCAATTGATGAAGGTTGGGAAAGTCCTTTCCTTAGCACCAGCACAGGCGGTTTCAAAGCCTCTGGTCACCTGATCAATGGCAACTGGATTTTGTCTCTTGAGTTTGTTGTAGCTCAAGAAGATGGTATGTATGTGTGAGGAATATAAATGAAACGTTTGACTTGGACTTTTGACAACAATCACACTTGGCATCGTGATTTTAAAACCTTGGAAGAATGCTTTAGATCAGCATTTGATTTTGGTTTGTATACACATCCTCGTATTGTGCATGTGCATGTAAAAGACTTAGAAGATGATAGGTGTCAGAGCGCAGTAAACCTTATTGATCGTAGGGAAATTGAATGAGGTTTAAAAATCCGTGATACAATAGAGGCTCAACAACTGGAGAATTTTATGAAAGTATCCTATAATCCCGGTAGCAACTTTGATCGTGAAGGTCAATGGTTGATTGGTAAGTATATGGGTCAGTATTGGGTCACTGGTACTGTTGTGGAGTCTCGTGTCAAGTACGGCGGTAAAGTACAGCATACAATTGTGTCTGATTCTCCTACAACGGTCAATGACGAACCTCGTGCTATTGGTACACGTTTTACTGTAGAAGAATCTGAAATTTTTCACGTAGAATTCGGTACAGAACAGTTTTCTGCTGTATAATCTAGTCTTCAACAACTGATGGAGTTCAAATTGAAAATCACTTCTTACGCAAACGCTTTCATCCTTCAAGTCAACAAAAATGGTAAACAACGAGTTGAAACTGTAGGTGTTGACAATAAGATTAAAGTGCGTAAAAGTATGTTTGCCGCAAAATGGTGTCTTACACATGAACTGACTGTAGCTCGTCAAAACGAAATGAAAATTCTTGAGCAAATTCGTCAGGAATGCTACGCTGGTGCAAAAGTTGGTGTATAATTGAGGCTTCAACAACAGGAGAATTAATATGGCATGGGTTACCAAAGCAAACATCGAAAGCAAGAAACCTCTGATCAAGGCTCTGAATAAAGAGTATGGTGTCAAAGGTACATTGTCTGGTACTAATGACTATTCAATGACTTTGACTATCTCAGAAGGTCCGATTGACTTCATCAGCAGTTATATTAAGTCTAACGATGATAAACCTATGGCACAACCTAGTGCATGGGAACACACAGTAAAACATATCACGCAATCTCAACATATTGATGTTAATCCTTACTGGTATAATGAGCATTTCGATGGTAAAGCACTTGAATACCTCAGAAAAGCATTTGAGATTATGAACCAAGGTAATCATGATCGTAGCGATATCCAAACCGATTATTTCGATGTAGGTTGGTATGTTGATGTTAAGATCGGTCGTTGGGATAAACCTTACAAACTTACAAAATAATTTCAAAAATTTTACACCCCTTTTGGATTAAAAATCCATCAGGGGTTTTTCTTTTATTTCAAAAAGCCGTTTCCCAAATTATTCAAAAAAGCCGTTTGGGGTTTGCGAATATAAAACAGCTTGAAATATGCGAAAAACGGCGATTTTTCACGATGTGCAACGGCATTTCACAATGTGAGATATTCACAGGTTATCCACAGGCGAAAAGTTATCCACAGCTTTTCAACAGCTTTTTCACAGGATTTCCACAGGGTTATCCACAATTTCATATTGTGAGATTTAATTTTGCATTGTGAAATTGAGTATATAAGCGAACAATTATATAAGCGAATCCTAATATAAGTCACGGCTAATATAAGCGGTTTATTATATAAGCTGGCGCTTATGTTTACGTGCGGATTAATAAGTGGGCGCTTATATAAGGCATTTAATATATAAGCTGGCGCTTATGTTTTGTTACAATTTGTTACAATTAGTGCATTTAAAACTGTAATACTTCTGTTTTCAAACTGTAACGGGAAACAAAAGTACTATACCGCAAAAAGTGTGCCAGTATTACACCGATTAAATGCAAACTGTACAAAACCGCATACCCTTAAAAACGATTTAAACGGGCTTTTTAGCCGTTTTTTGTCTGGTGCAGGCCTACCCCTTGGAAAAAGTTATCCACACCAGTAGTAGTAGTTATCCACAATTTCAGGTCTTATATAAGACTAAAACCTGTTAATATAAGGGCTGTCGCTGTTACAATTTGTTACAATTAATTTACTAGGGAAAACCCTAATAAAATGCATTTTGAATACTTTTGTTTCTTACATCCTAAAAATGGCGTGTATAATAACCCCTAGATTGATCGCGATCGGTAGTAAACGAAAGTTTACAATTTGATCTTTAACAATCTGGTGATTTTCTATTATGTATTTTCGAGATAATCGAGAATGTATAACCCCAAAATCACTTAATCGGAGAATTGAAAATGCAATTGTCAATTGAATACATGGTTAATATGATCAATGAAAATCAGTTAATCTATATAACACAAAATGCAGTAAATAATCGAGATTATAATAGATTAAATGTGATTATTACACTGGCGACTGGATTTATCCCTGATTATAAAGATATTGATAATCTGATTAATAAATATAATCAGGATGAAAAAGAATATCTATGATTCGGAAAATGAAAATGGGCAAATTATCATTAAATGCACCGCATATGAAATAATCGAATTACCCGACGGATACCCTCAGACAAAATGCGATAATTGGATTATCTTGTTTTAATTAATATTATCTGATAATGGATTAATCAATAGTCCATTATCGGGCTAATATTGGCCGACATTTTCAGGATTAATAAACCATGAATTGCACCAGCACCAACCAACCGCCCGGGGCAACCCGGGCAGCACCAACCAACCGAAAGCAAAGCATGCACCAGCACCAGCAAAACTACAGACCAGCACCAGCACCCAGCACTGGGGCAGCATTCACGGCAGCACTAGCAACAATCGCCCTCTTCGCCCTGATCGGGGCCATGATTGCAGCGTGATACAATCGCAGCACCAACCAACCAAACCAACCGAAAGCAAAACCATGAAATACACCAAGACCCTCAAGCTCGAAATCTTCGCCAACATCCCCGCCAGCACCAAGCCCGGACAATGGGTGCAGCAGGCAGACGGAACCCGGGGCCAGTATATGGGCACCACCAGGGCAGGCGTGCAGGTGATGCACTACAATGCAACCAAGCACCCGCAGCGCATCCGAAACAGCGCAGCAGCAGCCCTCCGGGGCTTTGCAGTGCAGTACAGCAGCAACTAACCAACCAGCACCAACCAACCGAAACCAACCGAAAGCAAAATCATGACACCGACCGAGGAACTCATCCAGCAGGCCAAGCAAAACGGGTTCACCGTGTATGCGCCCGAGGCCTTGACAACCTATTTTTACATCGTCAAAGACGACCGAATCGGCTATTGCCAGTACGACCACATCAGCGGCCCGAAATACTCCACCGTTCACAAAGCCAGCAAACACGCCGGGACCGGATACGAGGCCAAAACCATGGCCGAAGCGCTCAGATATCGCCCGCAATGGGCCAGCGCTGATTCGCCCGTGACCAAGTACAAGAACGCCGCCGATTTTCTCGCCAGCCACTGGCAACCCCTCAAACAGTACTAAACAACCAGCAGAGCCTACAGCATGAAGACCAGCAAGACCCCCAACAGCATCATCTACAGCGGCCCCAGCCTGATCGATGGCGCCCCGATTGTATGTATCGCAATCACCAGCAGCGGCAACAGCAAAACCGGCGACATGGTACAGACCCACATTATCCGGGCAGACATGGACCCACGAGCAGCCAGCAAGACCGGGGCAGATGCCAGCATATGCGGCACGTGTCAGCACCGGGGAACACCTACAAGCGGACCCCATATCGTGACTGGGAAACAGATCGGAAGAGCACACGTCTGAACTCCAGTCACCTGAAGCTATCTCGTATGC
>OGVK01000081.1_pt1 | contig 12817 bp, 11 predicted proteins | sample 1575721 | NCBI WGS metagenome assembly OGVK01 (sample SAMN07581521, study PRJEB24739) | freshwater metagenome | place: Singapore | collected 2015-01 | reverse complement strand
GACTATACGCCATAAGGATTAGGAGCATTCAAAACGAGGTGCGTGATTATACTCCAATTTCACATTCATGCGGCAGATTGGTTACATATTCTTTGTGGGTGCTGGACTTCCCTGAGTCATTCACACGCGAGGAAAAAGCGTGAGTTTTTACCTCTAAGATAAGGCACTGATTTATCGTATAAACCCAAATCATTTTGACCTAAAAGTCAAAACTGGTACAGCTTATGCATTGGATTTAAGTATCTAGCGAGGTCGAGGTGCTTATGTCAAATGTTAAAAGTGTCGTTGCAGAAGCCAATCCCCATCATCAAGCCAATAGTGAGTATTTTGCACAGCGTAAACTCAAACAAGGTGCGGTAGGGTGGTTACTGTTGATTGGGCTTGGGGTTGCTTATGTTATTTCGGGTGACTTTGCTGGCTGGAACTTTGGCTTAGCACAAGGTGGCTGGGGCGGTATGTTCATTGCCACCATCATCGTCGCGATTATGTATTTATGTATGTGCTTGGCCATGTCTGAAATGTCGACCATGCTGCCGACGGCAGGTGGAGGCTATAGCTTTGCACGGACTGCCTTTGGACCTTTGGGTGGCTATTTAACAGGCACAGCAATTCTAATTGAATATGCCATCGCACCTGCAGCCATTGCTGTATTTATCGGTGCTTATTGTGAATCTTTATTTGGGATTGGCGGCTGGTTCGTCTATTTACTTTGTTATCTATTCTTCATGGGGATTCACCTAAAAGGTGCAGGGGAAGCCTTAAAAATTATCTTCATCATAACTGCTGTTGCAGCCGTGGCATTGCTGGTCTTTATAGCAGCAATGTTCCCTCATTTTGACAGTCAGAAATTATTGGATATTCCTGTTAAAGCCGATGCGGCTGGGGCAAGTGCCTTTTTACCTTTGGGCTATTTGGGTATTTGGGCGGCTGTGCCTTACGCCATCTGGTTTTTCTTGGCGGTGGAAGGCGTGCCTTTGGCGGCAGAAGAAGCCAAGGAGCCACATAAATCCTTACCGCGTGGTTTGATCGGTTCAATGCTGATTTTAGCAGTATTTGCCTTGGCAATTTTGTTCTTGGGCGCAGGTGCAGCAGGCGCGGATAGCCTCAAAGAATCAGGGGCACCTTTGGTCGATGCGCTAAAAGTGGTGTATGGGGAAAATACGTGGTTGGCTGGTTTTGTTAACTTTGTGGGTCTGGCAGGTTTGATCGCCAGTTTCTTCTCAATTATTTATGCTTATTCCCGTCAGATTTTTGCCTTGTCGCGTGCAGGTTATTTACCGAAGAAACTTTCATTAACAAATAAAAACCATGCACCGCATTTAGCCATCATTATTCCTGGGGTGATTGGGTTTATGCTGTCTTTATCGGGAGAGGGGGATTTACTGATTTTGATGGCAGTTTTTGGTGCCACCATTTCCTATGTATTGATGATGATGGCGTATATTAAATTGAAAATTGCCAAACCGAATATGCCTCGTCCCTACAAAGCATCCGGCGGGATTGTGACCGCTTCAATTGCTTTGGTTTTGGCGGCAATTGCGACGGTTGCAGGCTTTGTGGTGGATCCGAAAGTCTGGTTTATGGCGGCAGCCATTTATGTGGTGTTTATCCTGTATTTCTTGATCTATAGCCGTCATCATTTGGTCGCAGGCACCCCAGAAGAAGAATTTGCCAATATCCAAGCCGCAGAACAAGAATTAAATAGCTAAGGAGTGTGGGGAGTGAGCTATCGGATTAATGTCGCGCATCAGCATTATGTGTTTGCAGATTTGAAAACACTCATGGCGAAAGCCACACCTGAACGTTCGGGAGATCAGTTGGCAGGTATTGCCGCACAGGATGCGACGGAACGTGTCGCAGCGCAAATGTGCTTGGCAGATGTCCCCTTAAAACAGTTTTTGAACGAAGTTTTGATTCCTTATGAACAGGATGAAGTGACCCGACTGATTTTAGATGAACATGATGCCGAGGCATTTTATCCTATCTCCCACTTCACGGTGGGGGATCTGCGGAATTGGTTATTGAGTGCGGATGCTACGACTGAAAAATTGACTGCACTGCAGGCGGGTTTAACGCCAGAAATGGTGGCAGCAGTCAGCAAGATTATGCGCAATCAGGATTTGATTCTGGTGGCTAAAAAATGCCGTGTGATTACCCAATTCCGCAACACCATCGGCTTGGAAGGACACTTATCGACCCGCTTACAGCCCAATCATCCGACCGATGATGTATTGGGAATTTCTGCCAGCATTTTGGATGGTTTGATGTACGGCAATGGTGATGCCGTGATTGGCATTAACCCTGCGACAGATAACTTGCAGAACCTGTCAGAACTGCTCAAGCTGCTGGATTACATTATTCATGAATACGACATTCCTACCCAGTCTTGTGTGCTGACCCATGTCAGCTCGGGTATTCAACTGGCCAATAAAAATGTGCCGATTGATTTGATGTTCCAGTCCATTGCAGGCACGGAACAAGCCAATAGCGCTTTTGGGATTAATCTAGCGTTATTGCAAGAAGGATATGAAGCAGCCCTGAGCTTAAAACGGGGTACGGTGGGTCAGAATGTCATGTATTTTGAAACGGGTCAGGGCAGTGCCTTATCCAGCCAAACCCATCATGGGGTAGATCAGCAAACCATCGAAGCCCGAGCTTATGCAGTGGCACGTAAATACCATCCTTTTCTGGTCAATACTGTGGTCGGCTTTATTGGCCCTGAATATCTCTATAACGGTAAACAAATTATTCGGGCAGGCTTAGAAGATCATTTCTGTGGCAAGTTGCTGGGTGTGCCAATGGGCTGTGATATTTGCTATACCAACCATGCCGATGCCGATCAGGATGATATGGATGTATTGCTGACCCTCTTAGCCAATGCGGGGATTAACTTTATTATGGGCATTCCGGGTTCAGATGATGTGATGCTGAATTATCAAACCACCTCTTTCCATGATGCCCTCTATATTCGCCAGTTATTGGGGCTATCGCCCGCACCTGAATTTGCATACTGGTTAGAACAGCAAGGCATTTTAAAACAGCAATCTTCACTGCTGGAATGGCCACAGCAGATGCCCGAAAAATTCTCGCGCTTGCTGCTGTCATAGTTTGGGGGAGAGCTTGATGAAACTACATTATGATGTGCAATATACCCCGCGGTTTGAAAAAAACAGTTGGGAACAACTGAAACAGTTTACCGATGCCAGAATTGCTTTGGGGCGTACAGGGGGCAGCCTGCCGACGCGTCCACTGTTAGAGTTTCAATTGGCACATGCCCAAGCCAAAGATGCCGTATTAAAACCGCTAGATCTGGGCATGTTGAGTCAGCAGTTACAACAACAGCAGATCGAATTCGTACAGGTCAGCAGTTGTGCGCTAGATGAAGATACTTATTTGAAACGTCCCGATTTAGGACGAGAGCTATCCGAAGCTTCAAGGCAAATGCTTAAAACGATGCACTTCGAAACAGGTCAACAGCCCTATGATGTCTTGATTGTGGCGGGTGATGGGTTGTCTGCACGGGCAATTGAAGATAATGCCGTCAGTTTGCTTGCCAAACTACAAGCCGCTTGTGTACAGCAAGGCTGGACAGTTGCACCTGTGATCATTGCGACGGGCAGTCGGGTCGCCTTAGGCGATGAAATTGCACAAATCTTGCAGGCGAAAATGTTGGTGATGCTGATTGGTGAACGCCCCGGGTTGAGTTCGCCAGATAGCATGGGCATCTACTATACCTGGCAAGCCCAAAAAGGGTGTCATGATGCCATGCGTAATTGTATTTCCAATGTCCGCCCCGCAGGATTAGATGAAGTGACCGCCGTGCAACGCTTAATGGCATTGATGCGCAAGTCTGAACAACTCCAGCTTTCTGGGGTCGATTTAAAAGATGAGCATGAAATGGTGATTGAGCAGGGACAAGCGCAATTACCGCATGGTATTTTTTGAAAGAAGTGACTAAAGTCAGCAGCAATAATCCATGAAGCTGCTTGATCTACAAATGATTTACAAGCGCTCACGATCTCATAATGCTTCTTCACACAACTTTATATTTTTTGTTGATAGTATAAAAATTCAACAAGGGATGAACATAGTGAGGGGACCATGGTACATGATTTCAATAAACCGCCTCATGTCACGAGTGCTGAAGAAATAAGACAAAAAAAACGCTTACCAGTGTACATGCTTATCTTAGTCGGTATCTTTTTCTTAGCACTTGTGGTGTACATGCTCTCAAGCGGAACGCCAAATTAGGAATGTGCAACGGGGATTGTCCTTGAAAAAACGAGGATGGGGTTCGATGCAGGTATTCACGGTGAATTTTCTTGAGTTAAATGCATATTTTTAAGTTTCTGAATTTGATGATACAAAAGCTCTGACTGAACCAGTTGGGGCTTTTTGCTATTGGGATGTTCCCTTTTGTTGTAATTCTGCATATGTCTGTTGATTAAAAAAAGTACAAATCCTAAGGTGGATAAGTACCTCGTGACTTTTAAATCAAGATAACAATTTAGCCTTAAATGAGCTGAAAAATTTGCAGAAATAAAAAAGAGGGAAGATCACATGAATGATTTTTTTGACGGTGGGATGCGAAATCCTGAAATGCATGGCTGGTATTTCTGGGACCAGTTCTATCCTATTTTGGCGGCAGTTGCGATTTTGCTGATCGGCTGGGTGATTGCCTTGGTGATTGCCGCTGCGGTGAAGAAGGTGTTGTCCAAATTGGGCACCAATCAAAAACTTTCAGGTGCGACTGGGCACCGTTCCAATATCGAAAATATCGTTTCTAGAATTGTGTTTTGGATCGTGCTGTTGATTGCCGTGATTGGTGCGTTAAATGCCTTGAACCTGACCAGTGTCAGTGGTCCATTCAGTAACATGATTCAACAGTTCTTATTGTTTATTCCTCAACTTTTAGCTGCGGCTGCGGTCGCGTTTATTGGCTGGATTTTTGCCAACTTGGTGAAAGTCGGGCTGAAAAAGCTGCTGGATCGGACGCAACTGGATGAAAAACTGAGTGAAGATGTCGGTGTCAGTCCCATCAGTCAGAACATCAGCGAGATTGTCTATTGGTTGATTTTGTTATTATTTCTTCCAATTGTGCTGTCGATTTTAGGTCTGACGGGATTACTGTTCCCAATTCAAAATATGTTGAATCAAGTCATTTCCTATCTACCAAACCTGTTTATTGCCATTGTGATTGTCTTTGTTGGCTATATTTTGGCGAAGATTGTCCGCGGCATTCTAGAAGGATTGGTACGTAGTCTAGATCTACAAAGCCAAGCACAAAAAATCGGGCTGTTTAAAAACTCGAACTTGGCGCAAGTGCTGGGTTCATTTGTATTTGCCATCGTGATTATTACGGCACTGATCATCGCTTTTGAAGCACTCGGGATTGATTCCATTTCGCAACCTGCAACGGCAATGTTGTACGAAATTATGATTGTGATTCCGCAGATTATTGCAGCGGGTCTGATTCTGATTATTGCCTATGTGGTGTCACGTTTTGTCGCCAATTTGGTGGTAGATGTGGTGGCAGGAACAGGTGTCGACGACATTCCAGCAAAACTGGATATTCAGCGCTTTTTAGGCACGACTAAAATTTCATGTGTCGTGGGTTATCTGATTGTATTTTTTACCATGCTGTTTGCAGTATCCGAAGCTGCGAACCGTTTGGGGCTAGAACAAGTCAGTCTTTTAATCTCCATGTTTATTCAGTTTGGTGCCAATATTCTATTGGGAGCAGTCATCTTGGTGATTGGTTTCTGGCTGGCAAATCTGGTGGCCAATATTGTGCAACGTGGTGAATATCAAAGTTCGCTATGGTTAGCCAATTTGGTTCGTGTACTGATTATGGGGCTGGTGATTGCCATGGGTTTAAAAGCCATGGGTATTGCCGATTCCATTGTTAATCTTGCCTTTGGTTTAACGCTGGGAGCCGTGGCTGTCGCCTTTGCTTTAGCCTTCGGTTTAGGTGGACGTCAACCTGCGGAACGAATTCTTAGCGATTTGATAGACTGTGCCAAAAAACAGGCGAAACAACCCAATACAGATCAGACGCTAAAAACAGAACCGATGATGACCAGTTCGACAACCTCGCAATCTCAATCACCGTCTCAAGCTGAGCAGGTGGTTCCTGATGAGTTGCTGGTCGACCCTGAGCAAAAACCATTGAATAATCCTTATGGATCTACGGGTGAAGCCGAACAGGATGTGGATGTCCAGCCAAAAGATGACCCGAAATAACGTGTTCAATTTTATTCAGATCGATCATGCTTAGGCAGATCGATCTTTTGGAATGAGGATAGACAATGAAAAATAAAGCACCTAATAAAATCATTGCCCCAATCATTATTGCGGGAATTACCTTTGGATTTTTAGCCAGCGCTTACAAATTTATTTTTGCAGCACAGGTGAAGCCGCAGCAAGCAGCGGAAGTAGAAGATTCAGAGGAACAATGGTTCTAATACTTTATGCTGAGAGCGTCGCATTTTAAATTTTAGTGTGCTATTTATAGAAAATAGTCAGCATAAACGTGTATTTAGTTTAATACCGCTGACATATTTTGCAAGCATACTTGGACGTAGAAACAACAACAATGAAGGGGATCATCATGTTAAAAATATTTTTGTCACGCTTAAATTTAGTGACCGAAGTTGCGACTAACACACAACAACAGTGTTTAAACCAAATGCAAAAAGCGATTGAACGTGTAGATGCTAATTCACGCGTGAATTTATTGCGTACCGACTATTTAGAATAAGTGTTGCATCAGTGCATAGATAGAATGCTATGCGCTAGAAAACGAAAATAGGTAGGGTAAATGACCCTGCCTATTTTTATTTTAAGTGATTAAACGTATTGAGATGCCGCATGCGCCGATGACCATGCCCACTGGAAGTTGAAACCGCCTAAATGCCCAGTCACATCGAGCACTTCACCGACAAAGTACAGTCCTTTCTGCTTTTTGCTTTCCATGGTCTTGGACGAAACCTCAGTGGTATCTACACCACCTAACGTCACTTCCGCAGTACGATAACCTTCGGTTCCTGATGGCTTAACTTCAAAGGCTTGTAAGCGGCTAGCAATCTGTTGCAGCTTTTCATCACTGAGATTGCCAATCGCGGTTTCGGCTTGTTCTAACCAGATCAGATTTTGTAGTTCAGCCACCACACTCTTTGGCAAATGTTCAGCAAAAAGGGTGCGGAGTAGCACTTTCGGTTGGCTCTTTTTCTTCTGCATTAAGAATTCAAGCACGTCGAGATAAGGTAAAAAGTTGATTTTAAAACTTTGTCCGACGTCCCAATAGTTAGAGAGTTGCAGCGAGCTTGGTCCACTGAGCCCACGATGAGTAAACAGCAGTGCTTCGGTAAAACTGTTCAACTCATTCGATAAAGTCGCATCGACCGCATTACCACTAAGTTTGGTGGTGACTTCTTTGAAATGGTCAGAGAATGTAAACGGCACTAAACCTGCGCGGGTTAGATAGACATGATGTCCAAACTGCTTGGCAATGTCATAGCCGATCCCTGAGCCACCTAAAGTTGGAATGGATAAACCGCCTGAGGCAATCACTACAGATTCGGTTTCAAAATATCCCAGCGTGGTCGTGGTTTGAAAACCTTGATCATCCAGTGCGGTGATTGCTTTGACTTCGCAGTTGGTTTTAATGTCGACCAGTCCTGTTTTTTCACATTCCGCTAATAGCATGGCTAAAATTTCTTTGGCACCATTCAGGGTGAATAACTGGCCGTGCTTACGTTCTTCGTATTCAATGCCATAGGCACACACCAAGCCGATAAAATCCCAGTTGGTATAACGGGTTAAGGCAGAAATCACAAAGTGCGGATTATGTGAAATAAAGTTGCTCGGCTCGACATACAGGTTGGTAAAGTTACATTTACCGCCCCCCGACATCAGAATTTTTTTGCCGACTTTATTGGCTTTTTCGACCACAAGCACTTTACGTCCACGTTGAGCTGCCATATAGGCTGTCATTAAGCCAGATGCACCTGCACCTAAAACTAAGACATCATATTGATTTGCAGACATGGCATACTCACGGGAGAACAAAGCAGGGCATTATAGACCATCTTTTTTGCTTTTTCAGGACTATCTAAAGTTGTGCTAAACGACCTTGTAGTCCACCCGAATGAATCACCAAAATCCGACTATGTGCAGAAAACTGCCCTTGTTGAATCAGCTCAAACACTCCCATTAGCATCTTGCCTGTATAGACTTGCTCAAGCGGAATCTGGTAGCGCTGCTCAAAGGCTTGAATAAATTGCAGTAGTTCTGATGTGGTTTTGGCATAGCCACCACAGCAGAATTGGTCGGTGATTTGCCAGTTGGTTTTATGGGTAAGTTGCTGTACCTCTGAGGTGAGAAAATCGCCTTTTAAAGCCGAAAAGCCCAAAACTTGTTGATGCGTACTACTGGCTTCAATTAAGCCTGTCATGGTGCCGCCAGTCCCAACTGCACAGCAGATCAGATCATAATTTTCACGATCCTGTGCATTCAGAATTTCTTGGCAGCCTTGAATCGCGAGGGTATTGGTGCCTCCCTCAGGAATCACATAATAATCAGGGTAGTCCTGCTGTAGTTGAGCCAAGTAATCGGGGCTTTGTTTGAGGCGATAGTTTTCACGTGACACAAACCGCAATTGCATGCCAAATTGTTGTGCAGTGCTTAAGGTCGGATTCAGTGGCTTAGATGCCAATTCTTCTCCGCGAATAATCCCAAGGCTTTCAAAACCAAAGCACTGTGCCGCATATGCCGTAGCAGCAATATGATTGGAATAGGCGCCGCCAAAGGTCAGCAGTTTTTTATAGCCCTGCTGCTGAGCAGCCAGCAGATTGTATTTCAGTTTAAAAAACTTGTTGCCGGAAATCTGCGGATGTACTAAATCCAAACGCTTGATGGTGATCTCAAAGCCATCCACATGAATGTGCTGATAAGGAATGCTTTGGGCAATTTGGTCAAACATGAGGGTTTCTATAGTCAGATTTGTTGCATAGTCTAAGTGAAGGCATGGATTTCTGCACAGGAATTAGTGCTGTGCAGAGCGGGTATCGACTGAGCTGATCACGGACATGCCTGGACGTAGGTTTTCAATGCCTGTTTGATTTGGATCAATGGCGATGCGTACCGCAATGCGCTGCACTACTTTGGTAAAGTTACCTGTGGCATTGTCAGCTTTCAGCACACTGAATTCAGAACCCGCGGCAGGGGAAATCTGTTCCACATGACCCGTAAATTTTTGATGATTCAGTGCATCGACTGTAAACCATGCCTTCTGCCCAATTTTCATGTTGGCAATTTGGGTTTCTTTAAAATTCGCCGTGACCCACGTTTGTTGTGGAATGAGATACAGCAATTGTGTACCTGCGGCTACATATTGTCCCACGCGCGGATTGACTTCACCGAGTTGTCCATCCATTGGTGCAGTAATGGTGCTGTAGTCTTTGGTGGTTTTGGCTTGATCCAGTTGTGCTGCGGCATTGGTCACTTGTGCCTTTAAACCGGTTTCTGCGACTTGTGCGGTTTTCAAAGCTTCTTGAGCAACCAGTACATTGGCTTGTGCCTGTTGCAGCAAAGCCAAATTATTTTGAGTATCGGCAATGGCTTGGTCTTGTTCAGATTTGGATGCAGCGCCTGAGTTGCCCAATTGCTGATAACGCTGCTGTTGCGCTAAAGACAGTTGATAGGCTGCACGTGCCTGTTCCACTTTGGCTTCCGCCGCCACAATATCGGCTTTACGCTGGGCGATGCTTTGGGTTTGATTGGACAGATTATTTTGTGCCTGATCGACGCCAGCTTCTGCTTGTGTGACTTTCTGATCATAGGTAGTGGCATCAATATGCATCAGCACTTGCCCTTGTTTGACATGATCAAAATCACTGACTAGCACATCTTTCACATAACCATTGATTTGCGATGAAAGCACCGTGGTTTTGCCTTTGACATAACTGTTGTCTGTCGACTCTATGGCACTGTCAAAAGGACCAATTTTCCATGCCCATAAAATAATGCCAATACCGATGAGCAACACCAAAAACATTAGAATTAAGGTTCGCTTTGCCGTAGGAATCAGCTTGCTGGGTGGTGCAGCGATCGTCATCGGCTGAGGCGCTGCCCGCGGAGCTTCTTCGGAGGATGTTGCAGGTTTTTGATCTTCAGACATAACAGTTTCTCGATAAATAGGGCAATAGGTTAGGAATTTGGCAGCTTGGCTTGTTGTCGCAATTGATACTGATTACGTGCAATGAGGAATGCACCCCACAGTAACAGCAGCAGGGCAATCACGCCGTTTAAACTAATCACATCGTTATAGGCACGCACTTGTGCTTCACGGGTCACCACTTGATTCAGCGTTTTTAAAGCTTGTTGCTGTTCTAAATTTTGATCGAGGGTGTAACTGTGCGAGCTTTGTTGATAGCTTTGCAGGCGCTGTGCAATCAGTGGGTCAGTTTCAGGTAATTGCCGAATAATTTCGGCACGATACTCTTGGGTGCGCATTTGCTGATAGGTGGAATAGAACGAGGAGCCAACCAAGCCACCAAAGGTTTGCGTGGCAGAAAACAGCACAATGAAAGTCACAATATGGGTTGGACCTTTTTGCATCGCACTCATAATCCCAGTCACCAGCAAGGGACCAATAAAGACGCCACTGGCAAAGCCGACCAGAAACTGACTGCCATAAAAATTGGCAGGGCGAATATCACTGGTGAGATGAAAGTCGAGACCACAGGCAATCAGCACCAAGGCTTCGGCTAACAGCAAATGCCAAATAATCCGTTCACGAGAAAAGGTGATGGCACTGAATAAGGTGCCCGCAACAATCCCCAAAAAGATAATGCTATACAATGGTACAAACTGGTCGGGTCCCATGCCCATGGTTTTTAAGAAATTCGCCGCGGCATAGCTTTGCTCGGACATCAGAAAGCGAATCGCAAATGCACCGATAATGAAGCGAATGGTCGATGCTGCCCCAAGCCAACGGGTCATAATCAGGGGATTAACCCGATAGTGTTCGTAAACCAGACCTATCACAATCAGGCTAAAACCAGCAATCAGCAGATACGCCAGCCATTTCACTTCTAGCCACCATAAAATCGGACCTTGGGTCAGCACAATACATAGAAATGCAAACCCAGGGGCGAGTAGGGCAAAGGTCAAGAAATCCTGCTTTTCAAACACGGCAATTCTTAAGCTGCGCGGCAATTTTAGTGACACCACCATGGCAAAACAGCACAAGGCTAAGCCAATTTCAAAGGTGTACAGTACATTCCAGTTATTCACATCAATCAGATAAGGCTAAATACTCCTGACTGACCGATAGCGAACCAGTACCGTGAGGGAAAGGCGAAAAGAACCCTTGTTAAGGGAGTGAAATAGAACCTGAAACCGTGTACGTACAAGCAGTGGGAGCCTCCTTGTGGGGTGACTGCGTACCTTTTGTATAATGGGTCAGCGACTTACGTTTTGTAGCGAGGTTAACCGAATAGGGGAGCCGTAGGGAAACCGAGTCTTAACTGGGCGAATAGTTGCAAGGCGTAGACCCGAAACCCGGCGATCTATCCATGTGCAGGTTGAAGGTTGGGTAACACTAACTGGAGGACCGAACCCACTAATGTTGAAAAATTAGGGGATGACGTGTGGATAGGGGTGAAAGGCTAATCAAGCCGGGAGATATCTGGTTCTCCTCGAAAGCTATTTAGGTAGCGCCTCGAGCGAATACCATTGGGGGTAGAGCACTGTTAAGGCTAGGGGGTCATCCCGACTTACCAACCCTTTGCAAACTCCGAATACCAATGAGTACTACTCGGGAGACACACGACGGGTGCTAACGTCCGCCGTGAAAAGGGAAACAACCCAGACCACCAGCTAAGGTCCCAAAGTCATGGTTAAGTGGAAAACGATGTGGGAAGGCATAGACAGCTAGGAGGTTGGCTTAGAAGCAGCCACCCTTTAAAGAAAGCGTAATAGCTCACTAGTCGAGTCGGCCTGCGCGGAAGATGTAACGGGGCTCAAACCATGCACCGAAGCTGTGGACTTGCATTATGTGCAAGTGGTAGAGGAGCGTTCTGTAAGCCTGCGAAGGTAGATTGTGAAGTCTGCTGGAGGTATCAGAAGTGCGAATGCTGACATAAGTAACGATAAGGGGAGTGAAAAACTTCCCCGCCGGAAGACCAAGGGTTCCTATCCCATGCTAATCAGGGTAGGGTAAGTCGGCCCCTAAGGCGAGGGCGAAAGCCGTAGTCGATGGGAAACGGGTTAATATTCCCGTACCGACAGTACTGCGATGGGGGGACGGAGAAAGCTAGGCAAGCATGGCGTTGGTTGTCCATGTGAAAGTACGTAGGCAGGGGGATTAGGCAAATCCGGTTCCCTAATGCTGAGATACGAGACGAGCCACTACGGTGGTGAAGTTGCTGATGCTACGCTTCCAGGAAAAGCCTCTAAGCTTCAGGTACTGTTGACCGTACTCGAAACCGACACAGGTGGTCAGGTAGAGAATACCAAGGCGCTTGAGAGAACTCTGGTGAAGGAACTAGGCAAAATAGTACCGTAACTTCGGGAGAAGGTACGCTCTCTAATGTGAAGGCCTTGCGCTGTAAGCATCGGAGAGTCGCAGTGACCAGCTGGCTGCAACTGTTTATTAAAAACACAGCACTCTGCAAACTCGAGAGAGGACGTATAGGGTGTGACACCTGCCCGGTGCCGGAAGGTTAATTGATGGGGTTAGCGCAAGCGAAGCTCTTGATCGAAGCCCCGGTAAACGGCGGCCGTAACTATAACGGTCCTAAGGTAGCGAAAT
>OGVK01000079.1_pt1 | contig 12925 bp, 7 predicted proteins | sample 1575721 | NCBI WGS metagenome assembly OGVK01 (sample SAMN07581521, study PRJEB24739) | freshwater metagenome | place: Singapore | collected 2015-01 | reverse complement strand
TGCGGTATCAAGTATTCAATCGGCCCTACGTTCTTTATCAAAAAAACAAATTATTTTTAAACCAGAAAATGGTACTTATGAAATCGAGGATGCTCTTTTTAAAGAATGGATTATGGATGAAGCATAATTTTGAAAACTCACTTGGATAAAAATAATACTTTACTACTATAATAAGTATATAATAGGCAAAACTGCCTGTACTTTACTATTTAAATAGAATTATGAATGATTTTTGATCTTTCCAAATATTTCTGAATAATCAATCGATCGATTGTGCCACTATTGAAGTAATAGGTGAAAAAGCTAAAGGTTGGAAAGCTAGCTGCGGAACATATTATTCAATGGATTACGCAATTGAACATAACCAAGATGAAATCTATCGGGATAGATGATGAAATTCTAGAAAATTGTGCATATCGCATTGAAGGTATTTGCGCACAATTAAAGGAGATTTGTTATGGATAAACGTTTTATTCCACTCTCTCAAATAGAGCAAATTAAAAAAAGACAATATGTCTTAGAACAGATTCAACTGAATCCCGATTGGCCGATACATGTCATTGCAAAATTCATTAGAACAGAGCTGCATCTGACATTACATGAAATGTCCAAGATCACTAAAATTTCGCTTCAAACTTTACAGAAACTAGAGCGATCAGATGCAAATCCAACTCTAGAAACAATGCTAAAATTTTTAACCCCATTTGGTTTAAAATTAACGGTCGTGAAGAAATGATCACTTCTATCAGGATATTTTCGACCTCAATGATCTGTTTAACTTCTCGGATTTGATTGTCTTTACTCACAATATTCCTATTGAGTGAGTCGAATCTGTGCTCGGGTTGAGCAGTTCGGCTACTGTTCTGAAATGACAGCTTTGTCCGTTATAATTGTATAAACATTTTTAGTGTCTGGTAATTATGTCCTCATTGATCAATTTTCTATCTCGCTTTAGTACTGCAACTCTTCAGCGCAGCCAGAGCTATGCTAAACACATTGATAGGAAAACGATTGAGTTCTTTGAGGAAAATGACGATGTCACGATGTATGCCCAAATTGAAGGGACAGATTATTACGATACTGCAATTACCTATAATCTTAAAAAAGACCGTTTAATTGATGACGACTGCACTTGTCCGGTTGGATATAACTGTAAACATGCTGCTGCTTTAGCCAAATTATTTTATCAAGAATATCGAGAAGGATATCTGAAGAGCTATGTTGACTCTCAGTCATCATCTCACACTCAAAAAGATCGGGTTGCAATTAATCAAGCACAACGCTGGTTAAGTGAGTTTAAGCAGTATTTACAACATACCCAGTTAGAGCAGCAAAAGACAACGAGTAATTATTTACTTTATTATTTAGATCAGCCTTTAGGTCTATTCGGGTTAAAACTTGAGGTTCGCAAAGGTAGACGTAATAAAAGTGGGACGATCACAGGTGTCAGTTCTTATACTGAATATGGCAATATTCTAAAAAAACGTCTGTCTTTGCCTGATGGGAAGCGACAATTATTTAATCAAATTTATTATTATGCCAAGCTCAATCAGAATGAGTTTTCTTATGGAAATAGTCTTGATATATCAGGCATTGTTTTAGAGCATTTTAAATCTTTCATTCAGAGTGGCGATGTCTATTGGAAACAAAAAAGTGATGCTCCACTTACATGGTCAGAACAAAGCTATCAGCTTGAATTTTCTTGGCAAAAGAGCATTGAAAAACAGACTGAGCACTTAGATTTTGAGTTGGTCAATGGAAATGTTCGACTCAATTTAAAATCGAATCCACATCTTCAAATTCTTGTAAGTCAGCCACTTTGTTATATCGATATTCACAAGAATACGGTAGGGCAACTCTATAGTGAATATACATCGGATTTACTGTACTACCTTTGGCGGATGCCAGAGATGCCTGCGACGGTTTTGACTGAGTTCGAGCAGCTTACCCATCAATCTACAACGATACATAACTTGCCGAAACCTGGGTTTCTTCAAGAGATTGAAGTCTTACAGGGTAATCCCCAGCCAATTTTACGCTTCGGTGTTTTAGATAAATTTGATTGGAAATGGGAGGAGTCTGTTTGTGCTGAAATTGAATTCTCCTATGCAGGCGGGCGAATAAAAGCAGGTACATCAGGTGACAGTTTTATTGGTGAGCAGCATGGCAAAATGGTGCGACAGCTTCGGGACTTAGTTCAGGAACAACAGGCAATCCAGCGTTTACAGCTATTGGTCGAATCACTGGAGTGGGTGAAAGATCTGAGCAATGAACAGCAATTAAAACTTGATAAACAACGTCTCGATTCTATGGTTTTTGCTTTCTATGGAGACTGGATCAGGCAACTCATGCCCATCAATCAAATTGAGTTGATGGGCTGGCAGATAGAGCATCTGGAAAACAGCCCCTTTAACCTGCAATATGTAGAAAATTTAAATATTTCCATCACTGAATCTGAAAGCCAGCAGGACTGGTTCAATATCGGGGCGACGGTTCAGGATAGTGCAGGCAATTGTTATAATTTGCTTGATGCGCTCGTAGCTTTGGTGCGAGAAAATCCTGATTTACTTGATCCGCGGACTTTTATTCATCTGCATGACAGTCAAATTTTCACCCTGAAAACTGCAGTGGATCAACCTGATTTGGCTCTATCCGCCAGGGACATTAAGCCGGTATTGTTGCATCTGCAGAGCATTTTACAGCAAGAAGAGCGCAGTATCGATCGCTATGATGCGAGTCAACTATTAGAATTACAGCATAATCTTGGGATGACATGGCAGGTCAGTGACCAGCTGCAGCAATTTGTACAGAAATTCAAACAAGGCTATCAGCAACAACTGCCGACACCACAAGGTTTTCAGGGGGAATTGCGTCCATACCAGCAGCAGGGCTTAGGCTGGTTACAGTTTTTAAGGGAAACCCAGCATGGCGGGATTCTGGCGGATGATATGGGATTGGGCAAAACAGCACAAACTTTAGCCCATTTACTCATGGAAAAGCAGGCTGGACATTTGCAGGACAGACCTGCACTAATTGTTGCGCCAACATCGCTGATGTATAACTGGTTCAAAGAAGCGGAGAAATTTACCCCTGAGCTCAAGGTACTGCTGCTACAGGGCCCCGACCGCCATCAGTATTTTGAGCAGATTCCGCACTATGATATTGTGTTAACCACCTATCCGCTCTTGGCGAGAGATGAAGAACAACTGAAACAATATGAATATCATCAACTCATTTTGGATGAAGCACAGAATATCAAAAATCCGCGTGCCAAAGCTGCACAGGTGGTACGACAATTAAAAGCACGACATCGTCTATGTCTAACCGGTACACCTATGGAAAATCATTTGGGTGAGCTGTGGGCACTATTTTATTTTCTGATGCCAGGATTTTTATATTCACAAGAAATCTTTAATAAAAAATACCGCTATCCGATTGAAAAACGCGGTGATCAGCAGTTAAGGCAAAAGTTGGTAAACCGCATTAAACCCTTTATTTTACGTCGCTTGAAAACTGACGTCGCCAAAGAATTGCCAGAAAAAACCACGATTGAAGTCAATATTGACATGAATGAACAGCAATCCAAGTTATATGAGGCTGTTCGCGCCACGATGCAGGCAAGCATTCAGAAAATTGTGGCAGAAAAAGGCTTTAAACGTAGTCAAATTCAAATTTTAGATGCCTTACTGAAGCTACGTCAGGTGTGCTGCCATCCTAGCTTACTGAAACTGGATTCAGTGAAAACCGGGCAGGCACACTCTGCCAAACTTGAACAGTTGATCGATATGGTCGTTCCAATGGTGGAAGAGGGGCGAAAAATTCTTATCTTCTCTCAGTTTACCTCAATGTTGGAACTGATTGAGCAGCAACTTCATCACGCAGAAATTGGCTATGTGAAACTGACTGGGCAGACCAAAAAGCGAGATGAAGTTATTACTGCATTTCAGTCTGGACAAGTGCCTGTATTTTTAATCAGTCTGAAAGCAGGAGGGGTCGGTCTGAATTTAACAGCCGCAGATACAGTCATTCACTATGATCCATGGTGGAACCCTGCTGCTGAGGATCAAGCTTCAGATCGTGCATGGCGGATTGGACAGGACAAACCGGTATTTGTGTATAAGCTGATTACCAACCAAAGCATAGAAGAGAAAATTATTGCCTTGCAGCAAAATAAAGCCGAACTGGCACAGTCAATTTTAAGCACCGATCATGAGGGAGAAGCGAAACTGACGGAAAATGATGTGATGAACTTGTTTGAGAAATTTTAGTTTGGTTACTGGTTGCCCTAATCACCTGTAAGTATCTGAAAGTCTGGATGCAATTTTTTCCAATGTTCTCTTAATTTTTCTTTATGAGCGGAAATCATAGGTAAGTCTAGTAATAGCGCTGGCCATAATGATCGAGCATTATCCATAATATCGTGAAGTTGCTTCTCGATGATACGCCATGGAACGCCGACTTTTTCTGCCCATTGCTTAAAATGCTTCATCTCAGCTAAATACCAATCTTTATTTTTGGCAAGATTTAATGCGAAATGATGCTCATTTTCAATATATACACTGGTCATTAATATATCGTATGCGGGTGATAATCTTGGTGCACTTTTATCGTAATAAATCATACTCCAGTTCTTTAAGTGTGCATCTCCATTGGCGAGTAAAATATTTATGAGTAAACGGCTGGCAAATTGCTGAATATCAATAATTTTGTTATCTGATAATTGATAAATGATCTTTCCTATCTGCTCATAATTTGTGGTGCTGTATTTCTGATGTGGATATGCGCCGAAGATCTGAGCAAAATCTTCGATGTGAATAAGCTCTGTAGTATCAGCAGTACTCTGTCTATCAAATCTTTTGATTGCGAAAGCATATTGCTCTTGGGGTAAATTTAATGGTGGAAGGTCTTGTAAAAGGGCCATATCCACCAAGCGAATCTCAGGGACATCTATTCCGACCGTTTTGGCAAGGGTCATCATAGAATATTCATTTAGCGGAACAAAAGCATGTCTGGAAGAAGGAGTTTTGATAATCCAGTCCCCGAGTAGAGTCGTTTCCGTTGCCTGTGCTAGTGTAAAACGCCCATCTTTGGCTTTCATGGAAAACTTCATTTGGACGCCGGCCAAGGAAAACTTATTATCTGTTCGAATCTCTTGCTTTAAAATCTGATCTGGATTCGAGATCTGCAGTTTGAATTTTATTTCATCTGGAATTTCTTCTGGATCTAATGGGGTCGCAATGAGTGCTCCAGGTAAGTCATGACCTAAAGCTGCCAATAACTGAAATTCATTGTCTATATGTACTTTAAGGCTTTGTGCAATGAGTTCGCGTAATGCGCCTTCTGGTAGCAAGTTTGATAGCAAGGGGTGTAAGCGCTGATGTGTAACATAAGTCTTTTCTAAAATCTTATCTGCTTGAGGATACAAGGGGGAAGTCAGCAAGCTCAAGGTCTGGCGTTGCTGATCAAATCGGAAAGAATCCGTAAAAACCAGAATATTTTTTCCGCTCTGAAATCCTGCCAAGTATCCAACGACAGCGTGATGTAATGTTAATTTCAGGACGGCAACAGTATTCATGGTTCCTCTCCTCCGAGAAGACCCTTCCATGGGTTAGTCATTAAGTCATCCTGATCTTCAATAGTGACTTTAATTTCATCATTCAATAATTGTCTGATCAAATGAACCTTATCATCAGGGATGAGCATCAGTTGAGCATTTAATCCTGCCGCGATAATTTCTAAGGTCTCTAATCGAGGGTTGCCCTGACTTTCCAGCTTTTGGTATTGCTGTCTTGAAATGCCTGTACGGGATTGCATATCAACTTGCTTTAAGCCCAATTGGGTTCGTCTTTTTTTGATTTGCTGAAGTAAAGACTTATTCATTGTAGACACATTTATTGCTTTTTAGTGTTATAAGAAACATATTAGTTTCTTTTTTCTTGAAAAGCAATTTATGATTTTATCATTTCGATCTGCAAAACAGCCTTAGCTACGTAGTGATCTGAAATGACTCTGAAAATACAGTTAAAATTTGCATTCGGACCCGCATCCTTTGTGATGGCCAGTTATTTTGATGCCAAGGAGACCCACACATTTAGAATTTTAAAAGCGGCTTTACGTTTAATTATCTTATGGATTGAAAATTGGGGTAGTGTCAATAGATCTAAAATTATAAAACGATATTATTGTGTGATTGTTCTACAATATAGCCTAGAGCTTTATAACTTTTACTCCTTCTCTGAAACATTTTGACAAATATCGGATGGTTAACATCAACATAATCATATACCTGAACTTCAAATTTACCTTCATTTGATCTATGAATACGCCCAACATATTGAGCCAAAGTGCCTTTCCATGAAATCGGGAATGCCAAGAACAAGGTATCTAAACGAGGAAGATCAAAACCTTCACCAATGTATTTTCCCGTGGCAATCACAACATGAGCATCATCTAAATTTTGTTTTTCTTTTATGTTTTTTGTATGGCTCATACCTCCCTGTAAAATAGATGTTTTATACCCTAAATCATTCAACTTATTTCTAAGATTTTCGGCATGTTTTCTACGTTCAGTTAAAATTAACGGGATCTGACCATTTTGAATACAATGAGAGACATCTTTAATAATGGCATTATTACGTTCTGTATCTTCAGTAAGATGTTGCATCAGCTTTGAAATATGTGGTTTATTTTCGGTACCAAAGAAAATTTCTGGGAATTCACCTTCATAATTTACTTTTATTAATAATTTTTTAAGCTGGGTGTGATTGTTGGATTTCGCTTTGTATACAATAGAACCAGCTTGCATGAAAATAATGGGTTGATGCCCATCTTGACGTTCTGGTGTAGCAGTTAACCCGAGAATGTAGTAGGGACTGACTTCACTGAGAAGAAATTCATAGCTTGGTGCGGATAAATGGTGGCATTCATCTACGATAATTTGTCCGTAATTAAAGGCGATAGGTTTGATTGAATTATTTACACGGTTGATTAGACTTTGATATGTTGCAATGTCAATTTGATTAGATGGTTTGGCTTTTCCACCTTGTATTGTACCAATTTCGACATCGGCTAAAAATGAATGTAATCGTTCTTTCCATTGAGAAACAAGTTCTTTGTTATGAACAATAATGAGTGTATTTGTTTGGCGTTTGGCAATGATAGAGATTGCAGTAACAGTTTTTCCAAAAGCCGTTGGTGCATGTAGAACTCCAACATCGTGTTCAAGGATTTTTTTACATGCCATTTCCTGTTCAGAGGATAATTCGGTAAGTAGATTTATATTGACTAATATGTTGCCTTTAGTACGTTGATCTTTTAGTTTTATTTTAGTATCTTGTTGATTAAGCAAGTGAATTATATCTGTTAGGCATCCTCGTGGTAAACTGAGATATTGTCCTTCAAGGCGGGCACAGCATATGTGTCTTGGAATTCCTGTCGTTGAAAAACGCATTGCTTGTGCTTTAAAAAAACGAGGGTTGGAGAAAGTGGCTAATCTTTTTAATTGAGCTATCAATTGAGAGGGTAATGTCTGAATTGGAATGTGAATCATATTTGCGAATACCAATTCAATAGCGTCTGGACATCCCGCGATCTTTTGATTTTTTTTAGGAATATTTTTTACCCATGGAGCCTCATGGTCAACATCTGTTTGATTCTGTTCGATGAAATTGTAGCCTAGTTCATTCACAATATTATTAACTTCAGAAGAACTCATTAATTCAGTTTGTTGTAAAACAGTCCATGGGTCAGTAAAGGCATTAAAGTTACTGTCAATAAAGGTACTATTTCCTAGCGCTCTTGCGTGCTTTTGTAAGGGTAATGCTATTAAATTTCCAAATCCGCCTGCTGGCATGTGATCTTGATTTGGAAACATACGATCATAAGATTCAAAATCTAGAGCTGGATAAAGTTCCATGGCCTTATCTAGAATACCTGCACCCATTAAGCGAGCTTGCTTAGCTGCAATTGGTTCAGAGAAAAATATCCAAACATGTGCGCCATTACCTGAACGAGAGCGCTCAACCAAAAATGGTATATTTAAAGATAAGCACGCTTCAGAAAATGCAGTTACACAATTTTTCCAATCTGATTTATCAAAATCTACTGCGAGTAACCTACATTGATCTGTTGCTAATAGTGGGTAAATGCCTATAACTTTCTGTCCAGTTAAATGAGAATAAAGAACTTCTTGTGTGATGGGTATAGTTGACGGCTTTTACAGTCTGAACATTTAATTTGAGGTTTGTAACAAATGCCATGTTTCCACTCATTTGCACAAGCAACAGAATAACCAGATTTTCCACTGCTATTTTCCCAACGATAAGCAAAGGTATCAGTTCGTCCAATAAACCTTTGAGAAAATAATAAAAGTCTTTCTTCTGCTGATAAATAATTCTTATTTTTTTCTTCAAGCGATATAAGTTTTTCTTTTTCTTGATAAAGGCTTTGATATTCATTTTGTAATAATGTGATTTGGTCTAAAATTTGCTGTAATCTAACTGCAATTTCTTTTAACTTATTATTCACTGATTTTTCCTAAAACACAGCTATTACTGTCCTAATATCAAATCTTAAATTAAAGAATTACAATATAATAAATCAATTAATTTTCAAAATATTATACAAAATTATTTATATGCATTAATTTCTTTAAAGTTTAGCTCGAAGACCCTCTAGCAATTGTAAAACAGAAAACAATCCCTGAGCATTTTGAATCTGTTCTACCGGAATACCATTAGTTAATTTATTTGATGACTTCATGAAATGCTGCATCCAGGTAGTATCTCCACCCGCCAGAGTCTCTAGTGATGTGGTAATACGGATTAAAGTGAGGGCTATTTCTCCTTGTTTTGAAGTGGGATCTAATTCAAGAGAGGTTAAAGTTTTCACCGAATCTATACTGAGTATTAAGGCTAGTTGATCCTGTGCAAGACCAAGTCGTTCAGCAGCAGCTAAAACTGCCTTAGCTAATATCATTTTCTGTTTTGCAGTTTTTTCTGATGTTGTATGCATGACCTATCCCTGTTTCAGACGCTGCTAACTTAATTTTTACTAAACATATATTAAATTTGGCTTTAGATAAGGAAGCAACGGTTAAATTATTTAACAGCATGTAGTTATTTTTAGACCTTCGGCTTTAAGTTCAAGAGATCGAGGTCTGCCAATACAGGCTAAATGTAAACAGAATTTAAACGCTGCCAGTGCTTTGGCATCTTTTGTTGAGTAAAGCTGGAGACGAACATAATCTTCTTGAGTCGTAGGATGCTCTGTTGTGCTCGATTTAGTCAGCTTCAGTAATAAAGGTTGTTTCTTTTTATCTAACAATTGTACCAAGTCTTGTCCAAGCAAATGCCAAAATTGATGGGGAAACAGGTCTTTTACCTTGGAATAAAATGATTCCAATTGATCGATTTTATTCCATCGATAATGAATGCCGGTATGAGAAACTGTAACACGACTTAAAAATGTCTCAAGCACCGCTTTTATTTGATCTGGCTTTTTTTCAAATATATTTTGAATATTTTCAAAAAAATAGTTCCTTGCTGTGCGCTCTTCAACGGTATCTATCATGGCGGGTTTCAAAGGTTTATCCAGATGATTTTTGTTGTTGAGATCAAATAACCTTGGGTTGCTTTTTTGAGATTTGAGTTGGCCCAGTTGTTTGGCATTTTCATACCAATAGCTAACCAGTTCGACAGGTAAGCTCATTTCTTGTGATACCCGGTCTGGATCATGATGAATTTCCAGTAAATTTAGGCACTTAAAAAACCATGCAAATGAAATTTTGGATTCCTTTGTTCCTGCAAAATATTTAAAAAAATCATGAGGCTGAGCGTTAAATGAAACCTCATCTAGAATATCTTCTACGTTACTTTTTAACCAGTCAGTTTGATCGTTGAGTAACTGCTGACTTAAATGGACAGCATGTTTTTCGAAATTGAATGGAGCAGAATCTTTTACTGTGTTTAAAAATTTGAAAGAAGGCAGGTAGCCCATCATTTTCTTTGCTAATTGAGTATCTATGTCTGGGTGATATTGCAGTATTTTATGTCCAGCGATCAGGTAGTTCAGATGAATATAGCTTTTAAAGGTTTCCGTAGGGTCAATGTGACCCAGTAAATGGGCAATCATAAACCAATGATTTTGACCATGCGTATTACGGAGTAACTCTGTCCGAATGGACTGATATTCTTCTGCAGTATAATCCGTAAGATTCTTGACCAGTGGAGCATAATCGCAGTTGAGCAGAATGGATAAGTGATTGGCAGCCGTGTGTCGAAATGAGTGAAAAGAATAGTCATGAGTTTTAAAAAGCTCGTTCATAATCATTCTGAAAGGTGTTGTCACCGTATGTTTGTTCAGCTTGCTATTTTCATTCCAGTTGCTGAATAGGTATAAGTTTTCCTGATTGAGTAATCGTTGCTCGACTACATGATTATGAAATATTTGATATTCATCGGTTTTTAATAAGCAATATACAGGGACTTTGCGTTCAGCACTATCTGTTTTAAGTTGATGTAAGTTTCCTTTCTTTTTTGAGCCGTAGGGCTGAATCCAAACGGATAAACAGCTCAAGCCCTCGATATCCCGCACACGTAAGCCGAGAATTTCATTAATACGCATACCGGTACGGTAAGCTAAAATATAGATGATTTTTAATGTCTTATACGTATTTTCTTGACTATTAGCCCCTGAAAATAAGGTATCTAACTTGTTCATGAAAGCTTGATAAGTCATGGGACCAATGATACGTGCTCTCGGTCTGTTTTGTATGGCAATTGACTCTAATTCGAGAGACTCAGCGTCAAAAACTGTTTGTTGAAAGCTATGGAAGCGTTTCAACATTCTGACGGTCTGACCACTGGATTTTTTAAAGTTAAGCTCGCCTGCCTCATCTGCAAGTCGGGTATTCGTAATGATTTGCTGATAGATATTAGCCAGTATCGTATTCAGATCATCTTCGCTATCTAGATATTGTAAAGAATGGGTTAGCCAAGGCTCGGCAATACGCGAATAATAAGTGTAAATCGAACCGTCTTTTAAACGCTTATTCTGCTGAAACGATTTTTGAAATTGGTTTACGCAAAAATTAAAACGTTCAGCCAGTGGCTGAATCTGTTCTAATTCTGGTTTATAAAGGCTGATGAGCCATAAGGCGACACGTTTACTATACTCATTAAATTTATTAGTATTTTCAATGCAATATTTAATGATTAATGCATCGATACTTTGATCAGTTTGTGATGTACGAATCAGTTGTAAAAGGTCTTTGTGAATCTTTATAACATCATCCAAGGCTTGCTGAATGTCATCATTAGAGTAGGATTCCCTCACAGTAGATGGTGATTTTTCTACATTTGAATCAGTAAGAGTGTCCTGCTGATATTTAAATTTTGGATGAAGAAATCTTTCAAATTCTATTTCTGATAAGCCACAGGTTGCAGTATTCTCAATGAGGCATTGTGAAAGTGCAGGATCAATGTCAACTTTCGGGAGTTGCATCCAGTTAAAGTTGGCGTAGTCGCGTAACAATTTATAAGTTTTGAGATTAAATGGTAACTTAATCTTATTAAAAATAAGCTGTAGATAGTCTTCTACATTCTGGTTTACTGTACGAATATTTCTGCTATTAAAATGAATTAACCATAAGCGTGTAATTTGATCCGGAATAAAATTACGCGATTTACGGATGGTTTTTTCATCAATAAAGAGATCTCCATAAGAGGGGGAGAGCGGTTCTAAAAATATAATGTTCAGATCTTCGATCTTTCTGATTTTTGCCGGATCTTTTAAGTGTTCAAGCAAAGCTTCTAAAGAGGATTTTTGATTTAAGCCTGAGTAAAGCAGGGCAGAAATAACAATATTTCCAATGATTTCATCATCAGAAAATGTCTTGCTATCTTTCGCTAGAATCCAGTAGTCCCAAAGCTTATCAAGAACTTCATCAACCTGATGTCCCTTCTCGATCCAGTCCATTGTAAAAACCGGCTGATCACGCTGCATCTCAAATGTCAGATTTGGTAGGGGCAAAGTCTCACGACGATTTAAATTGATTTGCTTGATATATGACCGAAAAAATTCATGCGCATATTTTTTCCAGGCCAAGCTTGGAGCTTTGCGTTTAATAAACTCATAAATTGCTGGATAGAAGGATTCAAGATGCCCTTTTTGTTCCAAATCTTGTTCTTGGAAGTATTGAATTAGCTCCTGTTCTACATCTGCTCGAAGCTGTTTTTCCTGATCGAGTCGGTCTTGTTTTCTACGTGCTTCGGCATATAGTGTTCGAGTTTGCTTAGTACGTTTATTGAGTGAGGACATCTAGTTCAATACCGGTAATATTAAAATGATCTTTCATTTGTTCAAGAATATGAGCAATGCTTGAATATTGTGAAATAGATAAGCTGGAATAAGGATGAGCAGCTTCTTGCTGCATCGGTTCATGACCGAATAAAGCTAAAATTTCAATTTCGTTAATTTTATTGCTGAGAAACGCACGGGCAGTATGCCGGTGCCAGTTTTCATGCTCCAAACCTAACTCAGGATGAAAGTTTTTTACAATTGATGGCCTTAATGGGTGCCATTGACCATCCTGAAAGATATTCAAAAGTGGAAGCTTGCTCTCTAAAATATGTTGAATATATTGTGGAATTTCTGGCTGACTAGGAGCAATTTGAGTTTTAAAATAATGTAAAAATTCTATGAATTTCTGGAGTTCTTGTGCGACAAAATGACCCAGTGGAATTAAACGTCCATAGCCTTGACGCCCACCCACCTCTTTATCAGAAACCATGCATATTTTTCTTTTCAGGTTAAAGCTTTTTAAAAAACCTGGAAATTCAGCGACGGGTCGTGCAGCAGTAAAGAGCAACAAGAAATGCCACATCCACAGATTGTAATGATTGAAAATTGCTATCCAGTCGTCTTC
>OGVK01000078.1_pt1 | contig 12927 bp, 10 predicted proteins | sample 1575721 | NCBI WGS metagenome assembly OGVK01 (sample SAMN07581521, study PRJEB24739) | freshwater metagenome | place: Singapore | collected 2015-01 | reverse complement strand
GGCATTAATATTAAGTACTGTTTTCTCAATCATAACTGATTTTGGTATATCAAACTCAGTTATAAGATCTGAAAAGTTAAATAAATATGAACTGTCTTCACTGTATATAATAAATGTCTTTTTAGGTGTTAATGTATTTATTGGCTATAACACACTTAGCTCAATAAATACATTAACATCTAAAAATAGCGGTTTAATTATAAAGGCAATCAGGATGGTTAAAAACAAATTCTATTCATATTTTGGGTTGCAAAAAACAAACAATGACAAATCCATCAAGATGGTTAATTTGCATTTTAATGGTAAATTATAAATGATCTTTCTCATCAGGGATTGTCTGAAAACAAAATGTTATCAGTAAACTGTAGTGGTTAGCAAATTGTTATTGCTTTTTGGGTAATGATGCCAATTTATTGATTTCGCATTTTCACTGACGCCAGGATCACCTGATATTACAAGGGTTGAATGGCTACAGATTCAAATGATCACCAACAGGTTGGCAACATTACTTTGGGATAGGCTCTAACGCTGAAAGGTATAAAAAATTCCTTTTAGTACACCAATGTAATTATTTTATATCACTGACAATAAATATGAATTTAAAATCGAAAACAATACATGCTGTGAAGTGGAATTTGTTGTCTACAGTGTGCGTAACCGGGCTTGGTATGGTCTCACTGTGGATCTTGTCCAGCTTATTTACAACGACAGATTATGGTATCATTAGTGCGGCATTAATATTAAGTACTGTTTTCTCAATCATAACTGATTTTGGTATATCAAACTCAGTTATAAGATCTGAAAAGTTAAATAAATATGAACTGTCTTCACTGTATATAATAAATGTCTTTTTAGGTATGATATTTTGTCTCGGCTTGTTTATTTTTAGTGCTCAGTTAGCATCCTTATTCAATGGTGGAACAGAACTGGCAAAACAGATAAAAATCATGTCATTTTCTCTTATAATATCGTCTTTCGGTGGACAGCCAAGAGCTTTGTTAGCCAGAGGACTTAGATTTGATGTAATATCCAGGATAACAATCCTGTCAGCTATTTTTAATTTTGTGTTCGCAGTCTTCTTAAGCTACGTCTATCGTTCCCCCTGGTGTGTTGCCGTTTCACTGTTGGTTTCCTCATCTATTAGTAGCGTATTGTATATATATTCAAGCAAAGGCTTGAGAGATATTAAGTTACAGTTCTTTACTTTGAAGGAAATAAAAAAACATGTCAGCTACGGTTCTCAGTTGGTCATGGACTCTATCATTAATCAGATAAGCGTGAATACATATCCTGACTTTCGGTGCGAATCGTGCCAGCATCCACAAAGCGTAATTTTTGACCATCTTTTTCTATAATTCCGTAGCCAGTGAGGCCTGAACCGGGGTCAATCCCAATGATTAGTGACATAACTTCGCTTAATAAAATTTGAAATATTGATGCAGTTTTGCAAGTGATATTGGAATTATATGTTTTTACAGGCAATGACGCACAGCTATTTCGTTTGAATTATAGATAGAGCTGACTATTCGCCTATATTTTTCTCAATCACATCTTCTTGGATTTTATTTTTAAAAGGAATTGATGATCATGATGTAGATAAAACCCGTGAATTGAATCATTAACGGGTTATAAATGAATTTAGAATTTCCACTCTAAAGCCAACGAAGCATTTAAAGGATCGCCGGGCTGAATCCAAAGTTCGTTATAACTTGCAACGTAGTAGGTTTTGTCCAGTAGGTTGTTGATATTCAGTTGATAACGTAATTGTTCCGAAGGCGCATAATAGGCGTTTAAATTCACTAAAGTGTATTCAGGGAGATTAAATCCATTGTCGGTACTGTGCCCGCTACGTTCTCCGACATAAATTGCAGTTGCGCCAAGCCCTATTTTGTTTGCATTTGCCAATACCCATTCGTAATTGCCACTGATCGAACCACTGTGTTTTGGTACATTACTTAGGCGAGCACCTTTGCTTAGAGTTTGGTCTTTTTCCACCTGAGCGTCGGTATAGCTATAACTGGCACGTAAGGAAAATTGATCGTTGAGTTGAGTTGCTAAATCAATCTCAATACCTTTGCTTGACACTTCACCTGCTGTAACTTGATAGTTGCTGTCTGTCGGATCTGTCGTCAATACATTCTCTTTGAGCATTTTAAACAGGGCAACACTCAATAGACTTTGTGGGTGAATTTGATATTTGCTTCCAATTTCATAACTTTTGCCTTTTTCAGGATCGAAGACTTCACCATAACGATCCATACCGCTATTAAGTGCGAAGAAATGCCCATAATTTGCATACCATGACCAAACATCATTGATGCGATAATTTAACCCCATGCGTGGACTGGTCTGATTGAAGTCTCTTTTACTGGTGGTATGAGTTAATTTGTTCTGAAAATCTTGTGTGACATGGTCAAAGCGAGCACCCATCATAACACTCCATTGATCATTCAGGAAAATCTGATCTTGAAGATTCAATGCAAAATAACCTTGTTTTTCCTCGGTATTAATGAATAAGGGAAGAGCAGGGAGAGATTGTCCATATACAGGGGTGTAGATGTCGATCGTATTTGGAATGCTGCTACTGTGATTACGACGAAGTTGAAGTTGTCTATAATCTAAACGTCCAACTTCAGAACTTACTAGGATTTCATGTTTTGCCCAGTCTTGCAGCACAGTGCCGAGAAATTCCGTTTGAAATAAAGCATCATCACTTTTATTGTCACGATAACGACGCTGACGTTCTAAGGTCTGAGCATCACTTTGAATTTTACGTGGCTCACTGGAGAAACCTTTTAACTGAGCATCTTTAAAACTCAGGGCATTGGTCATTTTCCAAGAGTCATTAAATTCGTGTGCGAGACGAAACTGATAGAAATAGTCTTTTTGAATATGATCTCCATCGTCAGGTTCACCCGTAAACGTTTCTGGATTCATGACGAACTGTTTTTGATAACTGCTCACACCGCGGTCAAAAGTGCCACGCTGCTGGGTAAATTCACTGTCAAAATCGAATTGGGTTTGATCCGATATTTTCCAAGTCAATTGTGGGGAGAAAAACCAGCGACTACTGCTGACATGGTCACGAAAACTTTGATTATCCTCATGTGCAACCGCAATTCGATATGCGAGTTCGTCATTCACTGGCGTTGTATGTTCAAAACTCGCACGATATTTTTCTTGGCTATTGACGCGTAAATTCACTTCACTTTGGCTTTCCCATTTGGGCTGTTTAGTGTTGATATTTAATAGTCCACCCGCTTCACCACGTCCATAAAGTGCTGCCATAGGTCCTTTTAAAAAGTCGAGTGATTCAATATTCACCATATCGCGTGGGGCACTTAAGCCACGATTGACGCTCAGTCCATTGCGGATGATTTGCGCGCCGATATTTGGATCGGTACTAAAACCGCGGAAGGAATAGTTGTCCCAAAAACCACCCCCATAATTGGTTTGATGGTAGACGCCACTCACCTGAGATAATGCATCATCGATACGTTGCACATCTTGTTGCTGAATTTGCGCTTGGGATACCAGACTCCGTGTGAAAGGCACATCAAGAATATCGTGGGAAAATTTGGTTAACGCCGTAGTTTGTTTCTGGCTTTCAGATTCTGATTCGGCTTGTAGTTGAATAGTCTTGAGTAATTCAGGGTTTGCTTCTGCCCAAGTCAGGGGGGCGAGGAGAGACAAGCCAAGGCTAGAATAAAAGATGTAAAAAGGATGGTTCATGCGTATAAAATAGTATTAATGTAATGTTATAACATTTTATATTTTTATGATTGGAATGCTAGTGCAATTTTCATTTGAAATTTAAATAATAAAAATGAGTAATTCTAATAGCTTATTTATGTTCATTATGTATTTTGAAGCACTATCTCCCAGCTTTGGTATTGGAAAAATAGCGTATCAATACGATAAACAAGGCATGTTTCATAAAAAGTGAGCATGAAATCGAGGCAACAGGTTTAGATTGTTTGTACAATTTTTTGAGTCAGCACTTTAAAAAATCAAAAAAGCCCTTATAGATATTCTTAGTCATCAAAAAATGAAGTCTAATAAGCTTTGGGATGATGACCTTTATTTTTATTTTAGAGATTTGATTAGTTTTCATGAAATTATTTCTGATTGTTCTTGCTGGCTTAATTCTGGAAGTATTCGTCTGGATCGGCGTAGGTGATCTCGTCGGCAGTATGTGGTACGTATTTTTCTGGTTTGTCGCTGCCTTCTTTATCGGACTAAATATTGTCCGTAAATATTCGGCTGGGATTATGCCGCAAATGCAACAAATGCAAACTGGACAAATGAGTGGTGATCCTGCCTTTACCAGCAACTTACCGAAGATCTTTGCGGGTTTTCTATTGTTAATTCCTGGTTTAATCAGTGATGTACTGGCTGTATTACTGCTTATTCCCGCAGTACAAACCGCATTACAAGCAGCGTTCATGAAAACCATGATGAAACGTCAGCAAGCCATGATGGATAAAATGATGGGTGGCATGATGGGCGATATGAATGGCGGCATGGGCGGAGCGCAAGGACAAAATCCTTTTGCTGATTTAATGCGCCAAATGCAAGACATTCAAAATCAGCAGGCTGGTGGCCAATATCGTGATTCTAGCGTGATTGATGGTGAAGCTCGTGAAGTGACACCAGAAGCAAAGAAAATTGAAATGAAAGATATTAATAAATAATCAAATTCATTCAAGCAATCATTAAACCGAAGCATCGTCGAAGATCCTTCGGTTTTTTTATATGTGATAAATACAGTAAAAAATTGAACAAGCGTTATAATCAGGCACTCATGCAATTTAACTGCTTTATAACAATATGTCTTTACTTCTTACCATCTGCGCTTTGCACTTTGTTGCTCAATTGACCCCTGGTCCCGATGTACTACTGATTGCCAAAAGTTCGGCTTCCACAACACGGTTAAATACCTTGAAAATCATTCTTGGCATTTCCGCGGGGATTGTGGTTTGGGTGGTCCTCACCTTGTTGGGCTTTACCGTGCTGATTGAACAGTTCCCATGGATTCAGCAAGTTTTGATGCTGATTGGGGGATTTTTTCTTGCCCGTATGGGATGGGGAATGCTGAAGGAAGGTCTAAACACTGCGCAGAGTCCTCAATTAGAGGGAACATTAAGCATGCCACAAGTAAAGCAGAAGTATTTTCTTTTGGGCTTGTTCACCAATTTATCCAATCCAAAGACGCTGATTTATTTTAGTAGCGTATTTTCTTTGGCTCTGGGTTCATCTGCAAATGCCAATTTAAAATCACAATTGGCTGTCATTATTCCGATTCAAACCTTTTTGGTGTTTAGTCTCTTCATGTTCATCATGTCGACACCAAAAATCAAAGCCTTATATCAACGTGCAGGGCACTATATCGACATATTGTCAGGCGCATTGTTTCTGGTGTTTGCCATTTGGCTATGGTACGACGCTATTCAGATGTTTTAGAAGGAGTCACGTCATCTGATGTTGCAAGTGGAGCTGAAGCCGTATTGTCGGTTTCAGTCTTTTTTGCAGCATCTGCATAACTGTTTGGTTTGAGCGTAGTTTCGGTGTTTTCGGAACCCTGAAATTTACGACTGCGGTTTGCACGCTCGCGGAGTCCTCCTTTTTTGATGAGTTGTACCATTGATAAGTCCTCGACTGAATGACTGAATTTGCGTGTAGTTTACTAGAATAATTGGCTCAGTGGCATTTGATCAAAGCTTATAAACCTCGTTACATCTTTAAATTCATCACCATTTAATAAAAGAAAAAGCAAAACAGAAAGCTAGTGACGGCATTATCAAACTTGAACGTTACAGTCGACTTTTCTGCATGACTTTGCTTGTACATTTACAAATAGTCACATAACATGAAGGAAGATTACATTTCCTTATGCTAGGGAGTGTGAAAATAAAAACAACGACTACAGTCAAATAGGAGAAATACCTATGCTGTACCAATACCATTGCGCTTGCTGCGACTTAGTGGTCGATTCAGATGTGAAAGAGTGTCCGAATTGCGGCTCCCATAATATTCGTAGTCCATTTGGGTTCTGGATCTTTTGTATCGCGACCTGCTTAGCCGTGGTGATTGTATTTAAAGTTGTACAAGTTTACCTGCATGATCAAGCGGGAACCCCAGTCCAGCCAACCTTATTGGAAACTTTACATCTAAGTAATGATAAGTCCTGAACATATCGCGGCTTATATTCTAAATTGGCGCATAATTGGGTTCTGAAAGCAGTGTAGTACTGACCTGAAATAGTTTGCTGAGAATATTGGCAATAGCAAATTATTCGAGGCGTTTGCAATGCATGGTCAAATATTCAGTGCCATTTCAATAATGCCGAACAAATAGATGCTTTCAGCTTCTCGGGTCTTTGGATTTTCAGACAGATTTTCCAAATCGGAGTTGTTTCTGGATGAATATATTCCGAAAGTGAAACCAATCCTCGTGCTATTTCCTTGGAAAAGGCTCGTACATGGAATACTCATTTGTCATAAAGTCGGGATAGGGAAATATTCTTGTTTTTTTATTTTGTATTGCTCGGTTGAGTAGAGCACAAATAAAAAGGAGATCAATTTAGATCTCCTTTTTTATCATTTACCCGTTTTGTCTGGGGTCATCAGTACCTGATTGATATATAGCTGAATCAAACGATCACGGGAACCAATCGATTTTTGGTAATGTGTCGAATTCAGCAGTAAGCACGCACCGTAAGTAACGGTCCAAACATAAGATTGATAGTCACGGATCGACATCGCACTGTTGCTTTCTTTTAAATATTTTTCAGTAATTTCTTTAATACTTAAAATACGGGCTTCACGAATCTTATAAAGCTCTTCAAATAAGTTATTGAGTTTACGCTCATTATTGGTCAGACGCTCTTCAATTACATGCAACAAAATCGTACGGTTCGAATTGAGCATGTTGTAGAGCATGTATTCGGAAACGTAAGTATGAATGTCGGTATTGAATTTATGAGAAATATCAAGCAAGCGTTGTTCGTTTAGAATGATGAGTTCTAAATACAGTTGATTTTTACTGTCGAAATGCTTGTAAATCGTGCCTTTCGCAATATCTAGCTCTGATGCAAGCTCTTCGAGAGTAATATCTTGATTATTATCAAGTAATAGCTTCTCGGCCATTGCTAAGATTTTTTCTTTACGTAAAAGAAAATTTTGTTGGCGTTCTGAATTCATGCATATGTTCCGTATAAGATCACTATAAAAGAACTTGTGAGAAGACTATAGCAATTTTTTCTTTAACAGAATTAAACTATTGTAGAAGATGTGCCGATAAAAACAACAAATAATCCAGTTTAATCATGAGTCAAACAAGATTGCTAAAGCCTTGGGAGAGATATCTAAATTTCGATACCCATCTATAACTCGGTCAAAATAATGATTTTAAAAGGCTTTGTAAAGTTAAAGTAATGCCCAAATTGCAAGCAATTATGATAACTCTCCAGTGATTTATGCAACGTATGAACAAATAGGATGATCAGTCTTTGAACCAAGACACTTGATATAGAAAATGACAAATTACGTGATTAATCTTGAATAGTATTCTAAGGTTTCATCCAGATCGTTAAATCTAAATAAATGGTATGTGTGATTTCATATTGAATTCTTTTTTAATGCCTTGAAGCTGCATCGTGGTGATTCGAATAAAAAGAAAAAATCAAGCTTTATAACGAAAACCATAAGGACACAAGAAATGTCCGCTATGCACAAATCCTGTATTTCTGATGCTTTACAATGACTGTCGCAAGAAGGCTTGGACGATGTAAAGACTACATGCGAAAGTATTTATCTGTTTGTAAATAGCCTAAGCTATTTATGCTTACTGGTTTAATAAAGTTGCATTTGTACATCACAAAATGCCGTTTAAGAATAAAATTCTTTGTCTGGCTAGATACTCCCGAAGGATTGCTCATGTCTGATCTGGCGTATCTAGCTTGAATTTTAAAGTAACGGTTCGAAGCAAAAGAATAAGTTTAGGTAGAACTTAAACTCACAAGGAGAAAGTGAATGATTGTCATCGCGACGGATATCCCCGCTATTGAGAACATTGTTTGGGATGCATTTAAAAAATATGCACCACCAGATAGTTATTGCGGCATGGATGATATTCGGGCACAGGATGCAACTACAGCAGCGTGCTGGTTTCCGAATGTAGATAAATTATTGAATTTGCCTAATTTAGAATTGGTGCATTCTATGGCAGCAGGGGTTGAGCATCTGAACATTCAGGCACTAGATGGTAAATATAAAGTTTGCCGGATTGTCGACAGTAGCCATAAGTCAGCCATGCTGAACTATTTGCTTTGGGGGATTTTGTATTTCCAACGCCATTTCGATCGCTATCTGAAAAACAATCAACAAGCGATTTGGCAACAACTTCCGCAGCGACCTTCATCTGAGTTCTGTGTGGGGATTATGGGGCTAGGAGAACTAGGTCATCATATTGCGCTAAAACTCCGCGATATGGGTTATCCCGTGGTGGGGTGGTCAAATTCCGCTAAGAATTTGGAAGGTGTACAGACGTTTGCAGGTAAAGATGAATTTGCAGCGTTTATTCAGCATCCTCAGGTGCTCATCAATTTGCTGCCGCTCACTGTGGAAACCCAAAATATCCTTTCGGCTAAAACGTTTGAGTTACTCCCTCAAAGTGCTGCAATTATCAATACAGGGCGGGGTGGACACCTAAATGCGGCAGATTTAATAGCTGCTCTTGATTCGGGTCATTTGAGTGGGGGAATTTTGGATGTATTTGAACAGGAACCCTTAAGTCCAGAGAATCCATTGTGGCATCATCCCAATATTGTGGTGACGCCACATATTGCTTCACATGCCGACTTAGATGTGGTGGTGCAGCAGATTGTTCAAAACGATCAGTATGTCATGGCGGGTAAGCAATTATTGAATGAGGTCGATGTGGTACGTGGTTACTAGATTTTAGCTTGATCTCAACCAAGTAGAAAAATACTTAAACACTCAGCATTCATTGTTTTAAAAACCTAGACTTGGCCCATTGAGCTGGGTCTAGGTTTTTTTGATTATTATCGTGAAAGGTAGGAGTCGTGTGATTCAATAGATGGTTTAGGATTTGATGAGCTGTTTCATTTTAGAGGTGATGGTTGGATTGCAACCTAAGATGGCCATTAAAATAATTGAAATGCCTAAAATACTGTATAGGTCTGGAATTTCATGCCAGAAAACAAAGCCCCAAATGCCTGCAAAGATAATCGCAATGTAATTCATGGGACCAATTTGCCCAGCAGGTGCAAGGCTATAGGCATAGGACATAAAAAGTTGGCTAATGTTGGCTAATAGCCCAGCCGTAATCAGTAGCGCCAGTTCTTTAATGGTGAATACACGCCAGTGCCAGTACATTGGAATAGACGAAATCAGTGTGCCAAAAATACAGAAATAAAACACAATCCGTTCAGGAGGTTCAGTATTGGTCAATGCACGTACGGTCACAAATGCCATTGCAGAGAGGAAGCAGGCGCTTAAACCAATGAATGAGATGGCATTGAATACCCCTTGATCGGGTTTCGCCACCAGCAGAACCCCCATTAAGCCAACCACCGCAGCGATGATCATGCCTTTGCTAATGCGTTCTTTAAGAAAGAAATAAGCGATTAAGGGAATGAAAATAGGAGAAGAATAGCTGAATACCATCGCATTCGATAGTTTAAGATGGGCGATTGCATAGAAAAAACCATACATGGCTGCCAGCCCGACGATACTGCGCCAAGTATGCATCCATAATTTATCGGTTTTAATAAAACTAAACCCATGCTTCAACAGCATGGGTATAAATATAAACAGTCCAACGGCATTTCTAAAGAACACCACCGTTGGGTTATCGACCGTTTCTGAGGCAAAACGAATGCATACTCCCATAATGGAAAACAGCAAAGCCGAGGTCATGAGACAGAGCAATGCTTTAGCCACTGCATTTGTGCTACTCAGCGTGTTTTGCAACATAAACAGATCGATCCTATTTCTGAGGTGGATGGGTTAAAAAGCAGGAGCTTAAAAGTGCTGCTTTTAACCCCATAAAATTTAGGTCACAGGTGCAGGGTTGAACACCGCGAGCGAGTTGTGAATGCCCCAGTGATCTGACCAAGTTTTCTTCTCACCACTCGCCACTTGAAGGATGAGTTCAAACAGTTCCCAACCCACTTGTTCAATACTGCGTTTACCAATGGCGATATCACCCGCACTAATATCAATCAGGTCATACAAACGATTGGCAATGGTATTACGACTCGCCATTTTAATCACAGGCACAGCGGCTAAACCATACGGTGTACCTCGACCCGTGGTGAAGACTTGTACAGTAATACCTGAAGCCATTTGCTGAGTACCACAAATGAAGTCGCTGGATGGTGTTGCTGCAAAAATCAGACCTTTCTTAGTTGGTTTTTGCCCAGGTGCTAAGACTTCAACAATCGCTGAGCTTCCAGATTTAGCAATCGAGCCCATGGCTTTTTCAACAATATTGTTCAAGCCGCCTTTTTTATTACCCGGCGTGGTGTTGGCACTACGGTCAACTTTGCCTGCAGCCAAGTAGTCATCATACCATTGCATTTCACGAATCAGGTCTTTTGCAACTTGTTCATCTGCTGCTCGTGGCGTGAGTAAGTGAATACCATCGCGGACTTCAGTCACTTCAGAGAACATCACTGTGCCGCCACAACGCACAATTAAGTCAGAAGCAAATCCAACAGCAGGGTTTGATGTGACACCCGAAAATGCATCACTACCACCACATTGCATACCGACTACCAAATTAGAAGCGCACACTTCTTCACGTTGGCGTTGATTAAGCTTTTCTAAATGGTGTTCTGCGACTGCCAAAATATGATCGATCATGCTTTGGAAGCCATTATGACGTTCATCTTGTAGTTGGATGATGTCTTGGTCTTCAACTGGAATGCGTTTGTTCTCTGCTGGGATATTCAGCAATCGTTCAGGTTGCATTTTTTCACAACCTAAGCTGACCACCATTACTTCACCACCAAAGTTTGGATTCAGTGCCAAGTTGTGAATCGTACGAATAGGCACAATCGCAGCTGGAGCATCAATTGCGACGCCACAACCATATAAATGGTTGAGACCGACAATACCATCTACATTTGGGTATTTATGCAGTAATTCACGTTCTACAATTTTCACCACGTGATCCACAATCCCTTCAACGCAGTTCACGCTGGTGGTAATTGCCAATAGGTTTTTGGTTCCAACTGAACCATCTTTGTTTTTATAACCTTTAAAAGTATAACCAGTTAAAGGTTCTAAGCTCGGCGCTGGGCGAGTAGCCATATCTAAAGAGTCTAAAGTTGGCGCTTCAGGCATACGTGTGACCGCTTCATTGACCCATGAACCTGCACTTAAATCTTTATTTGCATATCCAATAATTTCACCATAGCGAACAATTGGATCGTTTTCTTTTAATTCGGTTAATAGAACTTTGTGTCCTTGAGGAACAGCATCGACCAAAGTAATGTCTTGTGCTTCTACATAAGTACTTGGGGCAAGACCACCATCGTTCACCACGATAGCGACGTTGTCTAGCGGATTAATTTTGATGAGTAGTGGTCTTTGTTGCATGATCTTTCCTTGTAAAATTTTTTACATTAGAGCCAATCATTGGAGTGAACTGGCTCTAAATTGTTGAATGGGGTGGGATATTAGTTTGCAGAGGTTTTCAATTGGAAGCGTTCAATCTTGCCAACCATGAGTAAGTAGCAAAGTAACGCGATCACAGCATGAATACCCACAAATACCAAAGCGTTATTGAATGAGCCTGTAGAGCTAATGATGTAGCCAATTACGATTGGAATCACGATACCTGCGGTATTACCAAAGGTATTGAATAAACCACCTGATAAACCAATCATTTCTTTTGGTGCAACGTCAGACATCACCGCCCAACCTAATGAACCAAAGCCTTTGCCAAAGAAAGCGAGTGACATAAAGAAGATAATGGCTGTATGTGATTCAACGTAATTACAAATCACGATGCTGGTTGATAAAAACAGACCAAGAATAATTGGTAACTTACGAGCGAAAGTTACAGAATGATTCATTTTGATCAATTTATCCGAAACCAGACCACCCAAAATACCACCGATAAAACCACATAAAGCGGGTGCAACAGCTGCAAAGCCTGCTTGTAAGATGGTCATGTGGCGTTCTTTAACAAGGTAGACAGGGAACCAAGTCAAGAAGAAATAGGTTAAACAGTTAATACAATATTGCGCAATGAAAATACCCAATAACATACGTGAAGAAAGTAGCTGTTTAATATCTGCAAAAGATGTCTTTCTCTTATTGCTAGAATTTAGTTTATCTTCACCCATGTGCACCAAACCGCCACCTTGTTTGATGTATTCAAGTTCTGCAGGATTGATTTTTGGATGATTAACAGGGCTATAAATGACTTTGAGCCAGATAAAAGACATGACAATTCCAAGACCACCCATAATCCAAAAGATAGATTGCCAGTGGACTTGTGCAACGAGCCAGCCCATAAATGGAGCGAAAATGACAGTTGCGAAATACTGTGCAGAGTTAAAAATTGCCGCAGCAGTACCCCGTTCTTTAGTTGGGAACCACGCAGCTACAACTTGACTATTCCCTGGGAAAGCAGGACTTTCAGCTAGACCAACTAGGAAACGTAATAAAAACAGAACACTAATAATTGCGCCAGTGCTTCCGAAAATATCTGAAAAACCAATCAGAACGGTGAATAGTGACCATAAGAAAATACTGGCGAAATATACTTTTCGAGCGCCGTATTTATCAAGTAACCATCCCCCAGGGATTTGTCCAATTACGTATGCCCATGCAAACGCGGAGAAGATATAACCCAGTATTTTCTTATGAACAGATATCGTGACTGGGAAAC
>OGVK01000077.1_pt1 | contig 12967 bp, 14 predicted proteins | sample 1575721 | NCBI WGS metagenome assembly OGVK01 (sample SAMN07581521, study PRJEB24739) | freshwater metagenome | place: Singapore | collected 2015-01 | reverse complement strand
GTACACAGTGCACTGGGTTATGTATCGCCTTTTGAGTTTGAAGCAATGTACTATGATAAGATTAACCCGTTAGGTCAGGTGGCCTAACTTAAATAAAAAAGTCTCCGACAAACCCGGTACGGTTCATTCTGATAAAAGAGGAGTATTCGTATATCAGTTTTACTTGGACTATTTGTGTAATCAAAATTTTTATTTCGAATATAAAAATTGGGAGTACGGGATTCATTTTTTATTTCTAAGAAGAATATCTAAAATATAAAAGTTTACTTACAGGATAAGGCCAATGAATCAGAATCTCCTAAATTTTTAGAGATTGGACAATTTATGAGTCAGTTGGATTATCAGACTAATCTATTGTAAAGATTGGTCTGATATAAAATGTTAATTGTGCACTACAATTGCTGCTTGCCAAATCTGCGCGAGTTGTGCAAAGGGCACAGGCTGTGTGTATAGGCTCAAAGGATCATTAACAATAAGCATTGGGACTATACCGGATGGTGTAGATTGGAAAAACATACCGCGAATCACAATTACATGACTCATTCCAGCAGGATAGCCAGGTGGTGTTGTTGAGATTTGCATAATGATGGGCTTATTTTGAGCCAAGGTTCTGTAAACAGTCATTGGGTCTGCTGGTGTTGAGTAGCTAGTATAACTTCCACCAAAATATCTTAGCAGCTGTTGAATCTCCTTAAGCGATCCTGTTACTGCGCAATTATGAAAACTTGAGCAGCAATATGGGATTGGTGCATTTTTAGAAAGCGCGACCATCGCACATTGCTCAGGAGTATTCGTTGGTCCATTTTTGTAGTGAATGATTTGCTGTGCAATGGCAGCCCAGCACCAGACTTCTGTTTGCTGAGGAAGATTACGTATTGGTATATCAATTGGCGGTAGGAACGCATAACTTGATATTGATGCTACAAGAAGAAAGGACATTAAAATCCATTTCGCCATGAACTTTTTCATTTAACATGCTGCAATTTAAGATATTGAATGTTCAGTATATTAAATTTAAAAATTACAGACTATCAATAAGTTAGTGTTGCTTTGCAAACAGTTTGAAAATTCATAATGAGTGTTTTTTTATTGGGCGGCATTTGCAGATTTAAAGCAGACAAAGTCTTGCAAAGAAACAATCACCCAAATTTATATCTCGTACCTAGCAGTCTTAGCATAGGAGTATTTGTAAAATTTATTGCGCAGAAATTATAGCGACATTGGCAGAAGCTTAGTTGCTGTACTTGTATAGATGATTCGTATGCCATGATAACCGCATGAGTTGGCAGTCGGCTTAATCGGCATAATGCCAATCTGGCTTGTGGTTTTTCATTATTGTTCATTTATCCCATGACTTCGTGTTGGATGAAATTAAAGGAGGGATCATGCTAAGTGACTTCTTTTTTGTGTCTGAAATATCTGGGTTAGCGATGAAATGCTGGCTCTTCAACTAGATTGGCATGTAAGCAGAGGGAAGGCTATCATTTAAGACAAGAACGAGATGAAGAAATCCCAAGATAGTTTGAGTAACTGTAGCTTTACAGTTGGATTGCTGGGTGTATAAAAAGTGTGGAGATCATTGAATTACTCAAACGACGAGCTAAAGAGATAACGGGGTTAATTTGTTCTCAAGCGGCATCCAGTATGGGGCTTTTTTTACAAGATAAACATCTTCTTTCGCAAAGCAAACGCTCATCTTGACATCAATAGATATTGATTTTTCCGTGCACTCTATTTTTAGAATGCACGTTAGCCTAGATTTATAGAAGTTGGCATAAAAAAGAATAGAAGGGATTTAATTTTAGAGGATTTGAATATGAATTATTGCATCACCCATTCCACAGTCTTTTGCATAGTTGTTTCCAACTCAGTTGGAGGAATTTTCCATTGTTGATTGAGCTGATTAAATGTTCTTAAATCGAGCTTTTCAGTTCGGATAAAATTTAACATTTCTGCTGACATATCTAATTTATTTGCCAGCCATTGCCACTTTAAAATGCATTTTAAGAGAGATATGGAAATAAAATGGCGTGGAGGGTTCATCTGTAGTGACTTTGCAATAATGTTTACTAAAGTTTGAAGTGAGATCTGCTTGGGATTGGCGACTAAAATCTCCTGCCCAATTGTTTGAGGATCTTTACTTGCATGTACCATAGCATTGACCAGCATGGTGACCGATACTAAAGGGAGTGAATGCTTTGATGTGCCAGGAAGGGCGTTCATTTTTCTTTGTTGCAGCTGTTGAATGAGAGCAAAAATTGGTTGAGAAGCTGGGATTTCTCCTGTTATTTCATCTCCGATCACGGTCGCAGGGTGGATGACTGTCCATGGTATATCTAATAGGTCTGCCTGTTTAATCCAGTTAAAATGCCCTTGAATCTTTGAGGCTTCATAAGCGCCTAAAGTGTCATAGATTTTTGACCAGTCCGTTTTTTCGATATGTTCTCGGTATATGCCTGCTTTTTTTAAATGTTGATCTAGCGTCAACATATAGCCAGACAAGTGTATTGCGCGTTCTAAATGACAATGCTTGCTTATGCTCTGCAATAGATTCGTCAATCCATCGACATTAACCGCTTGAGCCTGCTGCATGGACAGATGCCATTTGAATAAGGCACTTGTATTGTAGAGGTAATTCACTTGATTTAATGTTTTCCAGTCTTCAGGTGATAACCCTAATTCTGGTTGGGTAATGTCTCCCTGAATAAAACTCAGTTGTTGATGGTCGATGTTTTGCTGTGACAGCCAATGACGTAGTTGAGCTGCTTGTTCATCAATATTACGGCAGATAGCAAAGACTCTTGTATGATCTATGAGGAGTTGAGCGATAAGAAATTTGCCGATAAATCCAGTTGCACCAATTACTAGGGCAGTTTGAGACGATGTAGGCATATTATTAAACTCGATGAATAGATATTGCTTACGCTAAACTATGGACTACACTCTATGGTCAAGCGTTATAAAAAGATATAAGGAAGCCGTTTATGCTAATAGGAGAACTATCAAAACAGATTAATTTAAGTCGGGATACTATTCGTTTTTATGAAAAGATGAAGTTGATCCAGCCCTTGGTACGCAATAATGGCTATAAAGATTATCCCGAACAGATACTTCAACAATTAAAACTCATCCAAACCGCAAAAAATCTTGGCTTTACCCTTGCCGAAATAAAGCAAATTATTGATCTTGCAGGAGAAAATGAAATTCCTGCCACGCAGTTTCACACGATTTTGCAAGAAAAGTTATATTTGATCCAAGAGAAAATAGGGCAATTGCAACATATGCAAAACATGCTTGAGAATCTGTTGGATGGTGAGCCTTGTCCTTTGAGGAAAGGATGTGACGTAACTGGGATTGGATAGCGAATATTGGGGAATTCTTAACTCACTTTTTAGCTATAAAAGATGCTAAGTAGAATGATGATATTGGCCCAAATTAAAGAAATAATTGTAGATTTCATAACCTGATCGAGTAGTAATCTAATTTAGCCTGTAAAAATCAAAGTAGTTGCATGTATATAAGAATAAACGGAAATTCGTATAAAACAATGCAGTGTTTTTCCGAGAATGGAAATGAATCAAACTGATTTCTTTAATTGCCTGTCAGATCCGACTCGCTAAGAAAATGTGAAGCTTATTATGGCAAAGCCGAATTGACTGAACAGCTTTCAATGAGTCAGCCTAAGGTTTCTAGGCACCAAACATTACTCGGACACCTATCAATTCTGCTCAATCAACGGCAAGGATAATGGGTTTATTACCGTTTCAATCCAGCTCTACGACTTTTGGCAAAGCAGATACTCTCCATTATCTCTAGTCAAAATGAAGAAATAATGAATAGGCAAAATATTGATTCGTCTGTTTCACTTCATTGCGAGTAATTTTATGAAATTCTTATTTTTATGTACGGGTAATAGTTGCCGTAGCATCCTCTCTGAAGTGTTATTTAATAGCCGTGCGCCTGAAGGCTGGGTAGCATACAGTGCGGGGAGTAAACCTACAGGTAAGGTTCATCCATTAACGATTAAAACGCTAGAGAATCTGAGCTTATCTACTGAAGGTTTATCAAGTAAAACCATTGATGATTGTGAGCAGTATCAGCCCGATGTTGTGATTACGGTATGTGATCAAGCCGCACATGAAGCCTGCCCACTGTATTTAGGCGGTGCAATCAAGGCGCATTGGGGGTTAGCGGATCCATCTCACCTAGATTTACCTGAGGATGAGAAGCTAAAAGCCTTTCTTGTCACGGTAGACCATATTAACAAACGTTTAGATGCTTTATTTGCCTTGGATTTGAGCAAGCTGACTCGTCCAGAATTGATTGCTGAAATTAATAAAATTTCTCACATCGAGTAAAAATATGTCTACTTCACGCCTGTCATTCTTGGATCGTAATCTAACGCTATGGATTTTCATTGCGATGGCATTGGGGATTGCCATCGGAGTGTTTTTTCCTCAAGCATCCGTTGCTCTGGATCAGCTCAGCATAGATTCGGTGAATATCCCAATTGCAATCGGACTGATTCTGATGATGTATCCACCGCTTGCCAAGGTGGATTACGCGACATTGCCTCAGGTCTTTAAAGATAAACGCACATTGACCTTATCTTTGGTACAAAACTGGCTGATTGCACCGTGTTTAATGTTTGCTTTAGCGATCATCTTTCTACAAGCCTATCCTGAATATATGACGGGTTTAATCCTGATCGGGCTAGCGCGTTGTATTGCAATGGTTCTGGTCTGGAATGGTCTCGCTTGTGGTGATAATCAATACGTTGCAGCCTTGGTCGCATTTAATAGTATTTTCCAGATCCTATTCTTTAGTACCTATGCTTGGTTATTCCTGACCTTCCTTCCCCCTTATTTTGGAATTGAAGCTCAAGTCATTCAGGTGAGTTTCTGGACCATTACCCATGCTGTCCTGATTTATCTGGGTATTCCATTTTTATTGGGCTTCCTAACTCGTCAAATTTTAGTGAAACAGAAAGGTTTAGTCTGGTATCAGACCAAGTTCATTCCAAAGATCAGCCCGATCAGCTTGCTTGCGCTCTTGTTTACGATTGTTGCGATGTTTAGCTTGAAAGGTGGCGAAGTGGTGAGTTTGCCTTTAGATGTGTTGAGAATTGCGGTTCCGTTGACCATTTACTTCATTGTGATGTTCTTTATCAGCTTCTTTATGAGCAAATGGATGGGGAACGACTACCCTAAAACGACTGCAATCTCCTTTACCGCAGCAGGCAATAACTTTGAGCTGGCTCTAGCGGTCGCAATTGCAACCTTTGGCTTGGCATCACCTGTAGCATTTACAACGGTGATTGGTCCACTGGTCGAAGTTCCTGTCTTAATCAGTCTGGTCAGCGTTTCTTTATGGCTGAGAAAGAAATATTTTAAGGACGTTGTTTACACTTAAAGATTGATCATAAAAAAAGAGAGCGAATCGCTCTCTTTTTTTGCACTATTCAAAGTGAAGTTGATATTCATCTGTGGTGATTTTTATTTTGAGGTTCTTATATTTTCTTTTGGTGGCACTGAGAGCGGAATCTGTCACTTCTGCATGAAATTTAGGATCGTTCATTAGATCGTGAAATAATTTATACCCGATCAATAACTTACTGGATTTTTTATTGGCTTTTAAGTCATCTTCAATTAATTGATCCAGTTCTTGTACAGAAAAACTATGCATCTTACCCTCGCTAGTATGTTTCTGAAGAAACATCATACAGGTTTGATTAGAAGGAGAATAAAAATATTAGCATGCACTTATCTAATTATAAAAAGCGTATAAAGAAAGAGATTGAATGTATTATTCACTGAACCACATCTGTGCTGAAGAATTGTGTTTATTTACCCAAGCACTGTTATTTGGTCAAAATCAGGAGACTTCAATGGACAGCATAATCTCAATCTTTGCTTGGCTAAACGATGTCCTTCTCAAAATGACTTGGCTATCAGAAGGTGTGCGTTGGTTTGTCGAAAATATATTGGGTTTATCGGTTACAACTCGGCTGGGTGGCAGCATTCACTTTTTTATCTATGACGTGTTCAAGATTTTTATCCTGCTATCTGTCTTGATCTATTCACTGTCTTATATTCAAAGCTATTTCCCACCTGAACGTACCCGACAGATTTTAGGCCGAATGAGCGGGATCAAAGCCAACATCATGGGAGCTCTACTCGGTACCATTACTCCATTCTGTTCCTGTTCATCTATTCCGCTGTTTATTGGTTTTACCCGTGCTGGGCTTCCAGTAGGTGTGACTTTTTCATTTTTGATTTCATCCCCACTGGTCGATCTGGCCTCAATTATTTTATTGGCCAGTATCTTCAATTGGAAAATTGCCATAGTTTATGTACTGCTTGGGTTAGTGCTGGCGGTACTAGGAGGATCATTCATCAGCTATTTAAAAATGGAAAAGTATGTGGCTGAGTTTGTAACGCATAATGGTGCAGCTCAGGGAGAAGAAGATTTTAGTATGACCTCGAAAGAGCGACGCGAGTTCGCTTGGGAACAGGTGGTCGAAATTTTTAACAAGGTCTGGCTGTATGTGTTGATTGGTGTAGGTATCGGTGCTGCAATTCACAACTGGATTCCTGAACAATGGATTACGGCCTTGCTTGGTCAGGAACATTGGTATTCTGTATTAATTGCGACTATTGCGGGTATACCGATGTATGCGGATATTTTTGGTACTTTACCGATTGCGGAAGCTTTGGTGGCGAAGGGTGTGGGCTTAGGTACAGTATTGGCCTTTATGATGGCCGTAACCGCTCTTTCGTTGCCATCACTGATCTTGTTAAAACAAGTGGTAAAAACCCCTTTATTGAGCCTGTTTATTGGGATTATTTTTGTGGGGATCTTAATTATTGGTTATAGCCTTAACACTTTCGGTTACTGGTTTTTATAAAACGTTGGGAGAATAAAATATGCAAATTAAAGTCGTCGGTACAGGTTGTCGTAAATGTAAAGCACTTTTAGCTGCGACAGAGGAAGCAGTTAAAAGCACTGGAGTGCAAGCTGAAATTGAATATGTCACTGATATGATGAAAATTGCAGAAACTGGCCTATTAAGTACCCCAGGTCTGATTATTGATAACAAAATCGTATCGAGTGGTAAAGTACTTGAAGCTCAGGCTGTAGCAGGATTGATTGAAAAGAATAAATAACTTTAACCGCCATTAAGTTAAATAGATGGTTTCATAAGCTAAAGATTTGGAAAACGAATCTTTGTTTCAGCTTTTCTAATTTCATTACTTGTGAAAGAAATAGTTGTGCCTAATGAATACGCATAGATTCCTTGGATATTTATAATCTCCTAATGGAATATTCATAACTTTTAATTTTTCTAAAATTAACATAATGCACGTTATGCGAAGTAAAAATGTAAGCCCAAAATAGAAATGTCCGGTTTCTCCAAAGTAAAAATGTCCGCTTTTAGAATATGCGTATTTGCAATTTTCTTAGCGGACTGCTTGATATGTTGGTGTCTATGTCGGATAAAGAACTTAAACGATTGTCAGTCTTGCAAGAAATCTGTGATCAACGCATTAGCCAGTCTCAGGCTGCTCAGCTACTTCATATTTCAGAGCGTCAAATCAGACGCTTATTGCAAAAATACAAAGTTCAAGGTCCAGCTGCTTTAGCCCATGCGGCACGTGGCCAACCCAGCAACTCTAAGATTCCTGAAGAACTCAGACTGAAGTGCCTCAATATTGTTTCTGATCAATTTCATGGTTTCGGACCCACCTTAGCCCACGAAAAGCTGACCACCGTTCATGGCTTTGATATTTCCGTGGAAACATTGCGTTCCTGGATGATTGCAGCCAATTTGTGGATTCCTCGCTCTAAACGCCTGAAACGACCCTATCAGCCTCGATATAACCGGGATTGTTATGGTGAACTGATCCAAATTGATGGCTCACACCATGACTGGTTCGAAGGACGTGCTCCTAAATGCTGTCTACTAGTGTTTATTGATGATGCCACAGGAAAACTACAGCATTTACGCTTCTGTGAATCAGAATCAACCTTTGACTATATGCTCTCAACTAGAGCCTACATTGAACAACTCGGTAAACCATTGGCGTTTTACAGTGACAAGCACTCTGTCTTTAGAGTGAATCAAAGCAGTAAGAAAGACACCAAGATTACGCAATTTGGGCGCGTACTCAACATGCTCAATATCGACATCATCTTCGCCAACTCACCACAGGCCAAAGGTCGTGTAGAACGCGCCAATAGAACACTACAGGATCGTTTGATCAAAGAGATGCGACTAGAAGGCATCTCCTCAATTGCCGAAGCAAATATTTGGTTACCCCGCTTTATTGAGCAGTTCAATCAAAAATTTGCGAAGATAGCCTTTAATCCCAAGGATCTACACCGGAGTGTCACTGAAACTCCTGAGGAATTAGATGATATTTTTACTTGGCGTGAGCCACGTAGAGTCACCAACAGCCTGACCATTACGTATGATAAATGCGTATATATACTGGAAAGTACAGAAGAAAATCAAAAGCTGATCGGCAAATATATTGAGTTCCTAGAATATCCAGATGGGACTGTAGCCATTGAATATCAAGGGAGAAAGATCACCTATAGCATCTTCGATAAATTAAGTCAGCTTAACCAGCGAGAGATTGTTGAGAATAAACGTTTGGGTTCTGTGCTGGCACATATTCAACAGCAGCATGAAGAATTGGAACAGCATAACCAACGGAATCGTTCTCAAAAGATGCCAAGTAGACGTGCACAGAAGACAGCTATTCAACAGCGAAATCTAAATCCTGTGCTTGACTTGGAAATGCCTGTATAGGACATTTCTATTTAGTTATTAGGTAGGACATTTCTACTTGGGAATAACAATCGCAACGTAAGATGAGAATTGCAGTGAAGTCTTTTTAAATTCCGTGTACGGCAATTTGCATTACATGGAACAAACCCACAATAGTTACCGCTATTGTGGGGCATTAGCCCCTCTTCTTAACTAAGTTATAAGAAAAATACCTCTATCATTCGATTGATTCCTTTATATAAATAATAAAGTAAATATATGTTTTCGATGAAGTTTTATAAAATTCAGTATTATACCTGTAGGGAAAACTTATCAAACGAAGTATTAGTTAATCTTTTTCTTCAACTTCTTCCTTAAACTCAAACAAATCATTCATCGTACAGTTAAAGTACTTACACAACTTATCGGCGACTGGTAATTCAATACGTACAGCGCGGTCATAATACATACTTGTGAGCGTATTGCGATTGATACCTGTTGCATGCACCACTTCACTTAATTTTAAAATTTTTCTATCGCCCATGAGGCTAGATAACTTACAAGTAATCATATTTAAATTAATTTACAAAAAATAACTTGCTGTGGGTTATTTAAAGTTGTTGCCTGAGTAATACTTTGCTAAAATTAACCTACAGCAGGTTATTACAACTTATAGAAAGTATATTTTATCTATTTCAACTAAATTATAACTTTTTAAGTATAAGGATTGAACCTGCATTAGATTATTTTGTGGAGATGACCGCCGTGTTAACAAATGAGTTATTGATCAGCCAGCAAGCTCGTGACTTAGGAAATCAATTAATTAAAGAAATGAACATCAATAGAAGTTATGGAATGGCTAATTTTCTTGGAGTAAATACTTGCTATGATAATCATCAGGCTGTACTTATTTGGACATTTCAACTGCTTGAAAGGGAACCTGCCTTAAATGAATTAGCAGAAATTAAAAAATATTTTCTTTTAATCTTTCCAGATAGTGTTTATCAATTAGCCTAAGTTGTTTTTAAAAATTATTTATTTAAATAAAAAGCACTAAATCAAAGAAACTTTCTTTAAAAATACCTATTAGTTCATACGATTCACAGAATATATGAAGCATAAATTCTTGTTCCTGCTCTATCACTCACTCCTACTAGACATTAGTACAGACTAAAATTACATAGCTCTTTTTACTGATACTAAACGATTCATGTCCACACTACGTTCTGCAGCTTCGAGGGCTGGTTTTTGTTAAACCACTGAGAACAATGACAAATAAACTGACCACTATATTTTTCCAGAGAGTGGTGTAGGAACTTTTTCATTATTGATAATCATATCAGCGACAACATCAGCAACGAGCTCCTCTATTCCTGAGAATGCTTTAGACTGATCCGCATCAAGCCAAGACAATGATGGAAACTCTGCACACAACCCAACATACCCATTATCTTCTGCTGACCATGTAACACGGTAAGTATATTGTTTACTATCCATTTGACACCTCATAATGTTTTAAGTTTATGTATAAAAGTACGATTTTCACTTAGTAGTACTTAAATAATCACCCCACCACTGCATCATTTCAGTCCGTTGAGCTAAATAGTCAGCGTGATTATAGCTGGCACGGGTACGGTTCTTATCAATATGTGAAAGTTGTGCCTCAATCCAATTATCTTGGAACAAACCTGAGTCATTCAAAATGGTACTAAAAGTAGAACGTAATCCATGAGAAGATAATTGATGTTTGCCATACCCCATCTTACGTATGGCCATATTTAGAGTATTAAAATGAATCGGTTGATTGTGTTTGCGTGGGCTAGCAAAAAGGTATTTTTCACCGTATGACCACTGCATGACGTCTTTTAAAATCTCTAAAGCCTGATTTGAAAGTGGAACTAGAAAATCTGGAATCTCATGGCCTAATATGACTTTTCGTCGAAACTGTTTAATATGCAAGGCAGGTATTTTCCATATTTTATCATTTAAATCAAAATGATGAGGCTCAGCCAATAACAATTCAGCCCCTCGCACGCCAGTATGTAATTTGAACATCAGTGCTTTTTTAATAATCGGATGGGCATCCAATTTTTGTAATTTATTCTTAAAATCAGATATATCCTCAGCTTTCAAATATGGATAATTCTTCTTGATTTTACTATTAATAGCGATTTTATTTAAACCATGCGCGATGTTGAATTCACAATAACCCATCGCTACAGCGTAGTCATAAATTTGGTTCAAATAACTACAAGCTTTCTTGACAGGTTCTTTTACTTGGCGTCCCTCTATTTTTTTGATTACTGAAACCAGGTCATAACGCTTGATGTTTTGAAAAGGTAAATCCTGAAGGTCTGGATAAATATCTTGCTGTAAACATCTTTCTGCTAACTGTAGTACACCGCAGCGGGGTAAATCATTAAATGCATTCTTCAGTTTGAACTGCAGCCACTCCTCCCCGACCTTACGAAAGGTGATGACATTAGAGACAGTATCATGTTCAAAACAATAATTATTGTCTTTAAAGTCATCTCTGACTTGTCGTGCTTTTTTCAGTGATAAATCAGGATAAAGCCCTAACTGAATGCGGCGACGTTTTTTTGTTTGTGGATCTGTATATCGATAGCACCAAGATTTTCTTCCACTCGGCTCAATCTTCACGCTAAGTCCATCTTCATCGGATAAAAAACAAGTTTTTTCCTTGCAATGAGCTTGGCGAACTTTAATTTCAGTAAGACTCATGAAATTTAAATGAAACCTATCAGAGGATTGATTGTACCAATTATATCAAAATAGAACATTTTTTATATGATGCGTACCCTACGCATCATATATATTTGTAAGATATTGTTTTATAAATTATTATTAATAGAAATCTGTAACTAGGTAACCAGTTTAAGTACCACCTCTACTTTAATTTCCCAACAACTTACTTTTTCTGTCATCAATGTTAAATAAGTCTTATGCTTTAAATTCTTTGATGACCTCCTCTACCCTTTATTAGCATTTTTATAAAGGTAACTATATGTGCTCATTAAAATTTTTAGCGTTCCAAAACAAAAAGACCGCTATAAAGCAGTCTTTTAACTTAATTAAATAATAATTAATTCATTTTCATCATAAGTGCATAAGCATCACGTTTGTTTTGACGCAATGATTCTATCTCGGACTTCGTCAGCTGTTTTACGAGAGTTGAGGATATACTTTGCTTCCCACTCTGTGAGCCTTTCGAAATCGTACCCGTAAATCGATTTCCACCATGCTTCAAGATTGCCATATACATCCCTCAATTGCTGAAGAGTTTCTTTACTTAGAGCTAATTGTGATGAGTATTGTTTACCCGTCAGCGCATATGCTCCAATAACTTTATTCGTCCCAGTTGTTTCAATATGACCTTTCAATGCTGCAAAAGTACCACCTTGGGTCTGGGTATCATCAACAATAATAACACATTTATCATTGTTTATTGTCCCATCAAATGCTGGTGGGTTGGCTAATCTGTGCCACCCATCACCGCCAGTTCTTGATACTTTTATAGCTTGAACTATATTCGTATCAACTTCAAGCCCAAGTTTCTTTGCTATAACTGCTGAAGTAGCTAAAGGAATCATATTACGACCGACTGCTTCCTCAGCATGTACAGGTACTATAATAGTTTCCCGACCATCGATAATTTTTCCTAGTTCAGCAATCGCCTCATCCGAAACTAAATCTTTAGCTAAAATATATGCACTTTCAACATCCCCTGCTTTAGCAGCTTCATACATGTAATGAGAGGTTGCATCTCCTAGACCACGGTCAATAACCGTTTTAGGAAAAATATTCCAATCTGTGCGATATAACTTCATATTTTTAAATAAGTTTTAATGGTGGCTAGCAGTAAATTTTACACTAAATTTACCGTTAGCATCTCTTGGATATTAATTTTCGTATCAGGCAGCACTCTCAAAAGCTGTTTGTTTGGACAGCCCCCAGGATCATACATGAGGTAGCCTCAAATACTTCTGGACCCATCCTATCCAGTTGCATCTTCTTCCATCTCCTGAATATTGTATACTCATTTTGACTAGGGTGTGTTGACACTTTTAGCTTAAAAAAATAGCGAAGTAGTAAAATCAAATCACCAAACCCAATTTTACTATTCGCTATGCCTCGTACCATGCTGACAGATCAACACTGGCAAAAGTTGAAAGT